>Ga0247760_1000777_pt1 | contig 33376 bp, 28 predicted proteins | sample UWRJL171409R4_FD_179936 | JGI IMG/M metagenome (GOLD analysis project Ga0247760, IMG submission 179936) | Plant litter microbial communities from Arlington Agricultural Research Station in Wisconsin, United States - UWRJ-L171-409R-4 | ecosystem: Environmental > Terrestrial > Plant litter >... | reverse complement strand
CTCCTCCTCCTCCCCGGAGCACGAACGCCTCCGCGCAGAATGCCACTGCGGCGGCGTAAGCTTCACCCTCCCCCGCCCCTCGCATCCCTCACTGGCCAGCAACCCCCTCGTGAAGCGGTACACCAGCCCGGTCGATCCCAACAAGTGGGTCGCCTGCCTCGACGTCTGCAACGACTGCCGCCTCCTGACTGGCGCGCATGTCACAGCCTGGACGTTCGTCCCCCTGACGGCCCTGGAACCACCCGTCCCATCGACATTCACCGGGTTCGGGACCCTAACCTCCTACCGCTCATCCGAGGGCGTGCTGAGGGGTTTCTGCGGGTGCTGTGGCGCGACGGTGTTTTACAGCAGTGAGGAGGCGGACGAAAGGGTGCAGGGAGACACGAGGATTGTGGATGTCGCGGTGGGGATTTTGAGGGCCCCGGAGGGGATTGCGGCAGAGAAGTGGTTGACGTGGCGGACGGGGAGGTTGGCGTTTTATGAGAGTGGGAAGGCGTTTGATAGGGGGTTTACGGAGGGGTTGGCGAGGGGGATGAGGCAGTGGGGGGAGAGAGAGCACGGGGAGGTGTTGGAGTTTGATATCCCGCTGTTAATGTAGGCGATGTAGGCTGTGTTCACTTTGTTGAGGGGATTTGGGTTTTGTTTGGGGGATGTTGAGGGGAAGTTGTGATTAGTGTGTAGGGCCCGCTGTTCGGGTAATTCTCGTCGGGGTTTGCTTGGGGTTGCGGACGGGCCGGGATATATGTAATCTCTTGCGGCGGCTGATGTCTCGCTTTGCGCGTACAAATCGAGCGCTGCTGGAGGTCCAATAACCTGATTTTGGCCGGCCACAAGGTGTGCTGACATATCCGCACTTTGCTGGCACCAATCGCCGGGCATACCCGGGAATCGCTTGCGAAGCCCGGGCTGGAAGGTGGTCTGGGCCCCTGGGAGGAGATCAGCGGGGTTGCGTGCCCTCGTCTCGTCGGAGAGAGAAAATGAACTGATGTCCTTATTCCCGCCGTTCGGACCAACTGTCCCTTTGCACAAAACGAACGAGGGCGGGAGAAACGAGAGGTTTTCACCTCGCGCACGACCAGACATGCCATTGTCCCTTATATAATCTTCTTGCTACAGCTGTCGCAGCAGGGATCAGGGTGCTTGGCCGTTGCTGAGGGCCGGCGCCCCTTGCGGGGAGCAGGAGCTCGGGTGTGACCCCAGAGTGCCCGCTGCAATCGATCGCGGGCTTGGCTCGGCGCTCTTGGCGGAACCCTTTCCTCGGGACTTCACTTTCTCGGCGGCCTTCTAAGGCGCGGCAGCCTCCGGAGTGTGGAGACCGCCGAGACTCGAAATTCTTGCTCTCCATCAAACACCAGCCGGACCAAGGTCAACACCACGGCGCTCACAATTCACCACCAGAGCGACGTCGGACCAAAATCTCGCACCGCTACACCAACCGCTCCCGAGCAGAGCGCCGCTTTAACCTGAAGGCTCTGATCAAAGGTAAATTCTCTCTCTTCTTTTTCTTTTTCTTCAACTTGCTTCACGATACTCACAACTCGCAGCACAGACGGCTCGAGCTCCCCAACCGTCGTCACGATCAAGATGGGTTTGCCGCACAAGCGCAAGTTCCCGCGGTGGACGTAAGTATCAGCATTTCAATCTTCCCGACAATCTCAAGTATCATCACCCTTCCTCTCACTGTTTTTTATTCGTTATTTTGCCCTGAAATCTGCTGTCTGGAGATCGCCGTCGTTTGCCCTCTTGCCCCTCATTCCAAAATGTCTCCGCAAGCGCGGCATGTGGCGTTAGGACGATCAGTGGTCTTCCGCAACCTTAGATGAGACTTCGTGATAGCTTCCATCCCATCGCTCAGCTCCATCAACCTTTTCACTGCATTTCCTCTCGCGATGTGTCACGAAAAATTGCAAATCGCAATGAGTCACCACGACATGCTTCATCCAAACACCCATCACGAACCTGTCGCGTCATTCCCCAAACCAACCACCTTGACGTCCAAAGCCCCCAAAACTTTCGCTAACAGCAACACAGCTCCGAGATGGTCGAGATCCCCGCAGCGCACAAGCCCAAGGGCCCCCCGGAGCGTCGAGACTGCAAGCCCAAGCGCAAGAGCTCCCCTCTGACAATGGAGCGATCCATCGAGCAGACAGTCGTCGAGAACATCATTGTTGACGGCGCAGCCATCGAGCGTATTTCCGTCCAGCTCACCTGTTTCTTTGACGAGCCGCCGCCGTTGTTTGAGGAAACACCCTTGGAAGAGACAACGGCGCAGGCACAGAAGAGACCAGCGGTTGAGGAGGCACTGTTCGAGGAGTTAGATGAGGAGCTCGTTGAGGAGCCGCCTGCGAAAAAGGCAAAGTTGGCTCACGAGCCTGAGACTCGGGTTGAGACCGAGGCGCTGGTCGAGGAGTCACCCTCTGAGACGGTGAAGCTGCTTGGTCATGAGACCGAGACTGAGATCGAGACGCCAGTCGAGGAAGAGACGCCCGCTCTTCACCCCGCCTTCCACGACATTTGGGGATCCTCGCTTCAGCCTACCTCTCCTAACTCGAGGCGCAACAAGGACATGCTGTGGTCGCTGACCTGGTAATGGTCACAAAGCACAGTGGAAGGTGAGTAACGAGTGCCATGCTTGTTACTTTGGCCGTTCTGATCCTCCGATCTGGGCGTGATAAGCCGCTTGTCAGAGAGCACCAGCTAACCGTTGTGCTAGGTATCTACAGTCGTTGATACAAGGAGCCCAAATCCCTTTGGGGCTCAGATGCATTCGGCTGTCGCCAACTAGACTGCTAAGTACGAATCCTTATCTTCCCTCCATTGATCACATAAGCTGACTGTCGCATCAAGCCCCTCCCTCCCAAAACAAAACATAAACACCCTCCGTCTCCCCTCTCAGCCTCCCCTACACCACCGCGCCTTGACTTCTATCGCGCTCACGTTCGCGGTCTCGAAGCGCACAATTCCCGCCCGCCCCAACCTGCCGCTTAAGCTCCGAAACTGCCCGCCACAAGAGAGTCGCGGCGGCGACCATGAAGAGAAACAAGATGATTATGTCGGTTACCAGCACAGCCACCATCAGCGTTTGCTGCCTCCCCTTCCATTCATCGTCGCATGTATCGATGTTGGTTGGTAGTGGTGAGGGTAAGGCGGTGGGGTAATTGGTGGGCATTGTGCTTGGCGGGCCTGTGGTTTTCATGAGACTCGAGAGGAGATATATTTGTTGAAATAAGATTGGATTCAGGGATCCGGTCGATAGGTTATGGTGCTGGTTTGGCAATGCTGATGTCAGGATCAATGCGCGGTTGGGTTGCTTCGGCTGGGAAGGAGATCTCAAGTAGATTCAGAACAGAAGGAACGGGGAAAAAAGCTAACATATATGTTCTCGGGGCTTGCAGGTGACCTCCTGTTGTCTAACTCACATCGTTGTGTTCTGCGGTTGTGCGTGTTGCAACACATGATGGGGTGTTGAATCCTCAGGTGTTCTAAATGGCTCATCTCCATACACCGTTGTTACCCTTCCTTTGTCACAGACTCAATTAGCCAAGCAACAGGCCTCGAGCAGACCCGGTAAGGCCTCCCAAAGAGGGTAATGCGGCCTGAACTGTCAATAAATATGCCTGCATTGATCGTAAACACCGCTTTTAGCATCAAGAATCATGACTTGTTATCGCAGGATGCCTCCATCCTGGGCCCTGGCTTGGATGGCCCTCTGTTGCGGCTGGGACAGAAGCAGCCCTCGTGGGCACCGTTGCTCGTGAACATGACTCACAGATGGACGAAACCATGGACCGGGGACGGCAATAAACACTAGAAGGCAAACACCAACACAAAATCATGCGATATCACACAACCCAGGAGAAGGTAACCCAAGACTCAGGTACAGTTAAGCTACTCTACCTGTCTGAAGTCCCGCGGCCCATCACAGCGAACAAACCAAAAGCCAGACAACTCCTCAACTCCGCAGCATCAGATAGTGACCCAAGATATCCCCAACTTCTGTCCTGACAAAAGGAAACGACGTCTACGCCTCGTGCGACATGGCACGCCAGATACATCCCACTAAATGGCACCAAAGAGGAACAAAGTACGGGACAACAACAACCCCAGCTAGGGTGTGGTAGGTAATACATCCAACTCCGTCCAACAAATTCCAGCCTGATACATTGCTACACCAGGGGTATAACCCGTGACTGACATGCCAACACCTTCAAAAACAAATCACTTTTTGCTTTCCCATCCGGCTTTGCTCCGCCCAGATGCATATGTACTTGCGCCACAAGGCAATAAAATCACGCGCCACCCTCGCCGAGCCTCGTGTTCATAAGAGCTAATGTGCCTGCTATCCCGAGAAGGCCGAGGGCGGTAAGGATACCCGCGCCGGCCCGGTCGGCTGTGGTAATGGGTTTGAGCACTCGCTCCACTGCCCCGTTGCCACCACCTGCTGGATTGCCGAGACTGGTGCCGCCGGTGCTGTTGGTGACGGGAGGAATGACCCGCTGTTCGTCGACAAGCAGGGCCATGAGGGTGCCAAGAGCGTTCATCTGCTGGCCAGCGCCCGTCTGGCCGTCGTACGCACCTGTGTTCCAGCGGAAGCCGCACGTGCCGTCGGGGTTGCAGCTGTTCACCATACCAGCTGCCGAGGTGCGGAGAACCGGCATGATGATGTCATGCATCTTGGGGGCGACCTGAACAGTCTGTGCAAGGAAGCGGGCGACGTAGCCCTTGAAGGACAGCATGTCCGTCGTGCACTGGACGTGCGTATCGAGCTCGCAGGCCATTTCGATTGCGATGCCCTGCGGGAAGAACCATTCGAGCGTACGCTTGGTCACGGCGGTGAGGCGGGCGTCCCAGATCTCCTTGCCGTTGGTCTGCATGTGAATGTGTCAGCTTGGCGCGTCTTCAATTAATTGAGTTAAGGGATGCCGGGTACGAACGTAGTTGTGCATGAAGCCGAGACCTTGAATGAAGATGCCGGCCGTGTAGGAGAACTGGGCTTTGTCGATATCAGTGCAGTTCGCCTCGACGTGGCCGCCGTCATAGATGTTGTAATCCTTGTCGATGTAGCCGACGTTCTCCATCCACTCCCACACCTTCTCAGCCCAATCCGCGTATGTGTCATTGTTAGTGTAGCGGGCGAGCCTCGCGCCCATGTTAAATAGAATGGCATTTGCAATGCTGTTCTTGTAGTTGTATCCAGTATTCGCAAACGGGATCTGCCATCGGAGCCCTCCTCCGCAGTGCTGGTTGTCCCAGCGCGCGGCCTGTGTGTTGAAGACGGCTTGGGCGAGCATTAGCCACTGGGGCCTATCCTTCGGTGGGTCCGGGAAGATGGTCTCGGCGGCCAGCATGACCGACATGCCCCAAAAGCCTTGGTCGTCATTGCCCAGCGAAATAGTCCAATTTTTGTGCATAAAGTTATTCTCCGGCTCGTTCGACTGGAAGAGGAGGGAGAACTGCGTCTTGTCGTTGTACGTCTTGTCGTCGGTATAATGCCAATAATCCACCATGGTTCCCCAGAGCGCTCCGCCCTCCCACCAGTAGTATGGCCCTCCGGGGGGCGGCCCAGGGAGAATCCCCGGAGTCTGGCCTGGCTCGTCGCCATGGTAGTAGCTCATGAGGTTCTTTGCAACCACCTTTGCCGCGGCTCGGATCGAAGCTATCGCGCAAAAATGCTGTCAGTCAATGTGGCCAGCCATGTTTGCGGGAGAGGCCGACGGCGCATCGTCGCATCGCTGCATCACGGCGGCACAACACCGACGACGCGATTGAAGGGATGGGACGGGATGGAATTGGAGTCGCGGCTCACCGGGCGATTGCAGGTCAACCTCCAACGCTGCCTGCGCGGGCGCTGCGATCGACAGCGCCAGCAGGGCGCAAATGCTCCTCCTCCACATGGCCAGCCCTAATACCATCATTGTCGAGATTGCCGAGATGTGGTGTCGCGCGTAGAACGAATGGACGAGATGAATGTTCTCTCGGCGGACTTGGCGGTTGTCATTCCATGCGGCCCCTGAAGCTGAAGCGAGTCGCAGTTGGGTGGCGCAGAACCAAGCATTTGCCAAGCACGGTGCCTGAATTGGATGCGAGGGACGGCGGCGCTGGGCAGCTGGGCAGGGCGGGAGTTATATCCCCTACTGCGTAGGCCCGCCCATGCACCCAACCAGGGGCATCGTCCCACCGTCCTTACCGGGTTCGGGCTGACGTGGGTACTGCGGGGGGAGGCAGCCACGATCACCAATATTGATTCTTCCTCTCCGCACCTGCCAATCACTGCACGCGCTTCGTCCTCGGCCCACCAGCTCTCACGCTCCGCCTCTGGACGGGCATTTGGGCCGACCCCTTTTTCGCACCTGGACAGCACAGACACGAGAACTGTTTCAGGACAAGCGCTGCGCCAGCCTGTCTCACGCACGTAAGCCCTCAATCACGATTACATTTCACGAACACTTACGTGTACGAACATTTTCGCTCCATGGCACACAGCGATTTACGGAGGTATACGAACAAAACTGGATTTGAGCCGGTGTTTTTCGCCGTCGATGAAACCGCCTGACGTCAATCTGCCGCTGGCCGCGATCGACAACAAGCGGGATGTCATGGCCTTAGCACAGCGCGTTATAACAACAAAACGGCAATTCCTACCAGGACTCGAACTTTGCATAATTTTAGGTAAGAGGGTAAATTACATTCTTGGGCGGCTCCCGTGACACTTTTGGGTCGGCTTTGGAACCCCTGAACGAGCGCGAAGGATGGCGTGGACGATGGATACGAGCCGGAACCCGGCAAAGGTAAAATTGCCCCGACCAATGCTGTCCGTTCTCTTACCTTAGTTAATCCGTTCCGGCGTCACGGGCAGCGTTCTCAGCCATCGGCGACGATTCAGCGCTACTTCGGCGCCTGCCGCGAAGTGAGACAACCCTGGCCTGGTAGACGGCGTGGTCAACATCAAGCTTACCCCACCCATCGGACCCCTCGATAGGCTGCAGAGGCATCACAACGGTGGTCATGCTCTGCAAATGGCCACCAACAACAATGCAAGTTGGCACAGTCTCCTTAGAGCCACCCATTCGAATGCACGCAAAGTAAATACGCTCAGTATCCTTCATGTTTTCCAGCGCGTCGTAAAAGACGCCCGGCATCGGCAGGTCCTCATCCTTGATGCCCAGGTAGCGCGTGCAGAGCGTCCGGAGGTTGCGAACATGGCGCGGCCGATCGCTCGGCGCGCACACAAGCTCGATAGAAGCCATGTTGATATAAGGGGTGACGTTGCTGTCAAACAGAGGGTCGAACGGCATGTCCCGGAAGGCGAAGACGCCCCCATAGTCGCAGAAGGCTGCGACGGCGAAGGTGCCATCCCCGAGGACGCTGAGCGATTCGTCTGAATGCTCGGACCAGCCGAGAATACTGACAACCGGAGGGGGGGCCTCGGGTTCCTGGGCCCTGGGGCCGAAGAGCGAAGAGATGTTGGGGAACCGCATCATGCCGGGTGGACTAGTATTGCTCAAGCAGTCTTGGGATAAACACACTTGAGGTAATCTGCTGCTCCGTTTCGGCGCGATTTGGGGGCGATCGGTGCGTCCCTTATACTGGGCTGCGGTGAGCATCCTTTTTATTAACGGCATGCGTGGGGGCATTGTTTCAGGCAAGCTCGCTAGCGAGATACGAACAATGATGTTGTTGAAAACCATGAGGAGTGGAAACAATCCCTGGAACATGGACAAAGAGCTTTGGGTCCTTGTTTTCTGTTGACATATGTGGAACAACAGAGCTGTGACCATTGTTTTCGTTGATAGGTAAGTTCTTTGTCCGCAAAGTATGAACAGCAGACAATCTTCCAGCTGTCAGAGCCCAACCAGGAAATCAGCATTTAGGATCCCCAACCAGTGCTCAGTGCCCGCCAAGCACGCCATCCGCTTATGTAGTGCATAGTGTCTGCAATTTGCCTCCTCTGATGTCGAAAGCTTCGAGAAGTTCAATGGGCCACTGGAAGTAGGGTAGCGACTCCGGCGTGGCTCCAACTTTCAACAGAGTTATCTCTTGAACATCGCCTCCAACCTCTAGCCGGGCCACCTTAGAAGGGAGGAAAACAACAAGCGGGAATGTATCAAGTGAGTATTTCCAAAAGACTACCAATCCAAAAGTCCAACCAAAACATTTGATATCCAAATCTGCCACTTTTCCTGTAGCATCTAAAACTTTGCCTCGTCCATGTTCCTGACAAACATCGTGATCCACTTCACCGAGTTGATGTGCGCCGCAACACTGACCCTCTCATTGATAGTGTGAATGCCATTGTCAAATCCCCCAGTCGGATCCTCAGGATCATATCCGGAGTCAAACCGAAATATGTGCTTCGTCAGAGCCCAGTAGTACCGGGTGTCCGTGTTTCCTGTCATGATACCGGGCGAGATGATGACATCCTCGCCATAAAGCGCACGTGTTGTGCCTGCAAAGACCTTGTACGGGCCATCGACCGAGGCGTCGGTTGGCGTGACGGGCGCCACCTCGAGTACGTCCTTCGTCTCAGTGAGAATGATGGACGATGGCTCCTCCTTTCCGTCGAAGGCGTGTAGGGTTAGATTGTACTTGTGGGCGATGTTACCCGCGAGCGAGCTCAGTCTGTCGCGGACGACTTGGGTGGTCTCGCCAATGTTGATCCGATGGTTAATGTTAACGGTGACGCGCTCAGGCAACGCATTGATCTTGATGCCGCCTGTAATCACATCGACAGCCTGCGAGGTCTGCATGAGGTATCGGATGTAGGGATGTTGCTTGGCGGCCTCCAGCGCGAGATGATCCGGCCTTTTCTTGCACGTGTGCGAGGAGGAGGAGGAGGACTTGCGGCGCGCAAGCAGTTTCTTGAGCCTCTTCGGGAACTCAGGGGAGTACGCGGCGCCGCACTGCAGCTGGGAGTAGTAGGGGTTTTCGTCGTCCAAGCGAGTGGCATAGCCTTGGTCCGCCTCAATGTTGGTGATGAGCTCACTCAGAACGCCAATGCTCGTGTGGGCAGGGGGCACCGAGGAATGTCCTCCCGGCATGCGAACTGTGATAAAGATGTCGGTGTACCCCTTCTCGGCCGTGCCGGGCAGGAAGAAACGCGAGCCCCACGCCTCTTGGTAGCCGGCGCCCTCGTCAACAATCACGGCGAGGCCATTGTCGCCATAGCGCTCGTGGATGAAGGCAGACAGCTTTTGCGCTCCCTGCTTGCCGGAGCATTCCTCATCAAACCCGAAGCTAAGAAGAATCGTGCGCTTAGGCTGGAAGTTGGCGCCGAGGAGCAGCTCGACCGCTTCAAGTTCAGCGATGAGCAAACTCTTGCAGTCTGAAGACCCCCGTCCCCATATGTACCTGCCATCGTATTCTCCACTCCTAAGGTTCAGAGCAGTCAGTTGGCCGTTGATGATAAGCCATGTAATATGTTTCTCCTCTGGGAATGGATCAAGGTGGCACTTACCACGGGGGATACGTCCAAGCCCCGACGGTCTCAGGAGGCACCGGAACTGTGTCCTGGTGGGCCATGAGAAGATTCGGCTTCAGAGACTCGTCGGTGCCCTTCCACGTGTACAGCAGACCGTGGCTGTTGACCGTTTCAACTAGCAGCTTCTCGTGGATCAGAGGGAAGGTGGCCTTAAGATAGGCTTGAAAGTCGTAAAAGACATCCCATCTTGAATCCTCGCCGATGACGCCCAAGTCGTCGAAGGACTCGCTCTTGACCTTCACGGCGCCGGAGAGACGTGCGATGCTGGCGTTGCGGAAGGCCTCGGTTTCCATGAAGCCCTGCAGCTTGTCGAGCTCCTCATCCTTGCTTGGGAATATGGGGTCAGGCTGGACACAGGCGGCCTTGAAACGCTCCTGGTGGTCTGGCTGCCAGGCGGGAACCGTTTCTGGGAGCGCGTCGAAGTGCGATGCGGCGAGATAAGCGACCGAGATAAGCGCTAAGCCCCCCAAGATGAACCGTTGTGCACGCGGTTGGCGACGGGGCGGCGGGTGGCTGCTTATCGGCAACGTTGAACCGGGCAAGCGTGTCGATTTCTCTATCGCCATTTTAACTCCCACTACCAAATGTAATGCCTCAGAAGTGGTGAAAAGAGGTGAAACAGCGAGCGGGGAGAATTGAGTCGTCGATCCTAACAAGCGGGATGACGACCCGCAGGACCCACATCGTCAAGACCTGCCGGTTTGGGAAGGCGGTGAGGGGGGCAGGACTCCTCGCGTGCAACATCACAAATCCACTGGTCGCACTGTTATTAAGTAACGGAGCAAACAGAATAACCACGCTCTGTCGCTCTGGCAGCCCTACAACGGAGCAACAGACCAAAGTACAAAGTACCTCTCAGATAGCTAGTATAGATAGTCATCATCGTGACTATGATGGCTGTGAGGGACTCTGGTTCCTCACGCTAGCATTACATTGTTCATTTGTGTCCTGCTGTATAGACTCACCTCCGTGCATTATAGTAACAGCGACCTACAGCGACAGTGTACCACCTCCGTCTAGGAGTGCTAGCTTAATAAGCTGTCTTCGGAACGCCTAACAGTCTTTAGCGTCTTGCCATACGCTCTGTCTTAACCTGACTAGCCCTTCGGGTCTGTGCTAGGTGCAAGTCGTAATAATAATCTGCAAGTTATAAGCTTTAAGTTACGTTAGAACGTAACGGAGTACACTTAACTGCTGTACCTTGTAAGCGTTTATATATATATATATATATACTTATTATTATATCTCAGATCTTTATAATCTTATTATATAACCTACGTATAATAAACTTTAAGTTAAGTAAGAACATTTTCATTTATTATACAGGGTTGCAGTGCGAGTGGGTCTAGTTGAAATGGGCCTAGTTGCACTGTAACGCTATGCAGCAGAGCTTGCCAATTCCACTTAGCTTAGCATGCTAAGGCTAGGCAACAGCTGCAGCCATATACAAGACCTTAAAGGACTCCTCGCGGCTTTAAATATACGTATATGACTCTACTAGGAAGATGGAGGTTTTTCCACTTCCTCTACAGATAATGCCCTTAAGGCGTAGCTATTTAGACTAGTTAAGTAGAGAAACAATGCAACTACGCTGCTTTCAATTAAGTGAATTAACAGGTCCTTTAATTTATTTATTTTATATATAAATTTCTTTATAAGATTTTAAACTTATTTAACTTTAACGTGCGTGATAAGCAAGCGAGCCAGACAAGCGAGCGAGCCACTTTAACAAATTTTGGTGGGCTGTGCGCGAAAAGACGCTAGTAAATTGTTAGCGGCCTTAACAATTTTTTATAATCTTTTTGCGCACAGCCCACCAAAATTTGTTAAAGTGGTTCGCTCGCTTGTCTGGCTCGTTCGCTTATCACGCACGTTATATTATGATTTCTATATACTATCCATTTTACTAAACCCTATTCTATTTATATACACATTTCATTTATATATATTAATTTTAATAGATTTAATCCTATTTATTACATAATTATATCTCTGGTAGTGGCTGAGAAAGTGGCTGAGTATTGTTGGGATGCAATGTTAGTGCGCACTAACATTAAAACGTATATAAGGTGTGCAGAATGTGGGGTGTACAGGAAGTGGGGGCTCCATCTTACACTTCAAAATCGGGGCTGTGCTTGGAGAAATTTAGGCCTGAAACGGAACCCTCAGCTTGCAACCCCACACCTCAGTTCGGGGCAGTTGAATTCTGCCAACCATTGGTTCTGCCATGGCGTGCCTTATCACTGCCTGAGAACGCAACCCCAGCTAGCTGGTGAATCTCCCCCTCACCAACCTCTTTCCCCAGCACTTCATGCAGGCAGGATCAGGACCCTCTCTATTTTGAAGCACCAGTAAACCCTCAGAGCAGTCATTGGCACGACGATTGAAGAGGTCCGGCTACCGTATCTACCTCATCCCTCAACATTTCGAATGTTGTTTACGAACTACTTCGGCTGGAGCCTCTACCCTAGTAAGCTCGATGCCGCGGTTCTGGCCTGCTTTGTCTGTGTTCTACTGGCAGTGTACGTCTACGGAGCCGCACGACGGGGCGAGCGAGAGCGAAGACGCCAGCGCATTCAGGCACGGGAATGGTCAATTGGTAACAGCGACCTTGGTCCCACAGCGGGACTGGAAGAGCAAATACTGCGGGACAAAGTATTAGCGCGAAGTAGGGCGCAGCTCGCCGCCGATTTTCTCGCGGTGCTTGACATGGAAGGATATGACACTAGCGGCGTTTCCGCTGAGGAGATGATATTTGCGATGCGCAAACACGACAACCCGAGTCAAGCCTGGGAATGGATCCAAGAGAGACGCGCCGTTACGCTGAGCTTGCTGGAAAGAGCGGACGACTCTGGCTTCTGCGTTGCTTGTTCCCGGATTGCGCGTGCCGGGGCCGAAGACATACTGCATCATTCCACAGTCAACTTGAAGCGAAGCGCCGAGCTTGGTTGTAGGCTGTGTGAGCTCTTCTACACTTCTGGTGTCGTGAGTTGGCCAGAAGTTGCTACGGCAGGAACGAACCTCGACCCGAGCACCTGGACGTGGACGGTCGAGTCGTACCACGCATCGCAAGTGGTGGTCGACTGGAAGCAATGGAAAGTCAGATTCAAGCCGAGTGGAGGTAGGACTGCCACATTCGAGATTTTCAAGGCAAATACGCCGACCCGGTATCCAGCGCTCGGGGAGAGCGGTACCAGTCGTGTTGAGCCTATCGCGAACACCTCTAACGCCGAGAAGTCACAACCGGCAGCGTCTTCCCGGAAACAAGAGCTTGAGCGACAGGACATCCTCGACCAGGTCTCGGTATCTGGGCAGCGGACACCTTACCGCAGCATCGCCGATCATGCCGAGTCCGACGCTTGTGACACCCTAGCCCGCAGTTGGCTCCAGGACTGCCTCGATGGGCATTCCAAATGTCGCCATACCGGTCCCGCCAACGTTCCCACACGCCTCCTCGAGATCAAAGACGACCGCGTCTTCCTGCGCGATACTACCAATCTGCCGCCACTCTCTGCATTGCCACCCTACGCTACGCTCTCATACTGCTGGGGGGCGCAGCCCGCGCTGAAGACGACTACGTCGAACTTGTCCAGCCACAGACAAGACGGCATATTGATATCCTCCCTCCCCAGAACGCTCGCAGACGCGGTCCGGGTTGCTTCACGCTGCGTGTCCGTCGACTATTTATGGGTCGACGCACTCTGCATCATTCAAGACTCGGTAGCGGATTGGGAAGCCGAGTGCTCCCGGATGGGTGATTATTACCGCAACGGCCGCGCAACTATTTCGGCTCTGAGTGCTGCCTCGTCCAGCGCGGGCTTCCTTCACGAGCGAGCTGGAATCCCAGGCGGTCGCGTGGCCCCTTTTCACCCCCATCAAGCTGGTGATATTTGGGTTCGCCCCGTCCCGCCATCCAGAAACGATGTGTTCCGCTTAGCACCGCTAACACGTCGCGGCTGGGCGCTGCAAGAGCGGCTCCTATCCACACGGGTTCTGCACTACACCTCGTCACGGCTGTTTTGGGAGTGCCTGACTTGCACCATGTCCGAGGACACAACAGAGGCGGAAGCGGCGCGGACGGATATGTCGGGACTCGTGTCTTCGGAGGGCGAAGACTTCAAGCGCTGTCTGTGGCCACAGCAGGACCACCAACTTAGCAGCAAGGCCGGCACCGAGGTCGCTGGGACAGTATCAGCGCCTATACAGATCGACCATCATTGTATCCAGTGGGGCACCTTCTCATTGTGGTACCGGCTCGTCGGCCAATTTACGTCCATGGAGCTCACTGTCGCATCTGATAGGATTCTTGCCATCGGAGCCATCGCAGAACGCATGGGACACCTTACCGGAAGTCAATACGGCCATGGAGTTTTTGTCGACGATCTCTCAGGGCTTTGCTGGGTCAATTCCGAGTCGCGAGTGGGGCCTACTACCGGAGCGGAGATCGCAGCACGCAGTTCCAGGGCCCTTGTCTCTTGGGTTGACGGTTATACCGGGCAACCAACTGTTAGAGCCGGTGAGCATAGACTCAATCGGGGGGCGAAAATAAAAGATAAGCTGCGGGCTGAGAGCATGAACAAGCCCAAAATACAGCCAGTTCCGTCGTGGTCTTGGGGCTCTGGGACCAGTCAGATCTCGTTCCCCTTCCGGAATACTTCGCGGGTCTTCTCAGGCTGGGACGCGCGTTTCATCAGCTGGGAAGATGGTGGCCGCGCGCTACGTATTCGCGCTTGGTTCACACCGGTCAGCCTGGATGTCAACGGAGATGTCCATGGGCTTGTCAACGCCAAGACAAAACGTATTGTCTGCTGGCCCCTCGGGGGTGTATTGCGGGATAGTTCTCGCACCCGGATGGCGGCAGTCCGCATCTGTACAAGAGAGGAGGTTGTAATAGGTGAGAGGTACGGGGCTTTCGGGCATAACGAGCGGAGGCAGGTCACAAAAAAGGGGAAAGACTGGTATAGTACACAGAAGCCAAAGCCATGGTGTGAATGCCGTGGAAAAGTCTCAGAGACAGTCATTTATTATCTTCTGGTAGCTGATGATGGTGATGGGGCGTGGAAGCGAGCTGGAGTCGCGGTTGATAGGGTCGTGGCTGATTGTGCACACGAGATGAACAGAACGCCGTTGGAAGGAGCAGAGGAGAGGCACGCTTGGCTGGTATGAGCGTGTTCTATTCCATTGGAAGACTAGCAGTGTACCCAGATTCTGTGTCGATCTAACCACCTAAGCCTAGGCCTTCTTCTTCGTCATCTGCCCCTTCACCGCCACACATTTTAAGTTAATAGGGAAACATATAAGCGGGGACTAGATCATGATCCAAGCCGCCTTCTGTCCATCTCCTTTCGTTGTTCCACATAACTAAACAATGTCTCAATCTCAACACCACATGTCCATATCCCCTTATCGTTAAAATCCCCGAGAACAATAATTTTCCCTTTTCATGTCAGGGGTCTTTTAACCCCATCGGTAAACAAGATAACTGTAAGGCCTCTCTCGGAGTAAGTGGCTTGTGCGTGATCGGATGACTCGCACCTAGGACAGCACCAATGTCGAAACGTGGCTCCGTGCTCATGGATCATTGCATAGATGCGATGCAGTAGGGGAATCTGCCGGAAGATGTGGGTTGAGGTGGACGATGCCAAGTCGCACAGTCCAACTGCTTGGTGGTCCTAGAAACTTGAACGAGTCGGGTTCGACCTGGAAGGTCCGTTGCAACTTTTAGTGCCATGACTTGTTGCAGTCGATGGTTCAAAGGCCCAGGGATTCACGATCTCGCCGAGATATTGTGAAGTCCCCGGTGCATTCCCATTGTCCAGATGAAAAGGATATATCTCACCCGGATATCGCAATGTTCCCGGCTCGTTTCCCATCATCCCAGATGAAGAGGAGAACTCCTTTGCCTCATTTATTTGTTGCACGCTCCACTGTTGATGCCGAGCATATGAATCCATTCCGGCCCCCCCGATCAAATGCGGAAGAGGCGGAGCACGCCGAGCAGACTGTACGATCACAAGTGTTTAAATCTCCGTCCCCTCTTCCTCGGGCTTTCACTTTTTGTCCAGCAGCAACCTCTTCCTACGTCCCATCATGGAGGTCAACAAACACCCTACAACCCGACTTCAACATCCTCGGTCTGGCCGTGGCTCCCGGCGCTCAAGACCAGGGCAGCGGACAGGTCACTCCTGTTGAGAATCGGGAGGAGCGAGAAAGGACACGGGCTGCGACGCTCCAGTAGCTACACAAGGCCCAAACGGAGGAAAATATGTCTATTTGTGTTACTACAGGATAATCTCCAAGACAAGTACTTGAGCAGAGCTACCGCCATCGCCTGCCGCACCGCGCGCCCCGATCTTCGAGCTCCTGCATCCGGGCTACGATGACGGCTAGAATATCCTCCTTTAGCCCTCTGCCATCGACAACGGCGGAGCACACCACGAGACGGCACGCTTCGCCTGTGCTATCCTCGCCAACTGTCGCTGGGCTGGCTACTTATCCGCCGAACGCGGCGGACCCGCGATCGGCGTCGCGGCGAATAGCGTGCTGACAGGTGCCCAGTGTTCTTTCCGCCTCGGCCACACCGAAGGTGAGGAGGCTTATTTTAGCCGGGGCTTGCCTCGGTTCGTCGCTGTACGTCACTGGCGTGCGTCGCTGACCTGACCTGTCGCTGACCTGTCGCCGCACACAGATACCACATACCTCATCGTCCCTTCGTTTGACGAATTCGTCTTCCTTACTAACCCTCCCCCCCCCCTCTTCCCGTTGGGACGCGACCCTCATCGAGCATACCGTGGAATTAGCCACAGCTCACCCCGGCTCAGGACTACGAACGAAAGGGGAAGTTTGTGAGCCTAGGGATTCGTCTTAGACGAACAGCCATCGCAAACTACGTCCGGTATATCGGATACATCGACGTGAGTCAGTACAATTCCCGCTCTTTCAGTCAGGTATTTAGGGACCCGCGACAAGAATGTTTTTATCTTGTTCTTCAATAGAGAAATCCGCAACGGCCACGACGCTAGGTAGGAAACGTATGCGCTGTTCGAGACAATACGTCAGCATCACCTGCCTCAGGCTGGCGCCAAAGTAATGGCCGTTCTGGGCTGCGACGCCAAGGGACAGGGCTTGGACAAGCCGCGCATCAGTATTCATTGCGCAGTGACACAATGTGTAGGGCGCCATTCTTGGTATGGAAGCTCACCCATCAGGTAAGCCCAGCCACCGTTTGTCAGAAATGTCCGGGCACCAATTTTAAAACATAACACATGCGCCCAACGGAGCGTAAAACTAGACCATCAGACTCCGAGGTTTTCTCGCCACTGCCCATTTCGAATCTTTTGGCTCACGGTGAAGTCTTGAGCAGTATGGTGTAAGTCCTGCACCGAGGAGCGAGTGTCTGCACGTGTGTTCTAATCGCCATCACAAGCGTGGTGGTTTCCACCGCCCTGTTTCTAAGAAGGAGCTGTTTCTTATATTAGAAGGTTGAGAGATTTGGGGATCCAAAACACTGTCTTCGCTGCCCTAGCGGGGAATACAACTTGCTTCGCTCATGGCCCCAGCTCTTGGGCACAGTCATCCCTCTGCTCAGCTGGTCCCCGCTGGAGACTACAAATTTACATGGCTTGGATCTACGTGACAGTTATCATTTTGGGCTGAATTAAGCCCCCTTTTAGACCTATCAACCTAGACTAACACATCCCAAGTTCGGTGCTACCCGCTCAATTCTTGCCCGACTCAAAGACGTCCAACGGGACTCCCAAGGCCTTGCAAGCCTGAACTTCTCCAAAAGGAATCTGACCCCCGTTCCACTGCAAAAGCCTTAGTGTTGGCTTCTCTGCGCTCACCGCTTCCCATCTCCCCGTCTTCTCCATCTGGCTCAGCGTGTGCCGGTAACCCCTGGCCTGCAAATACCCCTTATCTGGATTCGGATCCCCTGTTCGCGCAAAGGCGGCCCAGTAGTCCACGATCAGCTGCATGAATGGCACATCGAGTCCATCCCGATCGGGATAGTTGCTCCGTCGTTCTGTACCAAAGACTACCATTTGGTCACCCCCATGGCATTTCATGTATTCGCCATCTGGATCACCGTTAGGCCGTGCGGCGGTCTTGGGTGCGTCGCACCAGGGACGAGTGTACCCTGCTGATGAGTAGGTACGATTGAACTGGTAGTAGTAGGCGGCGCGGAAGGCGTTGTGCTTCACGGCGCTATAGGTTGTCGCTAGGCCGTAGCAAGTGAAGGCGGCGTCGGTGACGATGCGCACGGAGGTGTTGAGTATTTGTGCGGGGGTAAGGGGCGCGGAGAGGAGGTTAGAGGCGTTAAGGGGGACGCCGGAGAAGATGGAAACGATGGAGGGCTTGTCTAGCCCCAGGAGGGACGAGACGTCGAAGGATATGGAGAACTGCTTGGCCATTTGGGCGTTGAAGTAGGCCGCGAGTGTGGTGTCGTTGGCAGGATAGTCGTTGGCGTCTATGAACACCCCGAACTCATCGCGGCTAACACCAGTCATCACTGTCACGTTCGTCGCTAAGCTGGCGGACGTGGAGTTGACCACGAGCTCGTGATTCGTCAAGTATTCGCCGTCAACGACGAATCCAATGGCGTTGGTGGAGAGGTTAACGAGATCGAAGCCGCTGAGTTTGCTGAGACATGCCACGGCATCGGTTGCGTTCAAGCAGCCGGCAGCGCGGAGGACGCTCTTACTTGTGGTGTCGTAGTTGTGTTGCAGCGAGTCGTAGTTCATGTACTGTATGCCCTTGCTGCCACCGGGATTCCCATCGGGACTGGACTGCTTGATGGCCTGGTGAAATAACCCCTTCACCTTGGCCACACCGAGGAGTACGTGCACGCCCACGCCGCCTGCCGACCCGCCGAAGATGGTCACCCTGTCGGAATCGCCGCCAAAGTACTCGATATACTTATGCACCCACTCAATCGCGGTAACCATATCCGATAAAGCATAGTTCCCTTTATGCACCCCATCATTGAGGTTCAAGAACCCAAGATTGCCAACCCGGTAGTTGACCGATACCACAACCACATCCCCTCGCGACGCCAGGTTCGTCCCATCAGTGTTCTGGTTCTTCCCCGACCCAGACGTCAAACCACCGCCATAGAAATACAACATCACTGGCTTCAGATGCCCCTTCTTACCCGCTTTGCTGTTTTCTTTCTGAGGTAGATACGGAGTCCAAATATTAGCGAATAAACAATCCTCACTACTTCCGTTTTTGACTTCGCCTATGGGCTGCGAGCAGTCCGCGCCGGCTTCGGTGGCGTCGACTTCGGAGGAGACGTCAAAGTTACGGGGGCGGGAGTAGGCGAAGCGGGCGGGAGGATCGGCGAAGCGGACGCCTCGGAACTTGAATGTATGCAAGTCTCGGTAGCCGGTGAGGAGGGTGTTGGAGGCGAAGTGTTGGATTTGGTAAGGCCGGGAGGAGTTGGAGATGAAGCGGGCGGAAACGGGGGCGGATTGGGTGCAGAGGGTGGGGAGTTCTTGGTGGCAGTCCGCATCGTGGAGGATGCCTTTGGCGTCAATGGCGCGGCATGAATCGGATGAGGGAGAGGATTTGGAGATCCAGTATAGCTGGGAGGAGGGAAACACGCCGAGGTAGGCTTGGTAGGTGAGAGGGGAGTTGAGGGCTGCGTTGAAGGGGGCGACAGAGGGGCTCCAAAGGGTTTCGCCGAGGATGGAACAGGAGTAGGTTACCACGGAGAAGGGGGCGGGTTGATGAATGAGGATGGCAGCGGAGCCGTCGTTTTCGGTGCCTGGATGCGGGTGTTGTCAGTGGTGTTCAAATTGTCCGCAGTACGACTTCATGAAGGCCTTACCGTCGAGCTGGTTGTTGGAGAGGATTGTCATGCCCCCTCCCACCCAGAGAGCCTGAGCTCCGGTAGCTGCGAACACTGCCGCGGCGGTGGAAAATGCCCAGAGTGCTCTCATTGCTGCCATTGTACGTTGGTATCCTGTTGGTATCCTCAGGAAAGAAACTGGAAAACTTCAGTGAGCAACGCGCGAGGGTGCTGCGGCTTTTTCTTAGTTATGGACTTACATATAAGTATTTGGCTACCCTAACCACGAGATTTTTCTTGTCCCTAATATCAGTTAGGGCGGGATCCCGGACATGCGGTGTAAGCATGCTGAGGGTAATACGCGTATATTACCTGTACCTAGATTAGCCGGTACCGAGCACCAGCCGCATCCGGAGCTCACCCGCACCTCTCCAGCATCCTTGGAGGTGTCGGCCTGCAAGGGCGAACAAGGCGGGGTTCTGATCGTTGCGGGGATGCAGCAGAAGCGGAGCAAGAGTACCTATCCAGACTCGCTAAGACAATTGCGGGGCGAAGAGGGGGAGATTACGGACCTAGATATCCGGGCGGGTTTCTGCCTTCCCAAACACAGTTGTTTCGCCCGCTGCCATTGGAGGGATAGCAATGACAAAGTTCACGGACCGGGTATGTTGAGGCTGTCGAAGCATGCATGGGTAGCCCTGGGCACGGGACGTTATTGATTGACTGGCAAGGCCGAAACACTCAGAAAAAAAACAACCTGAGGCAAATCTAGAGGGCGGCGAGAACTAACCACGACATGGCTCATACTCCACAGGAAAGATATGTGGTCTCTATCGGAAGCGCTTTCTCATCCTGGCTGGAGGAATCGTCATCATTATTCTCGCCGCGGTTGGCGCTAGGTTAGGAGTATATTTTGCTTCTCGAAAATCCAATGCTTCAAATGGGCTTAATACTGACATTTATGTTGTCCTGGAACTCGTCGAGGCCAACCAACTCCGTAGTCCCGGTTCAAGACATGAACATCACATCCCTCCACTGGGTTGAAGGAGATGGCACAAACCAATACCGGGTCTTGTTATGGGCCCACAGGCCGGGCCCCACAAAGGCTTGGCATTTGCAGGTCAACATAAGACAGTTCCAGGACGGAGGAATTCCTTCCACCTCCCACAAGCCAGAATACAACACCAGTTTTCCGTGTGCCTTTTCACCAGCGTTTAGGTCCAACAGGTCTACTATCAGCCAACAAGCCAAACCAGCATCTTGGAGTAATTATGACGGCGCTGGGCCGTCACCAGAGCAGCACGGCCCGAAGGATCCCCCGCAGCAGGAGGAACACTGCGGAGCAATGTGTCGCACTATGCTAACACTGTAACCTCTGTGCTAAGACTCACCTCCGTTGATAGATGTAAGGGGTCGAAAACTGGAACACGAAGGCATTTGGAAAACACCAGAGTGAAGGTAGTACAGTTGGGTTCAAAGGTAGGGTTGCGGTGACTAGGCTGTTAAACTCTGGCCCTCCTGGAAACTGGGGTTTCCAGAGGCCACTATTATACATTTACGTGACAAAGGAGCCCCGATAAGGCCGGTTGCAGCCATGCATTCCATACGTTCTCGCTGTTCCCTTGATGCTCCTGTTTCCGGCAACCTACCCCGCGTGCGACCATTCAGTGGCTGTATCCGGCCTCCTTACTGGAATGGGAAATCGCTGACACAATCGTATCACAGGCTCGCCTGCCGTGTCCTCCTTGCCCAAGGCCGAAGATGGGTATTTCAACGTCGCCTCTCGCGCCCGCAGCACAGGCCTCGAAAACAGCGTCAAGGTCAAGGGCGCCTGCACTGGTTCCACACATATTGAAACACCAGCAAGCTACGAGGGTCAAACAAGCTCGTATGTGGCGAGGCCTCGGGGCTGCAGGAACCGAGATGGGAAAGGGCAAACTTATAACCTCCTTAGTCTGGCCTCTCATTTCTCTGAGGCCGTTCACAATATCCCAAGCAATCCTGTTGAAGACATAAAAAATCCCTCCGCCCTCAGCTTCATCATGGCGATGCTGGTGAGAACCTCACGGGTCAATTCCGACGAATACTGATGCTGGCGAGGTGCTGAGAATCGTCCAACTTTGCCAATTGGATCTCTGTTCCCGGTAGCATCATATTCAGCACTTCGACAGCCCAGTCCGGCGAAATGCCTTTGCTGACGAGGTACCTACTCAGGCTCGCCCAATCCCCAGGCCAGTTCCCCAGGCCAGTTAAATCTCTGCTTCCGGTGCCATCAAGTCGGTCGAAACTCTGATCATCCTTCTGGGTTGCTAACAACCGGAAGATCTTTCCGATGAAAAGAACAGGAAAGTTGAGGACCGTTATAGAGAGTAAGCACAAACGACAACAAAGGGGGCCCGGACATTGCTTTTAAGCTTCATCAGCTTGAAATCCCACTTTCTATTGCCTTGAGCACAGACCGACCAGTGCAGCAGACCAATCTTCGAATCATATCATCACGGCTCAACAAACACGGCCAGTGGTAGGGGATAACGTGGACCTCTCATTGCTATTGCTGATGCTCTGCGTCTGGATGAGACGGCACCCATGCAGACAAACGGTAATATCCATGAAATGTGGAAAGCCTGTTTCGGCCACCCGCGCCCTCTAGGCCGCCGCTCAGCTCCTCCAAACATGCCTGTCAACCCCCCAACTTCTGCTTTCTGAGATATGGTGCTTCCCTGCAGTCTGACTTTTCGCTGCACTTGTGATTCAGCGCAATTCTGCGTTTGCAAAACGCCACAAGCTAGCCGACGCTCAGTTGTTCGCCCGGTCTCCCTTTCCGCTCCAAAAACTCTTATCCACCTTGTCAGACTCCGCTGGCGTTGCCTTGCCGTGCTTCTTTTCGAATTCTTTGTTGTGGGCGTCCACCTCCTCCTGCTGCTCCTTGGTCAGGTTGGCGGTTCCACCGTGGACGGCAGCGTTGTAAATCTTAGGCTTTGCCGGAGCCGCGTGTGAACTCTCTAGCGGCTCACCGCCACCCGTGCGGCCCTTTGCGCCTTCCGAGGCAAGCGCATCGGGAACGATGCCATCTGTGGGGCCGGATGCTGCTTGCGCCGCGGCGTCCTTGCTGCGTGAGCCGCCGCTCTCGGCGCTGGCCTTCTCGGCCGCCTTCGGGGATGAAGTCGATTCGTATCGGCGGGCTGCCGCGGTGGCGGGGAGCTGGTGTGTGGTCGTCAAACGGGGATGTGCTCGCATGCTGCGCGCGACAGCCAGGGATGCCCTGGTTGGCAGTACGGTGGAGAGCATCGGGATGCGATTCATGGTTGATGCGGGGTAGGAGTGCAAATGAAGTGTCTACACAAGAAAGGTAAAGGTTTGAGGTTCCAATTGATTTCAGACACGGCGATTCCGTTTTGAAGAAAGTTGTTCGTTGCTGGAAAGCTGATGTGACGTTCATCCGAAGTGACGGTGCCGAGGTGTGATGACATCACCGCCCTCCCCAGAATGCCAAGCCGCATTTGTTTGCACCTGCAGGCATGATCGACCTCAACCCACCTGGCTGGTTCCACAAGCACATGCAGATGATTGCTTTCACGGCTTCAAACGGGCACTCCATGTGACACCTCAAGCAGCCCAAATGATCCGCTGAGATCCCGAACACCGCTGGAAGGGAGTCCAATTTTTTGTCCTGCCTTTGATCCTGAATGCGGGAGCGTTTCGTCGCGAAACCCGTTTGCTCTCAACGTGTCAACGCGTGCTGATTGGTACGCACCACGGCCCGGTTCAGGTTTGCGGAAGGAACGAAGTCACAGACCCCTGAACGCTGCAACGACAACGGGGCTGTGTCCAATACCCCACATTCCACGGCAGTGAATTCCGTAACTCAGCCCCAGTACGAAGTCGAGATTTCCCTCGACCCCAACCTCATCCAGCGTTCAACCATCAAGCACGCTCTGACGATCGCCATTGACCCCAGTATCAGCAGCAGCCATGGCGGAAGTCGGCGCCAGGAGCTCGGTGCTTGGCACGGCCGGCAGCGACGACACCACGGTGCTCGCGCCCAAGTTTTCCGTTTCCCAGCGCCTCAAATGCGGCCTCCTCGTTTTCGCAATCCAAAAGTTCCTGTTCGCCCCGCTACACTTTTTCGAGCGCCTATACGACTTGCTGACCCCCTCAACCGGCGTCCGGCCAACCGTCACCAAGGCGTATCCCAGCCGGAAGTCCCTCCCCGTCAGGTAGGTCCCCTCCTGCCATACACGCCCACCTCCATTCGGGCACATGAGAACTGACCACGCCACAGAATCTTCTTTCCCAAGTCTTACTCACCCTCAGAGACCGCCAAGCGCCTCCCCACCCTCCTCACCATTCACGGCGGGGGTTTCGTCCTCGGCTGCCCCCGCGACAACGACGACTGGAACTCCACCTTCGCCAACCGCAACAACTTCCTCGTTGTCGCCCTCAACTACGAAAAGGCCCCTGGTTCCCCCTTCCCCGGCCCAATCTACGACCTCGAAGCCCTCATCGCCAGCGTCCTCTCCGACCCCTCCCTCCCAATTGACCCCTCTCGCGTCGCCCTCGCAGGCTGGTCCGCCGGTGGAAACCTCGCCCTTGCCGTCTCCCAGCTCGAGAGCGTGCGCACCCGCATCCGCGCCGTGATTCCCCTGTACCCTGTCGTGGACTTCGTCGCTCCGGCTGAGACGAAGGCCCGCACAAGACGCTTCAAGCCTGCGTTGGGTGGCTTCCGCGCACGCAAGGATGACTTTCTCTTGTCTATGACGGATATGTTCAGCTGGGCGTACGTTGCTGCCGGCCAGCGATGTGATCACGCGTTGTTGAGCCCGTACTTTGCTGCGAGGGAGGCGTTTCCAAAGAATGTGTTTCTGATCGGGTGCGAAATGGATCTGCTCGGGCAGGAGGCGTGGCGTATGGCGTGTAAGCTTGCTGGACGGAAGGTTCCGCTGGTGGAGGACCCGATGGGTAGAGAAGAGCCGGTTGGAAAGGGCGAGTTGATACTCGAGGGCGATGAGAGGTTTGCGTTTGAGGAGCGCGTGGATGGAGGCATTTACCGGTGGTTACTGGTGCCGGATACGATTCATGGGTTCGATCAGAAGATTGAGAGCTTCGCGGATGACGAGCTGCTGCAGGATGCGAGGATCAAGACGGGCAAGGTCATCTCTATCATTGGCGAGTGGTTGCACTCGGGGCCGTTTGATGAGGTGCTGAAGTGACAGGGCAACTTCGAGGACCTTGTCGTTGCTTCATCACTGTGCACCGAGTTTGTATCGGGAATTTAGACAGCAATGAAGGATGACGCAAAAAGTTCAGCACATGAACACACGTCCCGCATCACGTCGCAGCAGAGGGTGACATTGCAATGCGATAACTCGATCATCCTAATAAGAGATTAAGATGATATGTCTCAAAGGCCCTGCAATCCAGGATGTTCCAAAATGCTCCGGGCATGTCCAAACAGACATGTGCCCACTACCAATTTCCGAAACTATTCAACAAAAAAACATGCAAACCGTCAAGACACTAAACCATCACATAACTATCCCCATCCTCATCAGTGATCCTCAGCTGAGTCAGATCCGCATTCAACACCCCCTCTACCTTCTCCTCAACCTCACTCCATTTCTCCGACCCAGCAGCGGATCCCACCGCACGCCTATCGGCCGCCCAAATTTCCAACACCGCATCCTTCAGCGCATCGTCGATATCCAACTTTAACAGCTTCTCCACCCGCTCCTGAACAGACCCTCCGTCCTCTGTAACAATTTGCCAAATATCCTCCTTCGTCGGATGGTACATCTCGCATCGCATCAGCATCTCATGCAGTCTTGTCTTGACATCAACCACGTCAAGCTGGAGGTCATCGCCGAGGTAGATCTCAAAGCCATTCTGTGACCAGCGGTGTACATTGCCCAGTTTCAGGGTTGTGCAAGAGTTTTCGGTGTCCTTGGTGATCTTAAAGCAGGAGTCGGCCGCGACATTGGTGTTCGTGTGTCCTACCAATTTGACGTTCCACTGGCGCCACTTCCCGGTGCCGTTCCAAACCGGACCGATTGTCAACCGGCCGTCTTTCTGTCGCCATGTGATGGGCGTGCGGACGAAGGAGCTCAGCGGCGGGTGCACAGAGGACTCTTCCTTCTCCGGCTCCTCGACGAGCTCAAAGTGCGCGTCGGCGCCGACGACGAGGAGGATTTCGACGTCGACCGGGCGGGGGACGCCGTTGCGCAGGGTGGGGGTGGAGTCGAGGACGATGATGGTGCCTTCTTTGGCGAAGACGGGGATCTCGGATAGCGGCCGGTGGATACGGATGTGGCGGCCCCCGTCGTAGACCAGGCTGGGGTGGAGCACGTCAATGTAGCGGCGGGTAGTTGCGGGGAGCCAAGACGTCACGCCCGCGAGGAGGGTGGTGGTGCTCTGGGGCTTGGTGATGGGTGATACGATCAGATCGGGGCCGAAGTAATACTGGTTGGGCATGGCGTAGGCGGCGTCATCGTTGTGGTTCCAGTACATGGGCTGGATCAACGGCTCGTCTTCGTAGCTTGCACGGATGTTCATGGTGTACAGGTAGGGAATCAGACGGTGGCGGAGCCTCAGGAACTTCTCCATCGACTCGCGGGCTTCTGGCTCATACAGCCAGGGCTCTCGGGATGTCCATTGGCTCTTCTCAGAATGCAACCGCAGGATGGGCGAGAAACAGCCTAGCTGCACCCATCGAGCCGTGAGCTGGTTGGATCGGACGCCCCACATGTGGCCGCCAATGTCGTGGCTCCACCAGCCGTAGCCGATGTTGGAGGCGGTTGCGGTGAATTCGGGCTGGAACTGGAGGGATGCCCAGCTGATATGGCTGTCTCCGGAGAAGCCGATGGGGTATCGGTGTGAGCCGGGTCCGGCATATCTCGAAAAGGTTATTGGCTTCTCATTGGTATCGAGATTACGTATGCTGGTGAGGTAGTGATAGTGGTTGAGCACCCAGAGGGGGTCGACACCGGGGATCTTCGATCTATTGCCCTGCTGCCAATCAATCCACCAAAAGTCGATTCCCTGCTTCTCAAGACTTGCCTTAAGGATATCGAAGTATACGTCGAGGAACTTCTTGTTGGTACAGTCGAATTGAACCGGTTCTCCTTTTGATGGGTCTAGATTATACGCCTTGGCGACCTTTTCATAGAGGTCTTCAAAGGCTCGAATGCCGTCGGCTGGGTGATCGTTCAGCGTTATCTTCAGGCCCCGGGCGTGCATCTCTTTGAGAAGACCCTCGGGGTCTGGGAAGAGGTCTCGGTTCCAGCTGTAGCCAGTCCAACCTGAGCCGTACTGTGATGGGATGTCCACCTTGTGCCAGTCCATGTCCAGTACGCCAACAGAAAGTGGCACTTCAGCCTTCTGAAAGTTGTCCAGGAGCTCGATGTACTCGTTGGCGGAGTAGGCGTGGTAGCGTGACCACCAATTCCCCAGCGTCCAGCGCGGGAGGATGGGCTGCCTCCCTGAAAGGCGGTAGAAGTCCTTGATGGCGGCCTTGTGTTCACCATGGTAGGCGAAGAAGTAGCCATCCTTGCGGCCAGGCTGGCGGATGGCAATCCACCCGTTGTCAAAGAGCATTGATTTGCTATCATCGAGCACGGCGTAGGATTTGTGGCGAGAGAGAACACCGGGATCAATCGGGATGCGGCCATTAGCGCCGTCGAGTGTCCTAGCGGTGCCGCCGAGGTCGCCATAGCTGTTGCCGTCGTATTGCCAGACATCCTTGCCGGCTTTAACCGTCAGACCGGTGGAGGAGAACTCCTGCTTGTCGTAGGAGAGCGTGAAGTACTCGGTGTGGATCTCGAGCGCTTTGCCGCTGTCAACGACGGTGTAGTTTGGCACATCAAAATCGCGCCAAAATGCGACGGTGGAGACGCGATCTTCGAAGCCGCCATCGCCAGACCACTCGTATCTCAGTAGCCGGGCTGTAAGAACCGTGAAGCGATAGTGACTCCCTTTGCCGCCGCCCGTGACGACGGCCTTTGGATTGGCCACGGGATTGGATGGAAATGAGTAGCGACTGGAGGACGTCATCTCGGCGCGGGACGACGAAGGAAACAATGGTGGAATACCAGACATGATGGGCGCAAAATGGCGGGCGACACACAGCACAAATACACGAATGATGGACAAGTGAGTGGGAAATTTGGGACCTTTGTTGGATTGAAAAGGAATGCTCGAGGTCAAGCCAGGGGTGATGGCGGTGTGCGGGGTCGGACCCACTTTCCCAGATGTTCGACCCGCCTGACCAGCGCTAGCCAACCAGGTTTCGCCTTGTGACCTGCTGTCAGCCCTCAACCCCGCCATCACCAGGTCCCTGTTGTGCGGCCTGAGAAAGACACGACACTGCCAGCTGGACCTGCGGCCAGTGACCGCCGACATTGATTCTGGTGTGCCTGAAAAAAGCCCTGTCCCCGCCAATCGCAACTGCGTTGAGCGGCAACAGCCAGAACCCAAATACTGGTTGCACAAAGTGTTCGCCAACCTTGACCCCATCATCCCCCGACCGACTGTGAAGGATGGTTCTATTTCGCAACCATGAATTCGCTGGTTTCTCCGCACTGAGAACTTCTGGACCGTATTTCGGATTGTGCGGACAAGAACCCGCTGCCGAACTGGTTGGCGACGAACGACACCCCATTGCGCCAGCAGATCTGGCCACTTGTCGACATTAGGCACACGGGGCGCACAAACCGCAAGCATCAGATCGGACCTGACCGGTCGTGGATCGTGATCCAATAGTTCAAAGAACGGCGTGGCGGCCTGTAAGGGGAGTGAGAAACCGGATAATGCCCGGAAAGGGAACCAAGTAATTGCCGAAGTTCGGAAGTCGATATCGTAATATTTGGAAATTTTGGTTTCGAAGGTCCAGATCACATCTTCCACCGTCGACAGAAAGTGGAGCCAAGATGCCCTCGCAGGGGACTCGGGAATGTTTCGGATTGAAGGCTTGACGTTGAAAAGACTACTCTGTTGGTTCAGAACCGCTCTCAGTAGGCCGACATCCTTTGGGTCGTAGGCTTTTAGGTCGTGAATGAAGTCCAGAGTGCCCATTCCGCCGCCGATCTTCACGAAATCATTTTCAAGATTGAAATATAGGATCCCTTCCGAGTACTTCGGCTCCAGCTGAGTACCCAGCCCGCTTTCATAGGCCTCAGGCTCCAGATCGACCCGCATGAGGCTTGCCGGGATATGGACGCGGTAGAACCGAAGCGCCTCAGCCCGTGACTCGCTGTTCACGTATAGCAGCTTGCTGTTTATATAACGATCGCAGACCATGATGTGGATGTTCAAAAGACGGTACCTATTTTCCATCGACATCCTCCAGACTTTCACCCTGAGCTCGGGGGGAAGCACCGGGAAGAGTGTGAACGAAGCCTTGTCGCCATGGTGAGATGTGTTGAGGACGGCTAGATACTCCAGATAGGGGGGGGACTTGGACCGTGTCAGGCGCTGGTCAACTATAAAATCGAGATAGGGACTTGGGGGAGCGACGAGGAATGAGTTCCCGAAATATCGCCGTCCCGTTGAGTCCGTGGGGAATTCGGGGCTCTCCGAGCCGTCCGATACCCAGCGCATGGCAAGAAGTCCCAGCTCCACTTATAAGCGGACGATAGGCACGATGGAACAGCCCGTCGGGAACGATGATGGAGTTGGGGTTTCCCATTGTTTCAGCAGCGTACCAAGAAAATATACCTGATATCTCAAAATGCATTTCAGACCTAGGTTCGTTGAAGCCGGGGAGAAACTTTCGCCTGGCTCGATAAGGTTCAATCACGGCTCTGTTGCTGTCTCTGACGTCCGCCGCAGACAAACCTCACACCCGACCAGTCGCTGCGCGTGCTTTATGGCCGTTATCGAGATATCGCAATGTGTTGGAGGAACCTACAGCTCCGCCCAGCCCCGACGTCCATTCTCGATGCGACGATAGAAAATGCCCGGGAAGGAGCAGCTGGGGGGAGAGCCCAATTCCATGTTCCTCCATTCATTCGACCTCAGCCCTCTGCAACCAGGAAAGCCGGAGGTGAGCTTGCATATCGCGTGTGCTCCAGTTCTCGGACGCCGAGCCTGCAACCTATGGGTACATCGGTCCGTGGCCGCCAATGTCCGCATTAACCCCGTCTTCTGGGATCTTGCGGAGCGATAGCGGCGAGCGGCGTAAAATCGCCTCTCGCGGAAGAAGCGTCGGCAAGTTGGGGGCCCGCGGGGGCGACCGTCCTCAACAAGCGCGGCAATGGCGCCATTTCGTTGCCGGTTCGGCACCGTAGGCGCGCTGCGGCCCTGGGAATTTCAGACGATCCACTGAGATCCACCGAAATCTACCACAAGTTCTCTAGCTTCCGCTCGCGAGTCCGGCGATTGTTGCACTGCAGATGACGCTGGGAAAACGACATCCTTCATAAAGTCTCGAATCCCCTTCTGGCATCATGTTCAATTTATCCTTATCGACGAACGTTGAGAGCTAGGTACCGCGAGCGCAGATGACGACAGACGAACCCCGCCGAGAGCCCGGCAATGACGTCGATGTTGACGGGTCTGGCGTCGACGAGAAGCGTTCTCGGACAACCACCGAGACCGACGCCGAACGCAGAGGCGGCCCGCACTATGGGAGCGGCGCGGCGATTTGCTCCGGGGCGGAGACCGGAGAGCCGCTCGCCGAGGTCCCCGGCGATCCCGACCTCCCCCCAATATACTCAATCCATTCGACGTGGCAAAAGCGCTTTATCGTGCTCCTTGCGTCCTTCTCGGCCTTCTTCTCACCAGTGACGGCCCAGATCTACCTGCCTGCCCTCCCTATCCTCGCGAAGGAGTTCAACGTCTCCAACGCCGAGATCAACCTGACTGTGACGACGTACATGATCTTCCAGGGCATCACGCCCATGTTCATCGGCGGATTTGCCGACACAGCAGGCCGACGTCCGGCTTACGTGATCTGCTTCGTCGTTTACATCGCCGCCAATATTGGGCTAGCGTTGAGCAAGAACTACGCCTCGCTGCTCATCGTGCGCTGCCTTCAGTCGGCCGGGTCAAGCACCACGGTGGCGCTCTGCCAGGCCGTCGTGGCTGATATCATCACCAGCGCGGACCGTGGACAGTATATTGCCATTACAGCCATCCCGGTCATTCTTGGGCCAAGCGTCGGACCAGTGCTCGGCGGTGTGCTGTCACAGTATCTCGGTTGGCGGTGGATCTTCTGGTTCCTCGCCATCGCCGCCTCTGTTAACCTCCTTGTCATGTTGTTCTGGTTCCCGGAGACGTGCCGCCGTATAGTGGGTGACGGTTCCTCCCGCGCTCATCCCATCTACCGCACTTTCTGGCACATGTGCGAGGGCACATACTCTCGCCGTCGCCGCCCCAACATTCTCCAACGGACTCCTTCCTCCCGGTCACGTACGCCCGCCCTGCGCATCCGGCCACCGAACCCGCTCAGCTCCCTCAAGCTCCTTGGAGACAAAGAGCTTTTCATGCTTCTGGCCTACTCAGCGGTTGTCTTCGCGGGATTTTATGCCATTGTCACTGCTTTACCAAGCCAGCTCGCAGCCCTGTATGGATACAACGATCTGCAAATCGGTCTGATGTACCTTCCCACAGCAGGCGGCAGTCTCGCGGCGGCGGCTATCGCAGGACCAGCGACCAACTACAACTACCGCCGACACGCTGCAAGATTGGGCATGCAGGTCGATAAGGCGCGCCAGGCGGACCTCGCCAAATTCCCCATCGAGCGCGCCCGGTTGGAGGTCGGACTGCCGCTGCTCGTGCTCTCGGCAGCCGTGACCGTCGCCTGGGGTTGGGCAATCGAAGCCGAGGCACCCGTCGCGGTTATCTGCGTGCTCCTCTTCCTGGTGGGACTGGCCATCGTCGGATTCAACAACTCAGTCAACGTGCTGATTGTCGATATCTATCCCGGAAGGGCGGGCGCGGCTGTCGCGGCGAACAATCTGACGCGATGTCTTGTCGGAGCCGCTGCCACGGCCGTAATCGTCCCCATGATCGACAAAATGGGCGCGGGTTGGGCATTCACGCTCATCGCTGGACTGTATGTGTTGCTCTCGCCCATGTTGTGGGTGATTATGGTGCGGGGAATGCGGTGGAGGGCGGAAGTCAGGGAAAAGGAGGAGAGGAAGAAAAGGGAGAAAGCGGAGGCGTCATCTGGTCCACAGTAAGGCTGCCCCGATATTGGTAGGGCTTCCGATAAGCACTTTCGTCATCGACTGAAAGGTTATCGAGTTGAGCCACCAGCTCGTGGTTGATAGCCTGCGGCCATGACTGCTTGCGCAGCTTCATGTATGCTCTTCCTTCCTGACGGTGCCCCCCCTGCCGCGAGTCCTGCATCACTCGATACACGGCGGCCTCCAGGATCTGCCGCCATCGTTCAGCCTTCTTGGGCTGTTCCGCAACTCCATAGCCCATCATCCAATGGAGCACATGGCCGGCGAGGTGCTTCCATGGACCATGATACAGGGTGCATGATGCAAGTGCCTCTGCAAACTGCCGAGAGGCCTCGTCTTCCTCTCCCATCTCGTGACACATCAGTCCGAGGTTGAAATGGTACCCAGCGACGACAACCAGGAAGTAGGGATCGTTCGCCTCACTTCCGTCGATCCACGATCCTATCGATGCCAACATGAGCTCCGCCAGCTGATAATTGCCGTTGAAGATCTGGGGCGTCACCAAGCGGAGCAGGAGACGGTAGTAGTCGCCCGCTAGCTCGTCTCGTCCTTCTTCGATACGGTTGAGAATCCACAGCACTAGTTGATCGATCTCGGTGGCCTGGCTTTGCGAAGCTATGCTCCGCGCTAGAAAATACTCCTCGAGCAGGATACTGGAGGCCGACACCTTGTGCTCTCGCGCATGGTTCTCGAGGTATTCCAACCGAAATAGAGCTGCCTTCTCCAAAAGCGAATGCAGTCCGGCAGCCTCAAGACACACAACCCTCCTCCACGCCGATGAAAAGGGGTGTTGTGTGCCCAGCAAGGCGTCGCACATGCCCCCCACAAATGTCGCAACTGTTCGCGACACAGTACGGTCCCACTGATGGAGAAAGTAATAGCTCCGCACGAGATGAACGAACAGCGAGCAGTCCTGATCCCTGATCATTGAAGCTAAGTGGTCCATCAGCCCGTTGATCACCGCTACCGTCTGCGCCGGGCTCGATCCCTGTTGCACAGCGGCCCAGATGTCGGATGCCCAGGCGCAAATGCGCCCCGTCGCTTGTGACCCGCTGGGCCCGAGGTAGCATTTCTGTTTGGCGTTGTACCGCCACATGCCCTGCTCGAACGCAGCGTCCATGTAGCCGCGAAAAAGCAGCAGGACCTCCCCGTGCATGCGGGTATCTCGCTCTGCATCGAGAGGGCTTGGCACAGAGAACATTCTTGCAGGATCGGGCGACGGCGTCCTACAAACCACACCTGCGCTTGCTCCCCCGAACTCGACCAAACCCCCGTCGATCTTGGCCATTAGATCTGGTCTGCGCTCGAGATATCGCCTGATGTCGTCCCAGTCGACGGGATTGCCGTGGACCGTGAAGGCGGACTCCTTCCCTTCCGCAGCGCGGTCGCGCGCGAGTCGCACCATGTAGGCTACACGAGCTGGATTGTGTCCAGCGCGCTTATCGAGCCCCCATTTCTTGGTACGCGTTTTGTACATTTTTTCGCTACGGACGCGGTGAGCTTGCAAGCCGGAAAGTAGGGTCACGGGATAGAACACGTACGTTGCGAAAAATGAATGGATTTCTTCCATGTATTGCTTCACGTCTTTGAGCCTCATTTCCTCGTAGAAATACAGGCGCGTGATGGTGCCGCGGTGGGCTTCCCAATCTTCGGGCTCGGCGTATGTGACCCTTGGATTCGATGCGGGCGGCGGGGACGGCGAGCGCTTTCGAGCGGGTGGAGCGGGCGCAATCGCGACGGGGCGGAAGCGAAACCCACTGCCATCGCGACCAGCGCCAAGGTGCTGTTGGTGAGAATCCATCGCAATCCCCCGCAAAAATCCTGGAAGATTGGCAGGCGTCGCGAGATGCGAGAGTCGACCTGGCGCGGTGAGCTGACAATTTGCGCGGTGGTGGGGAGGCGTCACCCTAAATAATCCGTATTTTG
>Ga0247760_1000776_pt1 | contig 33402 bp, 18 predicted proteins | sample UWRJL171409R4_FD_179936 | JGI IMG/M metagenome (GOLD analysis project Ga0247760, IMG submission 179936) | Plant litter microbial communities from Arlington Agricultural Research Station in Wisconsin, United States - UWRJ-L171-409R-4 | ecosystem: Environmental > Terrestrial > Plant litter >... | reverse complement strand
CGACGGGACTTGTCTTTTTTTTTTTTTTTTTTGTTTTTCGGGTCCTGCAGGTTCAAACCAGGTCCAACCTGGTTTACCAGAAACGATGGGGTTGCTGACGATATTACTTCGTACGGCACTCGCTTCAATATCACTTTCAGTTTCTGAGGTCGCGGGGCAGTTGGTTGAGGAAGGAGAACAAAGACTGGGGGCTTGTCAGTGTTCTGCGGTGGATTATGCGGATGCTGGGTCGTATCTCGTCAACGCGGGGGCAGATGGGAGGTTTACATATGCATCGCGGTTTGAGGGTATTTTCTACGTTCTCGCTCTTGCGAGGGGTAAATACTAACAATGTACAGGAGAATGCGGCGATGGCGACATCACATCCGTCCTGCGAGACCCGGATGGACGACTATACGAATGTTCACCCATGAGGCCGGGGACACCAGGGTCAATACAATTATCGGAATGGTACCTACCTACCTATATACCTTGAGCTTGGTCTCTTTTTTGTGTGCAGATCCATGCTAACTCAAACTAGCGACATCGCATATGAGGAAATGAAGACAGGGACATGGCAGATTGTCATCAACCTCGAAAGCACCGAAGTAAAACGAACATTTACACTAACGGTTGGCGCCCCTGAAACTGTGGTTACGACGGTAGGTTTCTTTTTATAAACTATGGTGAACAGACAGTACTAATCCCCCTGAGATAGATTACACCAACCGTTATCATTGGAACAACCAGCACACCTCCAGCCAGCAGTGAGCACCATTTTACTAGGAGCAACATCCATATCAAGAAGAAACTAACCCTGAGAGAATAGCCGTCATCGCCACTACCTATGAAACCACCACAGTGACGCTCCGTCCCACTACCATAACCACACCATGCACTGCGCCCCGAACTACTCGAAGCACCACCCGCGGACCCCCTACACTCGTAACCTCGACGCACGTTATCGTGATTATTACCACGGACTTGACCGTGACCACTTCGGCTACTACTACTAGCGCTCTACTGGCGTCTTGTCGCTACCCTACTTCTTCTTCATCCGTTCGTTCAACAAGTACTTCTCGGGGTGTATCATCAACTTCAACTACGCGATCAACTTCAACCACCCCATCTCGCCCTACCACTATAACCATCACCGCTGCGCCTTCTTCTGCTGCCGCGGGAGATGGCTACACATTCACCATGTCTGGATCGACCTGTGTCGTCGACTGGGCGAGTGCTCAAGCTGGAGGTGCCGCTGGAGGGTGGGGTCCCCCGTGGCAACGCGGCGGTGGAGGATGGGGAAAAGGAAAAGGTAAATGGGGAGGAGGAGGGGGAAATGGAAGAGGTGGACCGCCGGATTGGGTCACCTCAATGTGGCAGGGGGGATTACCTCCTTGGATCACCGCAGGAGGGACATTACCACCGTGGGTCTCGTGTGCGAGAACAACAGCTACACGGCCAAGGAGGGCGGCGGCAGTGTCAGCTGCTGCGCGGGAAGTGGAAAGGAGGGGAAGAGGAAAGAGCATGGCGGCGTGGACGTCGACGGTGCTGCAGACGACGTTTACCGAGACGAGGGTTACGACGAGCATTTTGCCGGCCGAGACGGTGACGCGGTTTGGTGAGTTTTTCTCTCCCTATTCTTTCTTATGGCACCTAAATAAGAGAGGATAAATACTGACCACGGAGTAAAAAAATAGTCATTGGGACGGCAATACAAACCATGTGGGTTCCTAATTCCATCATCCATAAGATGAGCACTGGGGTCAGACCGGACATGTCACTAACACGATCCAGAACCCCCGCTCCCAGCACACAGTGTGTTATTGCCCCGGACGTCACCGAGATCGTGACAGCTTCCGGACCACTCCTGACGCAAGTTACGCTGGTGACATCAACAAGCCACGTCACGGCAACTGTATTTGTAACGTAAGACCGGTCTCCTTTCGGGTGAGTAGGTGCCGAGAGCAAAACTAACGGTTACTGTTTCCAGAATGACGGTTCTGACTATATCCAACGACATGGCTGCGGCGACATCTTGCTGGCAAAATGGGGGCAACTATGGAGTGAACCAGCCTTAATATTAGCAAACATGTCACAACCCTGTATCTATATTCACAGAATTCAACACCATGTGTACATGAGAGACTTAAAGTACACCTCACCTTCATTTGAGGAGGAACTAGTTTGACGCTGGGGAACTAGATATTAAAGCCCAAAACTCCATTCTCCGGCTCCGAGCAGCAATACCAAGTCCCCCGTCCATACAACCCACAAACAGACAATCAACATCCGACGTTGGGATTATCTCGCTGTCCTCGTTGTTGGAAATGACAATGACATCCTCGCTGGAAGCAGTAAGATAGGGGTCTGAGCACCTGAGACTCTGGTTGAGATATATAACCTTTGGAACCACGGTTCTGCAGTGGCCGTACCAAAGTCTGTATCTCAACAGTTATATATGTCTGTGGCTGCTCTAACGTGAAAATATCACTCTCTCCGGGCATCAGCTTTTCTGACTGCCGTGCTGACCGACAGCGCGTCACAGCCAACGCATGTGTCAATGTGTCGACGAAACGGCAACAACCCGCATTGGGTCAGCCCCAACCAAGCTATTAAGTCGGCAGAGGAAGCTTCGGCGTAATATGGCGCCCCAAAAATTGCTTTGGGTCGCGGTAGGCAGCTCTATGTCGGTCCCCGCTAAGCGTTGTCAGAAGCACTGCACATAGTTGATGAGGTTGCAACTGTTGATTGTATTGCTGTGTAACCGGTGGCCGAGTAGCCGAGGTCTCTGCCCACTACTGCGAGGGCAGACATTACTGCTGGCACCTGACATCTAGTTTTCTCTGAGCAGAGCGGGATTACGCAATATATATATATATCTGCATGTTAATACGGAGCAACCATCATCGTGTCGCACGGCAAAATAATGCCGATTGCCTTTTGTAGCAACTGTCTTGAACCTTTAAAATCCACAAAATCCAGTATGTAGTGTTTCTAAACACTTCTCTTCTCGGCCCACTTAATAACAGTATCTGCTGAGTTGAATGCCCCTTAATCTGAGTTTTTATATTTTATTTTCACGTATTATCGAAAATGGTAATGAGAAATAAGAGAGCTTGCAGGGGGGTGCAGGTAAGAGAGACTTGGCAGAGGCTAACTTGAGTCTTTAGCACCTAGTCAGGCCAGTGAAATAAAAAAGTAAATGCGAAACCCTTTTTATGTTCAAGTTTGGGGACCGATTTCGGCACCCTCTTCATATATAGGACTAATACTTAGCCCGCTCAGCTAGAGTTGAAGCAATTCAGCATGCTGTGGACACTGAACTGTGCGATCGGGACTGAGAATGCGTTTCTGAAACGGTTGAGCATTCTCTTGAGAAAGTGTCACAAGGAAGAGTCTCCTCTGGACTACGATACAATGATAAAAGGGTTCTGCGCCCCTGAATCTGATATGTTGCAGCACAAAAACCAGGCCATTTACCTTCAAACAACGTAGCCACCATGGACCTTTCTAGAGAAGGCATGGCCGCTCGGTTCCTTCAATGTCCACAGACGAGCATTCATCACTAGTGCGACCGGATTCAGAGACAACGACTTCTACGCTATGCAGGAATTCCCGGGGAAGGACAGGGTTGCGATGATATCCTACACATCTACCTTTGGTGACGGATGAACATGCTCAGGAAAGAATCAGGGAAAGCTCAGAACAAATCAGCCCATACCTCACCCGAGTTCACCCCAGCTCAGTATTACAGACGAAAAATGAAATTTCGTGTGCCCAGATTCATCTTAGATTACTAGGCTGTTAATACGCATTGAAACACAGCGTAGGTAGTCACTTTTAACAGTGCGGTTCCCCCGAATGACTCGCCATTATTAGGCGAGGGTGATGAGCCTAAACTGAGGGCTTGCCGACACCCATGAGGTTAAACGTAGTGGAAAGACAAACTGCTGAACCCGATAGGCCACGCTGCCGCTCCAGGTGATGGCCATGGTCCACACTTTGGCGTCATACTTGAATCCCTGACCGGTTTCGCCGCCCACCCGCGACAGAAAGATCACGTCAATATCGTCCTCCGTGCGACCGCTGAGCCAGGAGTCATTTAAGATGATGGTAGACACGCTACCTCGATCTTCCTGGCCGGGGACATAGACCGGATACTCGGAGCATGCATCTCCACGGGAGCGCACCGCAGTGCGGCCGATGGTCAAGCGGGCCGTGCTGGTCCAAAATCGCAAGATATGGGACTTGGGGGGGCTTTCATTGGGTTCCTCGCCGTAGCCGACAGGGGGGATGTCCGGAGGAGGGATGTCCGGCCGGGGCCGTGGCGAAGAGGAGTCCACGCCAAAGAACTCGTTCGTATAAGACTCGATCTCCGTGTCGCCAGGGATGAGGCGTACGTGTGCCTGGACGCCCTCCACGTTGGCCAACTTCCACCAGACTATCTTGGAGACGGGCGCCAGACCGCCTTCGTTCATCTCAACGTCGGCGCCACCTCGCCAGCCCGCCCACGACCAGCTCGGAAATGCTTCTTCCCGCCGGCTTGGAAAATGCCCCTCGGTCTGCCAGAGCATGGCCGCGTCAAACGCGAGGGTGGGAAGGCCGTAGTGGTGTCCACCCAGCTCGGAGCGCATCGAGTTCAGCACCCCGGTGAAAGCCTTAACGGCGTCGTCATGCTTGGTGAGACTCCTGGTCGCGTAGGATCTCAACAACGAAACATATCGAGACACGGCGCGGCCGGCCGGCGATGGCTTGTATATCCGTCGGAGCTCGGCGGAATCCTCCTCGTAGTGCTCGACGATCTGGTTCAGATCCCGGGGGTCTCGAGGAAACTCCAGCCGGGTGTCCTCTGCGCATATCGCCTTGTTGCAATGCCAGTATACCTGGCTAGGCGTAAAGATTAAGAGACGCCTGGACAGCGCTTTCTCCTGGAGTGTCCACCCTCGATGATCCCAAACTGAGGCCGAGAGTGCTTGCGAAAGCGTCGGGAGGCTGCTGATGAGCTCGAGATTCCCTATCCTGCACGTGGCCTGGTTCGGTGTCGTCCTGGGCGAGTGGAGGCCTGGCACTTCGGAATCCGAATCGGTTCCGGTGCTGACAATGGTGAGGTGGGCGAATCCATACACCTTGTCCATCTGCTCGATCTGGTGCGCCTGATCGGCGGCATCATCCTGCTTGATGCAGAGGGCATCCACCCACAGATACGCAAAGCTGAGGTTCTTGGCGATGCACATCGCATCCCGGATCGTCTTGGGGACGTCGTCACGCTCGTTGGAGAGACCGTCGACCGACGTGAGCTGCTGGTAATTTCCAGCCACCAGCTTCAGCTGCTTTGCGGTCCCCCAGACGTAGCTCAGTGCCGCGTACCTCGCGCCGCCATCTGGCGCGTTGACGACGCAGCGGGCGTTCAGGTCGATGAGCCTTAGTCGCAGCCCGGAGGCGTCCTCCATCGTCGTATCTTGGCTGCTGCTGCTGCATGCTATCGCGTGACAGTCCACGCAGTTAGCCAGCCACTTTTGGTACCTACCAAAATCCAGATGGCGGGGAACGCGTCTTCCGCTAAAATACTCTCCTCCATTATCAAGCCTTTGCAAAAGTCTTGCGCTGAAACGCTCTGTCCTCTTGATCCCGGTTTTTGTTGAGGGGCCCTCCAGAAACAGACGCGCGAGGCCTTTGCTGCGCTGGGACGCTATGGTGATGTCCCCTCCAACGGCCTCGGCGTGCTCAAGCAATGACACATCCTGCTTGCATACATGCACGAGGAACCGACAATACCTGCAGCTTTCGGCACCTGACAGGAGTTTTTGGACACCCACCGTGTTTCGAACATGAGCCATGCCGTCCTGCGGATGAGACGACAGCATCTGGACGATGCTCTCCATACGGCACGTCTGGCAGGTACTTCCTGGCACTCTTTGGCCTGGGGGCAGGGATGGATGAGTTGCGGCCGGCGGCACCGCCTCGGGAGGAAATTGGATGCCGGACAGGTGCCTCGCGATAATCACCTGCATCCGCTTTGGGTCGACCTGGCCCACTAACTCGCCAATCTTTTCGCCATTCTGAAAGAAAACGACGAGCGGTAGACCAGGGACAGCAAGCCGCTCTGATGCACCTCCCCCGGCGGTTTTCAGGTCTAGCCGGAAGCAGCGGAGGTCGGGGCTGATGTCGGAGATGCTACACAAAATCCAAGTCATGGTTGGTGCCGAGTTACCACAAGGAATTGATACCCGTGTCATACCTCTCTAGCCGTGATTCAAAGTGTTTCGACCCCATACCCGGGAAAAAGACGTGAACGACCAAGACTTTGTCGTTTTTAACATCGAGTATAATCTCTTCGAATGCCTTGAACCTGCGACAAAAGTCAGCGATGCCCGAGTTGACAGAATGAGTAATGCAGATTGGGTATGTGACGTAGAAATTAAATTGGGTTGATCTTACGATTCCAAGTCTTGGACCGCCATGATATCGAGCATGCAAAACTAACGCTTTATTAGGGATGGAAGCTGACGGGTTTCTAAATGGGTATCACCACCTAAACTAAAAAAAAAAAAAAAGAAGGTCGTTTCGTAATATCAGCTACCATGTATCCGTAGGGTTGTAGAGTCTATCGTATTTCTTCGGGAGGGCGGGGTTAGGCTCTGATCGAGACGTTTGACTCAAGACAGCGAATTGGCGGCGGTGTGCATGGCCCAGGCGCGTTAAGCGACTGCCTCTTTTCCATTGGCAAAACTTCGTCCAATCATGCCGCGTATCGACCTGCTGGCCGCTTGAGAGGACAGGATGTTCAGGTTACAAGATCATCACAGCTTCTCCAATTTGCGCCTGACCGACAATCCTAGCATCAAAACTCATTACGGCGCTAAAGCTAAACTCACTTTTGTTCTCATGCACCAGGCCGTTTTTTAAGAACCACCAGATCTACCAACATAAAAACAATGATCCGTGACTTACTCAACACTCTCTCTATAGACAGCTCTATACTACTCTCAGAGCTGGAGAGCGACGTTAACCTGGACGATCTCGGTAATCATCCGTTAGATCTCTGTACTTCCTCGGACCCCTACGTACAACAAAATGATGTATCACGTACATCATGCATATTTCCAGCTCACAATGGCCTAGGTTTATTCGGAACTGACGGCTAAGCGCGGGTTCGAAGTTAACCTTTTCGTCCCGCGCTTCTTTCCAATGCCTCCTCAGCGTAATCACCATCAGCAAGCTGTATAACGCTATGGATAAATACTAAAAAGACCAGCATAATACGTCTAGCCTCTGTTATTTACTGTAAATCCAGCCCCTGCTTAACCACCTGGAGGAGTATACCAGCGTTATCGAGGTCGTGGTACAGATAAAGCCGGACACTTTCACCCTACTCTTGTCAGAAGCACTGGACACTGGATTCGACGGATTTGGTGGAATGGAATGGGTTGCAACTAGTTGATTATTGCTTCTGTTCCACGGTTCTTGCTTCCAGCCAGAACCTTCTTCTTTATAGACCTTTCTGTAGGATTCATGCTTTGTCACAATAGCGGCTGAGACTCACCAGCGTTTTGGCAATGTCAGGCATTCAGTTCGCGGAGCTGACTAGATGGCCAGGCCACCCTGAACTCCTTTCTAACAGTTTTTAAATGTAGCTATAAAAGACAAAACTATCTCAAATTAAATCCACTGGGTATATGTTGGAATTGCAACTGGAAATGACCATGTAGTAGGCCGTACACTCACACACACCAGTTTCTCCTTGCTCAAACAACGAGCAAATACAGAGCGCCACCTATAAGTAATGTTGTGAGTGATCTCCTCGAAGTAGAACGTGATCCACCGTTTGTCTTTGTCCCTGGAGATGATTTCGCCTGGTCCAACTTCTCTAAACCGGCCGTGACTCGGACGGGACCAAAGTCACCGGGATCTGCATTTCTCGTTAACGTAGTGGTGAGTGTGCCACTGTGCTCCGAGATTACGCAAATCCCTGCGGTCGGGGCGCTTAGCTTGCAGGTGACAACAATCTCCAAATCAAGATCGGCAAAGGACAGCGTTTGAGCCGCGGTGGATGGGCCCCCGACGGCGGTGAGCGTTGGGACGCCAGTAGATGCGTATCCGCAGTAAGAGGAATCGCTTTTTGGGCAGCCTAGTGTATATGTCGTCGCGGTTGCGTCGGCAGTGACCACAGAGGCAGCGAGGTTGACGTCCCAGACTGTATGGAAGAGAGTTACTGTCGTGGAGGCCTCGGTAGTGCGAGTGGTGCCGGTAGGTTCTGCCATCAGGTTAGTCTGCCGCCCAGGCGCTCTGCACGCCGGAACCGGAGTAGGCACAACTCACCATTTGCCGGTGTTGTCGGCCCACCACCTCCAGAAAGCTTTTCCGCTCCCGCCGTGACGGTCAACGGCACGGACGTCAAGCCCGCATATTGGTCCGCCAAATGCGTAAAAGATGAGGTGCCACTTCTCCCGATCCGCTTGCAGATAACATTCTGCGTAGGTGCGCGGGTCGTGACCGCACAACCAAGCGTGCTGAATCTGGTATTCGCATCGACAATTACGATCTCTACCGCAGTCGAGGGCCCTGCTACAGCAGTGATCTCAGGGGGCCGAGGGCCGTAACCGCAGCCGTTCGCGGACGGGCAGGCGAGCTTGTAGGTTGTCGCTTCCGCATCGGCGGCCACAACGCTTGCTAAGAATGGTTTGTAGAGTCCTAAGTCGAGGATGCTGACGACTGTTGTTTGAGCGGTGCTGAGGGCGGGGAGGGCCAAAAGGCTCCAGGCAGGAAGCTGAACTGAGACAATACTTAAAAGCATCGCGGTTGTCGTATTTGAGGGTGTAACTACGTTATTTGGTAACTTTATTATCTACTAAAGTGTCTATGGACTGAGCAATGGTTATAAATACTTCCGCACGTACCGCACTCGTCTGTATTCCTCCGTCTTATATCCCAGCCCCCGCCATTGTAATTTCCGGCAAAAGTTGTACCACCCACCACGTTTCAGCTCCTGCAACCTCTTTGTAGCTAACCAGAATCTAGAAAATTGTCTCCGCGGATTGCAAGCTGTCTTAAAGGGGACGTGCCATGCTAAATAACATGGAAGAATGCAGAGAGAAGGACCGCCACATGGTCGTCCTCAAACGGCGCCGCCAATAAGCCTACGGAATAGAGTGTCCAGATATCTCAGTAATAGGTGTGGCCAGTGAAACGGCTGAGCCACCCACACATGTTACCGAATACCATAGCGTTTCCCCTTGCATCCGCATTCTGCGCCTCCGAAACGCCGTTCGCCCAGGGATTAAGAGTTGCGAAAGGCCCTGATAAGCGCGCACCACCCATTCTAACTACGCGCGCAGAGCCCCCGCCTTGCCCGCGTCGAGCACGATCCGGGCGATAGGGACGCTGGTCTCGATGGGAACCGGCCCCCGGCCCTCGAGGGGGTTGTGGAGCCAGAAGAAGTAGGTCGGCGCCGCGCAGCTGAGAAAGGAGAGCGTGATGATTTCCAGGCATGATATACCTAGCCCTTGCACAGCGCGGGCGACGACCTGGCACAGAACATACAAGCTCTGCGTTAGCGCCACCGTTTTGGCGAGCTTGTCGGTCTTACTGGCTTTTAAGATGCGCTCTTCCGTGATGCTCGGGGCCGGGATATACCCTTTAGAAATGAGGTAGTGCATCGCCCTAGAACTAACGGGGAATTCTAGCAAGTCTGCGCTTTATAAGACGAAGCCGCCCAAGTCGGCAAAGAAGCCATTGGTTGTGGTCCAGTGCGATACCCTCATAGAAACTATCTCCCTCTTAGACGATCGAGCTGAGGACTACTACAGTGCAGCACCTAGTATAACGTCCTCAGGAGCATATAAGGCCTAAGCGGCCGGCGCGCCTTACGGTAAACCACCGACTAGCACCCTTCCCCGGGTTCCGGTAAATTAATGTAAAGGATAGTCTAATGTAAAAGAAAAGGGTAATAAAGCAGGACCAGATAATAACTAATGTCGTGGAGAACTTTCATGTCATTGTCAGACGAGTTTGACAAATTTTTCGTTTGAATAAGCCACGAAAAGATACTCCAAAACCCGGCCGGAGTCGGCGTTCTGCATCTACCATTCCGTCAACCAATATGACGATATATCCAGCCCTGCTATCGAGCGCAAGGAGGCACAGATACCGTGGTCTTAGGAACGGCAAGTCGGCGATGGCGGCGTGCATAAAGTCAGTTCTTTGAATCGTAGCTAGATCTGACCAGTCTCCCGAGTTTGAGGCCCAAATTTGGGTCCGCGGTTGAAAGCTGCTAAGGCGCGGCCTTGCCCTAATGGGCCCGAATCCTGGGCCAGGTCCCAAATCTTGGCCAGAATATACCAGTACATGCCTTGGGATGGTACAAAATAACCCAGCTCGAATTTTTGGATAGTACATAATACCCCAGCTCAAAATAAGAGATGGTACATAATATACCACGGGATCTCCCACAGTATACCAGTACATACCCTAGGATGGTACACAGAAAGAAGTTTAAACTTCCCACTACTAAAATAAGCGAAAGATATTAACGTTATCCTATTTGAATTTATCTTACACTGCTGATTCACCATGCGTGAACATTATAGAACTGTCTGGATAAATCTACTTTACCTGGTAGCTTGTTAAAGGCACGGTTCCTTTAATCCATGTGTGGTTTTTAGGAACTTACTTATCACACGTCCTGGGTATCATCCAAAAAAAAAAAGTTTAATGACAACCCTGCGTCGGCAGCGACGGGGTAGGGTGGTGAGCCGGCGGGGTGCTTTACTGCCGACCGTGACTCAGCTCGATTGAAAGCTTAACTGGCTCGTCGCACCTTACGCACACCTACGCACGAGACCCGCCACAGCGCGCAAACGCATAGGGAAGCTCCGAAGCATAAAACCTCGAGCCGATTCCCGGCTCTCGTCTCCATCATCTTCATCCACCTCGCAACTGCGATGGAGGAACTTACTTATATTTTGATTCTTGTATGTGAACTTGACTGTTACTTACTTATTCTCTGGCTTTCTGGTAGAGCCAGAAAGCCCTCTTTTATAAACCTCTTTGTATAAACGACCCGTTAATGGGTACGTGGCTTAGCAGTTAGATTACTGGTTGTGTCAGGCATCCTCACGCAAGATAACTCGGGTGCTTGGGTTCGAACCCTGGATCGAACCCTTTCCTTTTTGGTCAGCGTGGTCTACGTCAGCGTAACTGGAACCTCTTCTTTTGATATATAAGAGGTGTAAGCGCGAGAATTGGAGGATAGAAATTTCTAACGTTTAGGTAAAGGAAAAAGAATATACAAGACTGTTAGTTTTAAAATGGGACAAATTTTAGCTATCTTTATATATGGGACTAGTTCTGAGCCGCCTCGGCTAGAGTTGAAGCAATTCGCAGGCTGCGCTGTAGCCTGCCGAAAATGGCGATTAGGGTGAGTAAAGGTAAACTGGCCTAAGTAAATCCTGATCAGGGTCTGAGCCGAGCCTGAGCCAGGGTGGGCAACGTCAAGTGCGCGAGGTACGGAAAAGGAAATTCTGTATGCCCAGATTCGTCGCACATTACAGGACATTTTCTAGGAAATATTTCAACGCGATATTGACGATCCCTCCGGGCTTCCCGAATATTTTTAGCTTATTGGCGACTTTGGCCTGGCTTTATGACTAGGTTCGTCTTCGAACCTATAAAAGCTGGCTCGCAGCCCAGCACGGCTTTACGCTCCATGGCGCCGCTCTCCCGGCCGGGCTACAATTTATCGCTGCGACCATCACTGGGCAACCACTCCTTAATCCCAATATGCGCCTTCTCGAGTCTAGGGGAGTCTTTTATACGCTATTCCCAGGGAAGGCCGCTCATCCTACTGCAACGCCATCAAATCTAGGCCGTCTGTATAGCCCGGTACGGGGTGTATTTCTATATCACCTGTGGTAAAATTGTAGCGGCGCTTGCTCTAAACCTACTTCAAGATATCATAGCTGCTTAAAAGACGTCTCAGCATTCGTTGCGTCTTTGTCTTACCATCCCCTTGGCTTGGAAGTCGTCCGCAGTTTACTATATAGTAAAAGTCTTCTTCGACAAGGCTCGCCAAGGGCCAGAAGGTCCGGTATCAAACCAAGTCTATCAAAAGACAACGCCAAGCTCTAGGGTTCTTAAAAGGACGCCAGTAGATATCGTAAATACTATTTTAGTCGGGCAGTTTTATTGCACTTTTACTTGGGAAAAGACTACGGATATTTTTTATCATTCAGTCATACCAAACGATAACGTGCATGATAAGCGAGTGAGCATTCTAAGCGAGTGAGCACTTTTCCACTGCTCTATTACATCTATCCTTAATTATATAACCACAATACTAGGAAATAGCAATAACTGAATTGGAAATAGATGAATCAGATGATTCTGCAGCCTCCTTACATGTACGTGTATTATGACCAGGCTTGCCGTATACGCTACAACACTGAATCTTCGTACGAGACCCCTCTGCACCACTACGATTTTAACGTTCTTCCTAAGCCAGCTGCTCACCCACAGCCTTACCATTTAGTAAAACCCGTGCATCTTGTACAGTAAGTGACCCTCTAAGCCGTATATGTGTTTTTTTAGCTTTCCGTCGCTTGCTAAGTCCCTTATTAACCTTACGTAGTGCTGAGACCTCCGCGCGTAGAAAAGCCACCTCGTACATTACAACCATCGTACCTTTCGCTAATCGGTCCACAGCAGTTAACATTAAGGTTGGAAAGCTACCTTGGTGGTTAGATATCCGAGTTTTAATAAGCTCTGATTGTAAGGTAGCTTCTCGAGGGTTATGGGGTGTTTGGGAGAGCTAAGGTAGTGCTGTACCTGGCCTTGAGGTTGGGGGTATTGGAGTCCGAATATATATATCCAGCTTGGATATTACCCTCTCTGGATCGTACGGTATAAGGCCGGCTCCGGTAAACCCCCCTTGGATATTGTTTTTTGTGATGGAAGCAAAAAACGCCTCCCTGAACGCATAGAGAAATTCCAACTTGCTAATGTATATGATGTTCATCCGCATCAACTACTCAATTTGGCAGCTATACGCCTTCTTTAAAGGCGCAAAACAACTAATATCTAATGGCTGAAGTAGGTGCGAGGAGTGGGGAGGTATACAGAGTGTAATGATGTTGTGCTCTTGGTAGTAGGTCTCGAATTCTTCGGAGTGGTGGCTATTATGGCCGTTAAGAACTAATAGCCGGTATTTGCCCTTTGTACGAGATACTATGTGGAAATCGAAGTGCCGAATCCAATTTATGCCTTTTTTATTAGTAGTCTAGCTATTATCGGTTAGTACAATACGCCAGGTCTCCGGGAGGTTGTACTCTTTATACCAATTAGCGAAATGGTACTACCCAGCTAAGATAATAAATGGTAGGATGGCCCAACCTAAGGCGTTCACCCTTTGGATAATTATTGCCCACTCTTGATTACCAGGCTGGGCCTGTTTAGCCCTACTACTACGGCTATCCAAGGTAGTAACTACTATAGTAGCGATAATAATGCCCATTATAAAGCCGGTCTTGTTAAAGTTGTATAAATCGTTGTTAAGGATACTGTACTTAACCTTAACGTTATATATAAGGGTAAACTACTCGTAAATAACCTTTGGATCTTCGTATTTGGCCCTTTAGTAATCGTATTTACGTATAAAACGTATCCGAAGTTCTAGTTGGTGCTTAACGAAGTTGTAAGCCCATTATATACCAATAAGGGGCGCGTCGCGTTTACGTAATAATCGGTTGGCCATATCTTCTACGTAACAAAGCCGGGGATGGAATATACGTATATATAGCTTAATTATATATTAAATAATCGTTCTCTCCTCCAAATCTGTAAATTTGCGCGAATTGGCTGGTGTATCGTATCGTGCAGGTTTACCGTTGCGTCGTCGCGTCAAAGTTATACGGTTAACTCCGTAGATTTTTGTAGCAGTATTGACCTTAAGTATTACATTTCTTTTAAGAGCTTTGAGGGCCAAAACTATTATATCTTCTTTTGAAGTAAAGGGCATGTTGGGTGGTGGAGAAAACTGAAGTCAATTCGAGGGGTGGTGTTGTTGGTGGAAAAGTGCTCACTCGCTTAGAATGCTCACTCGCTTATCATGCACGTTATATGGTTTATACAGGTCGGGAACTAAAGATAAGTTTGCGTAGGAAGTAAAGGGTCCATTTCCAACTCCTACCATCGACTTTTAAACAGGATAAGCCGACTGGCTCGTTTCCCCGTTCCTGGCCTTACAGTCCCTTTAATCCCTTCCCCAGAGTTCTTCCCGGACGGCAAAAGAGACAAGGACAACATGCCGTGAACCTCGGGGGAGCACTAGACCACATCACAGCGTTCCACGGCTCGGTTGCTCTGCAGTTCCTTGGCCCTACTGCTGTCTCCTCGGCCGGGGTGGCGGGCCTGTTACCAGCTGAGACGCCCCATGCGGCTGTTGTGGTGCTGGCGCCGGGGGGATGGGGCACCTCTCAACACTCGCGGGGTTGCCGGGCACTTACAGTTCCACATCCAGAAACGGGTTCAGGGGAGGAGGTGATGGTGTGTGTTCTTGACTCAGTTTAATGTCGAATTTCTCTGGGGCCATGCAGTCAATACCCAATAGGATGTTGGCTTTCATGTCGTCCACTGCAGTCAGTTCGCCGTAGAAATATACTACCCAACATGACCCAGATTGAGCACGGCGTGGCATACCTCCACACCCTCACAATGTGAGTTGAGCGTGGAGGGCGATATCGGCGGGGGGGAAGGCCGAAGGCGGCGACATTGATCACACCCATATCAGTTGCGTCATTGCCATGGAACTTGAAATTCACGGGAATAGAGTAACATGTGAGTTGAGCTGGGAGGTTTCTCTTGAGAGTGGCTTGGTCCTGCGTTGATGTAGTTGAGGCTTCTAGGTTGCTCGGGATACTGGACTGATAACACCAGACAATACACTTTACATCCTTCGGCTTAGGAAATGTCAGGGTATACGCTCAAGTGAAACATCCAGATAATACAAACCTACAAGGTGGCAACTAGTGCGTTAGGCGCTTTTTTTCGTGTTAGTCATTTGCGTTTAAACCTGTTCCATCAGGTTGCACAAGATCGTCCAAGTTAATCGAGGCTCTAAGTCCACTTGCCCATTACCAACCCCTTTACTCACGTACAAACAAGGCTATGTGCAATGCACTGCCCATTCTCAGTCCAGTAACAAACAAATTTATAGCCCACCGGACTGCCCGATTGCACAACACTGCCAGTGGCGAGGATACGGCCGATTGGCGATGCAGTGTTGATCATCCCCTGAACCAGCACCGGGCCGCTCAGCCTGTGCGACGCGACGCAGCAATCACAGGGCAGAAACCGCAACCGGTCTGCGGGTTTCGTCATAACGACTATAGCGGTGGTGTGGGCCGTAAAAAAGAATGAGCGAGCTCCAAATCTTGATATATTTCCCACTTGCTGGTGGCACGATCCGTTGTCTTATCTCGCACTCATTTTGATCAAGTTCACATCTGCCCACAACACAGCAACACAGCATCATGTCTTTTACCGCCCTCACATTTTCCGGCCTCCGCCTCAATTTCACCCAAAACTGCAGTGCCTCTTCGCAATTCATCGCCGACTACTCGTGGGGTACCGGTCCCGCCTTTTTCGCCACCTACCAGTCCGTATACCGAGATGTTCTCGCCGCTTTACCAAAAGATGCAGGGACGGTCCGCCCTTCGGAATGTGATGTCCTAAGTTGGTTCAAGAGAAATTATGAATCGCCCAATAGCACGTACATTACCTCGCAAATGTACCGAACCGCCTTTGACGCCTGTATCCCCGAGACGTGTCCGAAACTATCCCTAAAGGGCAACGCAGACATCGCGGGGATAGGCATGTTGGCGGCGTATCTGATGGAAGCGGTCATGGTGACGATTTATACGGGGGTTTTGCTGTGGGGGATCTGGCGGTCTGGTAACCTTGCCGACCAAGACGATGAAGCAGTCAAAATTGGTGGAGAAAGGAGAAGTGAAAAGGGGGGAGAAGGACGGGGAGAATCCGACGCACTCAACCCACCACCGCCCACAACCACCCACCCCGAAAAAGCCACCGAACCAAAATTCTTTGGAGATCGGTTAACCGCCGCAACGATCCTCACGGTAGACGACTTCCTCGACACGACTCTGTTCTTCGCTCTCGCCATAATCCTCGCCGGAATCGTCATGACCCCTTCGTCGCGTCGTCCGTATGAACTCCTCCAGGCGACTCTGGCGTCTGCATTGACCCTTTCTGCCTCTCTCGCCATATGGTCTCTCCGCGCCAGCACTATGCGCCGACGTCGAAGACGAGATAGCTGTCTCGCTGTGCTGATCGCACTAGCGCTGGTCCAGACAGGCATGGTGATCTGGACGGGAAAAGCCAACGAGGATATCACGCGCCGGGAATATAATTGTTTGCGAGAAGTATTTGCGTCCATGACGGTTCCTAGTACGTTTTTTGTCATTGTGCAGGCGCTTACGGGTCTCGCGGCGGTTTTGGTTTTGGGGTTCATGTTATTGGCCCTCGCAACGGGGGTGCCTCGACGAAGAAGAGAAAACACAACAAAGACAATAGGAACAAGAGTGGGCGTGGTGGTTTGCGTTTATGGACTGGTGAATGTTTGGTTGATGGTAGGGACGCTTTTCTGGTTACGAAGGTTGGTGAGGGCGAATATGATACTCTCGAGCGACGAGAGGGGGTGGGGATTTGGACAGGTAGTGGCGCTGTCGAGTTGGTTGCCGACGCAGCTATCTTTTTTAGAGACATTGATCTGTAAGTTCTGTTCCTGTGCTGAATACCTTAGGCACCTACCCAACAATCGACATGAAACTAATTCGGCCATCAGTTGGAGCCGGCTCGGAATTGCAGGGCAAAATCCCCAGAGGATGGACAATCGGGCGACAAGTTGACGACGATACTGACGGGGCCGCCCGACGACCACACAACTCTCATACAGTGTGAGGCCCCTGCAGGCCCTGTCCTCCTTAAACGCGAATTCCACAGATCTAGACTAAACTGCTAGTGTTTTCTCTAACAGAAATGCAAGGGCCTTAGCCAACCCAAGTCTGGCTATCTTCACCCCTAGCCTCTATTTTTTTTTCTCCTCCCTCGGGACAAGCTTGTAGTGGGTCTCGTCCTCCTCCCCGCATTCGGCCGCTAAATGGATGGGTGTTTTCCCTCATTATATACGACAAATCTAGACACACAAATTTCCTTTTCTGTTGATGAAGCTATGGGTCACAATGGTGATGGAGGCAAGTCATGGAGAAGAGGATGGATGAGTGCTTAATTCTTCTATCTAAGAGAGGGCGAGCCGTGGTTATTATAGTTGTGACCCTTGGCCCATCGGCCTCTGGCAGAGGCGCTAAAGCGCTGTGGCGTTCTTAGTGTGGTAGAATACGAGGTTTTATTGCAGGGCCTTGTTGTGCTATGCAGCGGGCTGCACAGCATTGTTATGCTGCTGCACAGTATTGTTATGCTGTTGTACGGCACAAGTGCTGTATAGTGTGTTTATTCCCAATAATAAGTAAGATATAGTAACTATTTTAATTATAAAGGCTGAGTTACTAGTACTGGTATAATCTACTAAAGAGTCTTTCTTTATAAGTTAACTATTAGCTGAACTTATAGTATAATTAAACGATTACTATATTAAGATTTAGTGTGATAATAAGTAAATTATCCAGTTCGTTATAGTTGAAATAACTACCTTATAAACTTAGCTATAGTACGTAAATATTTACAATTACTAATTACGCTAAGAAGTAGCTAACAAAAAGATTATAGTCGAATATACGCCCTTTACTAGTATAATGGCAGACGGTCTGACTAAAGCACTTAACTATTGTTAATTTGTGTGGCCTGACTGGTCTCAGTGAGGTCTAGTACAGGAGGTTACAGGGGGTGAGTCCCCTGTAACGGGCGTAGCGGAAGGCTTTAAGGGTACGATAACTGCCCGAGACGGGGTTAAAGGAAGCTAAGATTAGTAGACCAACCTACTGTAACAAATAAAGATATAGGGGTCTATACCCTGTAATAGGGTGACTATAGTAGGCTTTGCACAGAGATTACGAAGGTTAAAAGGTTGCCCTAAGGTTATATATAAACTATTTTACTTAAGGTAGAAGAAAGGAAAAGAATTAGATATTAGAAATACAGGAGGGGAGATGGTTTTTTATAGGGCCCTTAGTAGGTGTAGGTTAACCTTACAGGGGGTGAGGGCCCTAAAATACAAAAGGAAAGCTTATACTATAGAGGGAAAGGTGCTTACGTTAGCGCTGGAATCCAAAGGATTTTAAGGTAACTAGTTAGCTATGCTAATGTAATAGTAGTAGTGGGTCTACCCCTGTAGGTTAAGCCTATAGGTAGTGGGTTCTCGGAACTTCCCGTCGGTTTTAGTGAGTTCCAGTGGGTTTAGGGGGCTTGGCAGCCCCCCTGAACTATAATACCAACTCCCGTAGTTGTGGTAACTGTATTTTGCCATAGTGTAATTGGTAATACTCCTAGGGTAGTAGATTAACTAGGCTATAGTACCTAAGGGTACTGTAGCTATAGGGTAATTGGGCTGTAATTTTAATACCCCCTTTACAGCTCTAAGCCCTGGTACGCCTCTTAGTTCCAGATAGACCCCCTTTGGAATTTACAGGGCTTAAAAAGGTTTAATAACTTAAGGAATTGCTTATATTTGGCTGGGGTTAGGACTTTTGTTAACCTATTTGCCGGTATTTCCCCTATAGGTACGTACGTTACAGTAATGTTACCTTTTATAACGCTTTCTTTTACCCCCTGGTATTTTAAAAAGGTGTGTTTCGTACGGTTGTAATATTTCGGGTTATATACCGTATCTATAGCGCCCTTATTATTTCCTATTAGTAGAACGGGTTTTTATATAGGGCGCTCCAGTTTAGAAAATAGCCCCTGAAGCTAAATTGCCTTTTTGTTACCCTTTATAAACCCCGTAAATTTAGCCTTTAAGGTCGAGTAGGCTATTATAAACGACCTTTTTGACTTTTAATTAACTGGTCCTTTACCTATTATAAATAGGTAACTGTAAGTAGATTTTGTAGTAGTTTTATACCTTGCGAAATTACTATTAATATATCTTATAAGGGTAAGATTAGTAGAGGTATTAAAATAAATACCCTAGTTTGCGCTGGAGAATAGGTAGTTAAGGAGCTTTTTTGCTGCTTTAAGGTAAGTAATAGTAGGCTGTTATAACTGGTGGGAAAGCTATTATACTGTAAATGCTATATCCGGCCTAATTTAAACTATAGCGTATATAATAATATTGACGAGTTACTAAAATAGCCGGATTTTAATAGTATTTAGGGGCTTGGAAAAGAAGTTATACCCTATAAGTCCTGGAGAAAGAGGGATAGCCGGTCCGTTATAGTTAAATTTAAAGTATTAAATAGCCTATTTAATATAAGCCTTTTAATTAACCTATAAGAGGCGGCGTACCCTATTGCGGTGGATTTTAACCCTTAGGAAGTAGCGGGTAGGGCCTAGGTCCTTTATATTGTATACTTAACTGAATTAAACCTTTAGTACCTTAATCTTAGTTATAAAGGGCCTGACGAGGAGATAATCGTTAATATAGGTAATTACTATAATTTTATAAACCGTACTGTAATAAATAATTACGTTACTAGTAAGAGGGTTATAGTCTAGCGTTTTTAGTAGCTTCGCAACCTTTTATTACTAAAGGTAAAAGGTTTGCTTTAGGTTGTAAAATCCTTTACCTAGTAGTATAATTTGGTTTTTAAAGGGGTCCCAACCGTACCGCTTTAGGAGGTTTAATACTTTAAAATTGCTAAAACTAAACTCGTATAGGCCTTTAGGGACCTTAATATAAAGCTTTATATTTAACTTATTATTTAAAAAGGCTTTTACAAAATCTACTTATTTAATTTCCCAATTTTTAATAGTAGCTAGTACTAGTATAATTTGCTAGGTTAACGGTACTATAGTAGTTGTAAAGGTCTCCCTAAAATCGACTCCAGGGGCCTGTTGGAACCCCCTAATTACTAATTAGACCTTAAACTTAATAACCTTACCCTGGGTATCCTTTTTTAATTTGGTAATTAGTTTAGTAGTAATAGGTAGTTTTTTGGCTTTAAACTGCTTAATAAAATAGAAGGTTTTAGTAATTAATAGTTACTATATCTTCTTAAAATATACTGCTAATTACTAGTCCTTTAGGGGGTACCTTAAGATTTGCTTAAAGAACTTAAGCTCCAAATCTTTAGTAAGTTTAAAGGGGTTATAGTAGCTACTAGGTTTGGCTTATTTAATAGCTTTGTTAACGAGGTGGTTGATTAGGTCCGCCGTAGTATTTATAGGCTTAACTTTTACTCGTTTGAATTCCTCTCGCTAGGTTTTAGTAGCCTATGGGATTGGGATTTTTACTGTAATAAGCCTAAGTTTATCTCCTATAGGGGATTTAGAGGGCTTAGGGGTCGCTACGGGTAACTAAACCAATTTGCGTAGTAGTATTACTGGTAGGGTAAACTTAGTAGGCGCCTTGGGGGGAGAGCCATCGTGGTTAGGGTATTAGTCCTCCGTATTTTTAGTAGTATCCGGGAGGTTTAGGGCGTTAGTTAGGCCCCGGGGCCTCTGTAGGTAGGTAGAAGGGTTTTCGTATAATTTAATAAAGTTAGTTTAAATAACCTTTCGTTAACTAAGCCAAACTAGATAGGTTTAGGTACTTAATATAGTTAGTAACTTACCTTAAACGCCTTTGGGGGCAAGCTTCTGGAACTGGATACGTTTTTTAAGGGGAACTAATATTATATAATTGGCGCCTATAACCCTGTAATTAAAGAGATCCGGGATATAAGGGACTTATAGGGGTACTAACTTATTGAGGAAGAGTTAGTATAGGGTAAGCTCCTTAGTAGTATTTACTATTTTATTAACTAGCTTAACTATAGGGCCTATAATGTATCCCTATAGGGAAGATAGAAGCCCTAAAGTAACTATTACAGCCCTAAGGCGTTTTAAAACCACCCGTATAGTACGTTTAGCTAAGCTGTTTTAGTTATACGTATAGAGGCTAGACTCCGAGAAAATAATGCCCTTTTTACGTAAGTAAGGCCTAAATTTACTGATTTCTTTACCTTTATTGTAGTATAGGTATATTGGGTACTGCTTAAAGGTGTTATTAATCTCCTTTATAGCAGCTTTTACTTTTGTAATAACCTTATTTTTGGATTTTAAAAGCCTAATAATTTTAAAACGGGTTTTCCGGTCTATTAAAATAAGCCTATAGGGTTTATTATTTAGGGGTATAGGGCGGATTACGAATATATTCCCCTTTATCCGCCCTAATACGTTAGAAGGGTTAATAATAGCCTTAAAGGAGGGTCGGCGTAGTAGTTTAACGGTATTATAGCTTTTGTAAGCTATATATTTAGGGCGTATACCGTTAAGATCGGGTATCCCTTTAGTAACTAGGGCGGTCTTTCTTAGAAGGTTTAGCCTTATATAGCCTAAACGAACGTATTAAAGTTTAGCCGCCTCGATTATTGCCGCTAAAGGACCCCTTTGGGCCCTATTATAGTATGTTAAGAAGGGGGTTACCCCCTTTGCAATAGGTAGTATTATAGTAGGGGTTTTAAATTGGTTTTTAAATAGGTAGTAGTACTAGGTGCTTCTATGGTCCTGTTAAGTATAGTTAGTTTTAGGGGGTCGTAACCTCCGTAACCGGATATAAAAACCTGAACCTTTAAAGTTTAATAGGGTAATAAGCTTCCTAAAGGCGTTATAAAGCTTGTTTTTATTAATTTGTATAGCCTGATTGGTTTTAGTAAGGTTTAGTATAGGAGGTTATAGGGGGTAAGTTCCTTGTAACGGGCGTAGCGGAAGGCTTTAAAGGTACGATAACTGCCTGAAACGGGGTTAAAGGAAGCTAAGATTAGCAGACCAACCTACTGTAACAAATAAAGATATAGGGGTTTATACCCTGTAATAGGGTGATTATAGTAGGCTTTGTACAGAGATTACGAAGGTTAAAAGGTTGCCCTAAAGCTATATATAAACTATTTTACTTAAGGTAAAAGAAAGGAAAAGAATTAAATATTAGAAATATAAAAGGGGAGATGGTTCTTTATAGGGCCCTTAGTAGGTATAGGTTAACCTTACAGGGGGTAAGGGCCCTAAAATATAAAAGGAAAACCTATACTATAAAGGGAAAGGTGTTTACGTTAGCGTTGGAATCTAAAGGATTTTAAGGTAACTAATTAGCTATGCTAACGTAATAGTAGTAGTGGGTCTACCCCTGTAGGTTAAGCCTATAGGTAGTAGGTTCTTGGAATTCCCCGTCGGTTTTAGTAAGTTCCAGTGGGTTTAGGGGGCTTGGTAGCCCCCCTAAACCATAATACCAACTCCCGTAGTTATAGTAACTGCATTTTGCCATAGTATAATCGGTAATACTCCCAGAGTAGTAGATTAACTAGGCTATAGTACCTAAGGGTACTGTAACTATAGGGTAATTGGGCTGTAATTTTAACACCCCCTTTACAGCCCTAAGCCCTAGTACACCTCTTAGTTCCAAATAGACCCCCTTTGGAATCTACAAGGCTTAAAAAGGTTTAATAACTTAAGGAATTGCTTATATTTAGCTGGGGTTAGGACTTTTGTCAACCCATCTGCCGGTATCTCCCCTATAGGTACGTACGTTATAGTAATATTACCTTTTATAACGCTTTCTTTTACCCCTTAGTATTTTAAAAAAGTGTGTTTTGTACGGTTATAATATTTCGGGTTATATACTGTATTTATAACGCCCTTATTATCTCCTATTAGTAGAACGGGTTTTTATATAAAGCGCTCCAGTTTAGAAAATAGCCCCCGAAGCCAAATTGCCTTTCTATTACCCTTTATAAACCCCGTAAATTTAACCTCCAAGGTCGAGTAGGCTACTATAAACGACCTTTTTGACTTTTAACTAATTAGTCCTTTACTTACTATAAATAGGTAACTGTAAGTAGATTTTGTAGTAGTTTTATACCTTGCGAAATTACTATTAATATATCTTATAAGGGTAAGATTAGTAAAGGTACTAAAATAAATACCCTAATTTGCGCTGGAAAATAGGTAGCTAAGAAGCTTTTTTGCTACTTTAAGGTAAGTAATAATAGGCTGTTATAACTGGTAGGAAAGCTATTATATTGCAAACGCTATATCTAGCCTAATTTAAACTATAACGTATATAATAATACTAATAAGTTACTAAAATAATCGGATCTTAATAGTATTTAGGGGCTTGGAAAAGAAATTATACCCTATAAGTCCTGGAGAAAGAGGAATAACCGGTCCGTTATAGCTAAATTTAAAGTACTAAATAGCCTATTTAATATAAGCCTTTTAATTAACCCATAAAAGGCGGCGTACCCTATTGCGGTAGATTTTAACCCCTAGGAAGTAGCAGGTAGGGCCTAGGTCCTTTATATCGTATACTTAACCGAATTAAACCTTTAATACCTTAATCTTAATTATAAAGGGCCTGATAAGGAAATAATCGTTAATATAGGTAATTACTATAATCTTATAAACCGTATTATAATAAATAATTACGTTACTAGTAAAAGGGCTATAATCTAGCGTTTTTAGTAGCTTCGCAACCTTTTATTACTAAAGGTAAAAGGCTTGCTTCAGGTTGTAAAATCCTTTACCTAGTAGTATAATTTGGTTTTTAAAGGGGTCCCAACCGTACCGCTTTAAGAGGTTTAATACTTTAAAATTGCTAAAACTAAACTCGTACAGGCCTTTAGGGACCTTAATATAAAGCTTTATATTTAACTTATTATTTAAAAAGGCTTTTACAAAATCTACTTATTTAATTTCCCAATCCTTAATAGTAGCTAGTACTAGTATAATTTACTAGGTTAACGGTACTATAGTAGCTGCAAAAATCTCCCTAAAATCGACTTTAGGGGCCTATTGGAACCCCCTAACTACTAATTAAACCTTAAACTTAATAACCTTACCCTGGGTATCCTTTTTTAATTTAGTAACTAGCTTAGTAGTAATAAGTAGCTTTTTGGTTTTAAACCGCTTAATAAAATAAAAGGTTTTAGTAATTAATAGTTACTATATCTTTTTAAAATATACTGCTAATTACTAGTCCTTTAGGGGGTACCTTAAGATTTGCTTAAAGAACTTAAGCTCCAAATTTTTAGTAAGTTTAAAGGGGTTATAGTAGCTACTAGGCTTGGTTTATTTAATAGCTTTATTAACGAGGTGGTTAATTAGGTTCGCCGTAGTATTTATAGGCTTAACTTTTACTCGTTTAAATTCCTCTTGCTAGGTTTTAGTAGCTTATGGGATTGGGATTTCTACTGTAACAAGCCTAAGTTTATCTCTTATAGGGGATTTAAAGGGCTTAGGGGTCGCTACGGGTAACTAAACCAATTTACGTAGTAGTATTACTGGTAGAGTAAACTTAGTAGGCGCCTTAGGGGGAGAGCCATCGTAATTAGGGTATTAGTCCTCCGTATCTTTAGTAGTATCCGGGAGGTTTAGGGCGTTAGTTAGGCCCCGGGGCCCCTGTAGGTAGGTAAAAGGGTTCTTGTATAATTTAATAAAGTTAGTTTAAATAACCTTTCGTTAACCAAGCTAAACCAAATAGGTCTAGGTACTTAATATAACTAGTAACTTACCTTAAACGCCTCTGGGGGTAAGCTTCTGGAACTGGATACGTTTCTTAAGGGGAACCAATATTATATAATCGGCACCTATAACCCTGTAATTAAAGAGATCCGGGATATAAGGGACTTATAGGGGTACTAACTTATTAAGGAAGAGTTAGTATAGGGTAAGCTCCTTAGTAGTATTTACTATTCTATTAACCAGTTTAACTACAGGGCCTATAATGTATCCCTATAGAGAAGATAGAAGCCCTAAAGTAACTATTACAGCCCTAAAGCGTTTTAAAACCACCTATATAGTACGTTTAACCAAGCCGTTTTAATTATACGTATAAAGGTTAGACTCCGAGAAAATAATGCCCTTTTTACGTAAGTAAGGCCTAAACTTACTAATTTCTTTACCTTTATTATAGTATAGGTATATTGGGTACCGCTTAAAGGTATTATTAATTTCCTTTATAGCAGCCTTTACTTTTATAATAATTTTATCTTTGGATTTTAAAAGCCTAATAATTTTAAAACGGGTCTTCCGATCTATTAAAATAAGCCTATAGGGTTTATTATTTAGGGGTATAGGGCGGATTACGAATATATCCCCCTTTATCCGCCTTAATACGTTAAAAGGGTTAATAACAGCTTTAAAGGAGGGTTGGCGTAGTAGTTTAACGGTATTATAGCTTTTATAAGCTATATATTCAAGGCGTATACCGCTAAGATCGGGCATCCCTTTAGTAACTAGGGCGGTCTTTTTTAGAAGGTCTAGCCCTATATAGCCTAAATAAACGTATTAGAGTCTAGCCGCCTCGATTATTACCGCTAAAGGACCCCTTTGGGCCCTATTGTAGTATATTAAGAAGGGGGTTACCCCCTTTGCAGTAGGTAGTATTATAGTAGGGGCTTTAAATCGGTTTTTAAATAGGTAGTAGTACTAGGTGCTTTTATGGTCCTATTAAGTATAATTAGTTTTAGGGGGTTGTAACCCCCGTAACCGGATATAAAAACCTGAACCTTTAAAGTCTAATAGGGTAATAAGCTTCCTAAAGGCGCTATAAAGCTTGTTTTTATTAATTTGTATGGCCTGACTGGTCTTAGTGAGGTCCAGTATAGGAGGTTACAGGGGGTGAGTCCCCTGTAACGGGCGTAACGAAAGGCTTTAAGGGTACGATAACTACCCGAAACGGGGTTAAAGGAAGCTAAGATTAGCAGACCAACCTACTGTAACAAATAAAAATACAGGGGTTTATACCCTGTAATAAGGTAACTACAGTAGGCTTTGCATAGAGATTATAAAGGTCAAAAGGTTGCCCTAAGGCTATATATAAACTATTTTACTTAAGGTAGAAAAAAGGAAAAGAATTAGATATTAAAAATACAGGAGGGGAGATGGTTCTTTATAAGGCCTTTAGTAGGTATAGGTTAACTTTACAGGGGGTGAGGGCCCTAAAATATAAAAGGAAAGCCTATATTATAGAGGGAAAGGTATTTACGTTAATACTGGAATTTAAAGGATTTTAAGGCAACTAGTTAACTATGCTAACGTAATAGTAGTAGTGGGTCTACCCCTATAGGTTAAGCTTATAGGTAGTAGGTTCTCGGAACTCCCCGTCGGTTTTAGTAAGTTTTAGTGGGTTTAGGGGGCTTGGCAGCCCCCTTGAACTATAATACTAACTCCCGTAGTTATAGTAACTGTATTTTGCTATAATATAATCGGTAATACTTCCAGGGTAGTAGATTAATTAGGTTATAGTACCTAAGGGTATTGTAGCTATAGGGTAACTAGGCTGTAATTTTAATACCCCCTTTACAACCCTAAGCCCTAGTACGCCTTTTAGTTCCAGATAGACCCCTTTTGGAATTTATAGGGCTTAAAAAGGTTTAATAACTTAAGAAATTGTTTATATTTAGCTGGGGTTAGGATTTTTATTAACCTATTTGCCGGTATCTCCCCTATAGGTACGTACGTTACAGTAATGTTACCTTTTATAACGCTTTCTTTTACCCCCTGGTATTTTAAAAAGGTATATTTCGTATAATTGTAATATTTCGGGTTATATACCGTATCTATAGTACCCTTATTATCTCCTATTAGTAAAACGGGTTTTTATATAGGGCGCTTTAGTTTAGAAAATAGCCCCCGAAGTTAAATTGCCTCTTTATTACCCTTTATAAACCCCGTAAATTTAGCCTTTAAGGTCGAGTAGGCTACTATAAACAACCTTTTTAACTTCCAACTAACTGGTCCTTTACCTACTATAAATAGGTAATTATAAGTAGATTTTATAGTAGTTTTATACCCCGCGAAATTACTATTAATATATCTTATAAGGGTAAAATTAGTAGAGGTACTAAAATAAATACTTTAATTTGCGCTGGAGAATAAATAGTTAAGAAGCTTTTTTACTACTTTAAGGTAAGTAATAATAGGCTGTTATAACTGGTAGAAAAGCTACTATACTGCAAACGCTATATCCGGCCTAATTTAAACCATAACGTATATAATAATATTAACGAGTTACTAAAATAGCCGGATCTTAATAGTATTTAGGGGCTTGGAAAAGAAGTTATACCCTATAAATCCTGGAGAAAAAGGGATAGCCGGTCCGTTATAGCTAAATTTAAAGTACTAAATAGCCTATTTAATATAAGCCTTTTAATTAACCTATAAAAAGCGGCGTACCCTATTGCGGTAAATTTTAACCCCTAGGAAGTAGCGGGTAGGGCCTAGGTTCTTTATATCGTATACTTAACCAAATTAAACCTTTAGTACCTTAATCTTAATTATAAAGGGCCTGACGAGGAAATAATCGTTAATATAGGTAATTACTATAATTTTATAAACCGTACTGTAATAAATAACTACGTTACTAGTAAAAGGGTTATAATTTAGCGTTTTTAGTAGCTTCGCAACCTTTTATTACTAAAGGTAAAAGGCTTGCTTTAGGTTATAAAATCCTTTACTTAGTAATATAACTTAGTTTTTAAAGGGGTCCTAATCGTATCGCTTTAGGAGGTTTAATACCTTAAAATTGCTAAAACTAAACTCGTACAGGCCTTTAGGAACCTTAATATAAAGCTCCATATTTAACTTATTATTTAAAAAAGCTTTTACAAAATCTACTTATTTAATTTCCCAATCCTTAATAGTAGCTAGTACTAGTATAATTTACTAAGTTAACGGTACTATAGTAGCTGCAAAGGTCTCCCTAAAATCGACTTTAGGGGCCTATTGGAACCCCCTAACTACTAATTAGACCTTAAACTTAATAACCCTACCCTAGGCATCCTTCTTTAATTTAGTAACCAGTTTAGTAGTAATAGGTAGCTTTTTAGCTTTAAACCGCTTAATAAAATAAAAGGTTTTAGTAATTAATAGTTACTATATCTTTTTAAAATATACTGCTAATTACTAATCCTTTAGGGGGTACCTTAAAATTTACTTAAAGAACTTAAGCTCCAAATCTTTAGTAAATTTAAAGGGGTTATAGTAGCTACTAGGCTTGGCTTATTTAATAGCTCTGTTAACGAGGTGGTTAATTAGGTCCGCCGTAGTATTTATAGGCTTAACTTTTACTCGTTTAAATTCCTCTCGCTAGGTTTTAGTAGCCTATGGGATTGGGATTTCTACTGTAACAAGCCTAAATTTATCTCCTATAGGGGATTTAAAGGGCTTAAGGGTCGCTACGGGTAATTAAACCAATTTACGTAGTAGTATTACTAGTAGGGCAAACTTAGTAGGCGCCTTAGGGGGAGAGCTATCGTAGTTAGGGTATTAGTCCTCCGTATCTTTAGTAGTATTTGGGAGGTCCAGGGCGTTAGTTAAGCCCCGGGGCCCTTGTAGGTAGGTAGAAGGGTTCTCGTATAATTTAATAAAGTTAGTTTAAATAACCTTTCGTTAACCAAACTAAACCAGATAGGTTTAGGTACTTAATATAACTAGTAACTTACCTTAAACGCCTTTGGGGGTAAGCTTTTGGAACTGGATACGTTTCTTAAGGGGAACCAATATTATATAATCGGCGCCTATAACCCTGTAATTAAAAAGATCCGGGATATAAGGGACTTATAAGGGTACTAACTTATTGAGGAAGAGTTAGTATAAGGTAAGCTTCTTAGTAGTATTTACTATTTTATTAACCAGCTTAACCACAGGGCCTATAATATATCCCTATAGGGAAGATAAAAGCCCTAAAGTAACTATTACAGCCCTAAGGCGTTTTAAAACCACCTATATAGTACGTTTAGCTAAGTTGTTTTAGTTATACGTATAAAGGCTAGACTCCGAGAAAATAATACCCTTTTTACGTAAGTAAGGCCTAAACCTATTGATTTCTTTACCTTTATTATAGTATAGGTATATTGGGTACCGCTTAAAGGTATTATTAATCTCCTTTATAGCAGCCTTTACTTCTGTAATAACCTTATCTTTGGATTTTAAAAACCTAATAATTTTAAAACGGGTCTTCCGGTCTATTAAAATAAGCCTATAGGGTTTATTATTTAAGGGTATAGGGCGGATTACGAATACATCCCCCTTTATCCGCCCTAATACGTTAAAAGGGTTAATAACAGCCTTAAAGGAGGGTCGGCGTAGTAGTTTAACGGTATTATAGCTTTTGTAAGTTATATATTTAGGGCGTATACCGCTAAGATCGGGCATCCCTTTAGTAACTAGGGCGGTCTTTCTTAGAAGGTTTAGCCCTATATAGCCTAAACGAACGTATTAGAGTTTAGCCACCTCGATTATTGCCGCTAAAGGACCCCTTTGGGCCCTATTATAGTATGTTAAGAAGGGGGTTACCCCCTTTGCAGTAGGTAGTATTATAGTAGGGGCTTTAAATCGGTTTTTAAATAGGTAGTAGTATTAGGTGCTTTTATGGTCCTGTTAAGTATAGTTAGTTTCAGGGGGTCGTAACCCCCGTAACCGGATATAAAAACCTGAACCTTTAAAGTTTAATAGGGTAATAAGCTTCCTAAAGGCGCTATAAAGCTTGTTTTTGTTAATTTGTGTGGCCTGACTGGTCTTAGTGAGGTTTAGTACAGGAGGTTACAGGGGGTGAGTCCCTTGTAACGGGCGTAGCGGAAGGCTTTGAGGGTACGATGACTGCCCGAGACGGGGTTAAAGGAAGCTAAGATCAGCAGATTAACCTGCTGTAATAAGCAGAGATACAGGGGTCTATGCCCTGTAATAGGGTGATTATAGTGGGTTTTGTACAGAGATTACGAAGGTTAAAAGGTTGCCCTAAGGCTATATATAAACTATCTTGCTTAAGGTAGAAGAAAGGAAAAGAATCAGATACTAGAAACATAGGAGGGGAGATGGTTCTTTATAGGGCCCTTAGTGGGTGTGGGTCAACCTTATAGGGGGTGAGGGCCCTAAAATACAAAAGGAAAGCTTATACTACAGAGGGAAAGGTGCTTACGTTGGCGCTGGAATCTAAAGGATTCCAGGGCAACTAGTTGGCTGTGCTGACGTAACAGTGGTGGTGGGTCTACCCCTGTAGGCCAAGCCTATAGGTAGTGGGTCCTCGGAACTCCCCGTCGGTTCTAGTGGGTTCCAGTGGGTCCAGGGGGCTTGGCAGCCCCCCTGAACCACAATACTAACTCCCGTAGTTGTGGTGACTGCACTTTGCCATAGTGCAGTCGGCAGCACTCCCAGGGTAGTAGATCAACTAGGCTACAGCACCCAAGGGTGCTGTAGCTACAGGGCAACTGGGCTGTAATTTCAACAGTTTTTAATAAGCACACCCCCTAAATTATAAAAGCGGTAGCTATTAACGATATTAACGGGGAAGGTTGGAATATAAAGGCACTCCTTCAATACAATAATACTATACTAAGGCCTACCCCCAATAATACCAGTATAAGGCTTAAATTTAACTATTCCGATACCCTAAGGTTATACTAGGCTACCTTTAGTACGTACTATAGCCAGTTTTCCAGTACGTAGCTTTGCAAATAGGGCCTTATCGGTGCAAATATATACTGTAGAACCGGTATTAAAGAGCTACTATTTAGTAAAACTACCCCCTGTAAAAAGGTTAACCGCAGGGGGCTTAGGGGGGTTACTAATAGGGGGTTTAGGGTTTATTAGGGTATCCAGTTTACTAAAGGTATCGTTAAGGTCGGTAGGTTCGGCGCTAAGTATAGTACCTTAGTTAAGGTTATAGTAAATGGGGAAGGCCTCCTTTACAGTGACTAGCTCCCCCTAATTACTGGAAATAGTACTAGTCTCGTAGGTTTTATTAATACTATTAAGGGTATCTTTCGTACTAAAGGCATTACTATTATACGCCCTCCTACTACTGGAACTACCCTGTTTCTTCGAATTCTTAACTTCCCTAGGCCTAAAGTTACCTTACGAGGCTCCTAGCTTACCCTATTATTAGCCTTTACTTCCTCCAGAACCTTATTTAGGTTCCTTAGACCTCTTCTAATTGGCTTGTAATATAGCTAAGGTACGTACTAAAAAGGTACCAGGGTTCCGGGTTTTAGCAAGTAGGTCCTCCTAAAAATACAAAAGGGTAAGGGTACTAGGTAGCTTCCAAAACCCAGTATTAGCGTTCGCAATTTACTAATCTCGTCGCAGTAGTACCCTGGAACGCTTAGCCCACTGTGGAAATTAGGGTTCTAAAACGTTAAAATAGTAGTTAACTTAATTTTGTTCCGCAATTATAACTCCCTAAGTACTAAAACGGCCTACTAAGGTATTAAAGATAGCGTTAAAGTCCACTATAGTAGTACTACTATTGAAGGTTAGGGAGTAGTATTAGTAGTAGAGTTCGTTGCGGAGATTAGCCTAGGTTGGGGCGTACTATTAGTGGAACTAACTAAAGGTAGATTTAGGGTCCTCCTCGTAAGCTATAGTAGTAAGGGGGCCTTTCTTTAGTATATTTCGAAGAGTTAATAAAAGGGCGGCTTTCTAAGGGTTACTAAGGCGCTTTGTAACCGCCTATAGGTTGTAGAGGAAATTAGGGATCTAAAGGGCCCTGAACTGAATCGATAGTGCCTGAAACTACTATTAATAATTCTTAGGTCCTAATAGGCGCTATTTTTCGGGTAAGGAAAGAGATTGTTTAGTAAGCTTTTTAATTGTAAGGGCGCTAAACTCGTCCTTAATAGCTGGAATTACTAAAAAATAGGTGGTTTTAGGGGCTCCAGTAGTTGCCGTTAAGTTGTTACCCCCCTTCTGGGAGGCCCCGGAAGTACTTATATCTAGTATATTCCGGACCTATTACTATTATTCCAGTACTACCAGCAGCTTATTAAAGCGTTAAGTAAGCTTGGAAACTTGCTGTGCCAGGCCCTGAATAGGCGGGATTTCTTCGGGCTGCTGGTTTTGGCCTATAAAGGCCATATCTAAATCGTCATCAGCTATTATATCGTACTTAATTTCCGATCGGAATTTTAATTACGTAACGGAATTACCTTTTCCGTACGTACTACTGCAACTGGGTTGGTAAGTTCTTGAGGGAGCCAGGGGATTGTAAGTAAGTAACTGGAGGTATACTACTGTATAAATGGTATATTTAGTAATAACGATTACTATAGGGGGTTGAATTTTAGTAAGTGTAGGTGTTCTTTAGGGGGTGGTTCTCCTAAATACGTTCGTAATTAGGGGGTAGTAATCGCGTGCGGGAGGCTGAAATACGGTAGTATGTAGTAGCAGTACTGTCTATAGTAGTTTAGGGGGTAATGCTCCTATTGGTAATGGAAATTAGGGGGTATTATTCCCCTGGAGGATTGAGGTATAGTAGTCTTACGGGGACCTAACCTACTAATTACGGTGGGTAGTACCGGTAGCGTAAATAGAGGGTTAGTAATTAATACGAGGATTATAGTACCACTTACGGGGGCAACTTTGGCTGGTGTAAGGGCTTTTCAGAAGGGTAGGTAACTAATATAGGGGTTACTGTACTACCTACAGGGGCAACTATAGCTAGCGTAAGGGCTTTTCAGGAGGGTTGGTAGCTATACTAAGGGCAATTTTAGCCGGCGTATGGGCTTTTCCGGAGGATAGACGATGTGGTCTGCGGAGGGCGTAGAAGCGCTGTAGGGGTGGTTACCAACTATGGGCAACGAGGTAAGGTCGGCTGAGAGTTGTAAAGTCCGGGCTTATAACCTGTTAATTTGTATAGCCTGACTAGTTTTAGTAAGGTTTAGTATAGGAGGTTATAGGGGGTAAGTCCCCTGTAACGGGCGTAACGGAAGGCTTTAAGGGTACGATAACTACTCGAAACGGGGTTAAAGGAAGCTAAGATCAATAGACCAACCTGCTGTAATAAGCAAAGATATAGGGGTCTATGCCCTGTAATAGGGTAACTATAATAGGCTTTACATAGAGATTACGAAGGTTAAAAAGTTGCCCTAAGGCTATATATAAACTATTTTGCTTAAGGTAGAAGAAAGGAAAAAAATCAGATACTAGAAATATAGGAGGGGAGATGGTTCTTTATAGGGCCCTTAATGGGTATAGGTCAACCTTATAGGGGGTAAGGGCCCTAAAATACAAAAGGAAAGCCTATACTATAGAGGGAAAGGTGCTTACGTTAGCGCTGGAATCCAAAGGATTCTAGGGCAACTAGTTGGCTGTACTAACGTAACAGTGGTGGTAGGTCTACCCCTGTAGGCCAAGCCTACAGGTAGTAGGTCCTCGGAACTCCCCGTCGGTTCTAGTGGGTTCCAGTGGGTCCAGGGGGCTTGGCAGCCCCCCTGAACCACAATACCAACTCCCGTAGTTGTGGTGACTGCACTTTGCCATAGTGCA
>Ga0247760_1000775_pt1 | contig 33403 bp, 41 predicted proteins | sample UWRJL171409R4_FD_179936 | JGI IMG/M metagenome (GOLD analysis project Ga0247760, IMG submission 179936) | Plant litter microbial communities from Arlington Agricultural Research Station in Wisconsin, United States - UWRJ-L171-409R-4 | ecosystem: Environmental > Terrestrial > Plant litter >... | reverse complement strand
CTTGCATGTGACGTTCGATAGGCTCGGCAAGCCCGAACACGGTGCCCGTCGCCTCAAGCTGTTCGGCAATTCGCTCGTCGAAGCCGCCGTTAGCCTCCAGATCCGTTTCGAGTGAAGCCGCGCGTTCGGCAAACCAGTCCCACGCCGGCCCCATCGCGAATCGATCGATTTGCCTCTCAAAGTCCCCGAACGCCCAATCCGCGGCACAAGTGTTACCGGTTACCGCAACGCCAATCGAGTATCTGAGCATCGTATTCACCCACCCCTTCCACTGCGGTTTATTTGCTGCGATAGTGCCCACGCACGTACGTGCCATTCTTTCGGTAGTACCCGTGAACCTCTACAGTTTTCGGGCGGCCCGTCGCGACGCTGGTATCCCCGTAGCAAGAGCCGTTCTCTTGACAACCAACGCGTGCCGGCGCGAGCTCGCGGAGCATCGTCGGCGGCACGTACTGTGGTGTCGCCGGATCGTAGCCCGACGTAACAGCCGCGAGCCGCGCCCCTTCTTCCGCGCGCGGCGCGGGCACCGGACGCGAAGCTTCGGACGGGCGAGCCGCCGCAGGCATCGGTCCCTCCAGCGCTCGAAGGAGCTCGCCGGGCAGCAGGGAGCCGTCCGGTGACGGGGGCGCCGCCCCCTTGCCTTCGTACGCCGCAGTGATGGCGCGCCTGAGCCGCGCAGCCTCGGAGTACTCGGGCGAGTCGACGCGCACACGCTCGAGCACAGCGAGCGCTCGAGCGTGCAAGTCGCGGCTTCTGAACTGGCCCGAGTGCGTGAGCAGCAGCAGACGGTTCGCCACGACCAGCAACTGCGCGTCGGTCAGACTCGGAGGCGGCGCGATCGGCGCTGCCCGCACCTCTTGTTGCACCACGGGCGCCGGCGGTGGCGGTGGCGGCTTCTGGCCGCTCCCCGAGATCGCAGCAAGCATGACTGAGCCAGCAGCGACCAACCACCAAAGAGGAGAAACGGACTTTTGCCCCATCCTACTAGAATGCCGGTTGCCCTGACCTGCTGTCTAGCTGTGGTCCGAAGCCTCGCGAATTCGCTCAGGATGGTCCGGCGCGTCGGCTAGGGCTTGATGCCGCTCAGCGCCCATCAAGCGCACCGGGCGCGCGCCGAGTTCAAACCCGATTGCGGCACGCACAGCCTCGGTGCTTGTGAATGTGCCCGCGTTGAGTACTCCGATCACCCCAGTGCGGTCACGCCTACGAACGCGCGGTTGCCTCTTTGCCATTAATTCTCCCGTTTTTCGGTAGTCGGCGTCCCTGCAATCGATGTCGAAGGGCATCAGGCGAAGCCTCGGTCCGGGTACGCGGCCTGCAGCTGCGCCACGTAGCCCGCTCGAGCGGCCGCAAACGCGGACGCGATGGCTGCCGCTGCGATGGGGTCGCGCACGGCGTTCACTTCCGCTTGCTGGTTTAGAAAAACCTGCAGCGCGTCGCGACCGGCGAGCACGGCAGCGAGCTCGGACTGGTAAGCGGCGATGGCGGCTTCCCGCACGAAAAGGTCCGTGTCGGGTACTCCGTTGCGCGGGACCGGCACCGAAAATCGGACCACCCCACCCGTCATCGCCCGATAGGGCACCTCGGCCGCGCGCAAAAATTCGTCCGATGCGCGCGGCCCAATCCTGACGCCATCGACCTGAATCAGCGGGTCATACGTGGGATCCTGTCGTAGGGAGCCAGTATTAATCCGCGCCACTAACTCGCGCGTCATCAGGCGGGCGGCAAGCGGCCGCAGGTCAGTGAACCATTCGGCTGCCGGGGAATAAAAGAACATGCCGGGCACGAGTTCGGCGCGCGCGCAGATTGCGAGAAGGTCGACGAATGCGCGGGAGTAACTGTTGCTCCAGCCGATTGGCGGAATGACGGGGGCGTAGTCAGTCACGCGAAACTCCCTCGAAGATTGTGAGGATTCTCAACACACGTTTGCGCTCATGCGCCTGCTCGAGTTTGCACAGTACGAAAGCGCGGAAGGCGGCGCGGTTTCGAAACTCAGCTGCAGCTAGCAACCGAAGCGGCACGTCAAAGAATCGTTCAGTGCCTGCGCGGTCCTCGACGCCCACCTCGAGCTCAACTTCGACGAGTTCGGCAAGCTGCCGAAGAGTCAGCCGCATTAATTGCTTCTCCAGGCTCCGCATTGACCAACTCCTGGGCCTCCTAGACCGAGCCGGGCGTCGCGCCTCACGCCAGGTACGGCGTGAGGCGCCCGGGCGTCGCAAGCGCCACGCTTCGAGGCGACGAACAACTCCTCGTGCGCAGCATCGCCTCGGCTTCGGCGATTCCCGGACCATAGTCGCCCGTGCTTGCGAGAAAACCGAAAGGCGCTCGTCGCGGCGCTGCTGGCCCAGGACAAGACCAGCAGCGCCGGCGCGCCACGGCGATGGCGCGCGCCCCGAACCACAAGGGCGGTCGACAAAGGCGTGAGAAATCATTCGAAGTCCGCGTCGGTCGGAACGCGTCCTGTGCAACGCGCTAGGTACACGAGGGCTACTGGGTGAGCCGAGTCGATGTCCTCGCCAATAAACGCTGGCGCAAGGAAGTCGTCGCCGGCGATCTGCGGAACGACAGGCACATCTTCGTTGTCGCGCGCGAACGGGTGTGCAGCCATAAAGGCGAGCGCGGTCGCGGAACCGAGGTCGAGCAGGCGATCCTTTGTCACGGCGCCAGCGAGCTCGGCGCCAGCGGCGGCGATCACTTGATCGACGGTCAACTCGGCGTACGCGGCAAACTGTTCTGCTGAGAGGTGACCGATGGGCACAACAGCACCTGCGAGCGGTCCGCGGATTTGATCGAGCACGTCGTCCAGGCCTGCGCCCGACAGCTCCGCGAGTTGTTCGGCAGTGACGATGCGCAGCGTCCGGGCTACTGGGTCGCCGGCGGGCACGCCCATTTGCTGCTGAACCAGAACCAGTCGCTCCACCGAGCCAAAGGCAGACCTCGGATCGAAGCCTTTCTGGCGGAGGAAGGCCTTAAAGTCGGGGTGCCCAGCATCGGCAACCCCAGCTCGGAGCCGAGCGCCTCGGAGTGGCCCCTGAAACCACCTCGTGATCGTCGAGCGATTGACCCCTAGTCGCTTGGCAAGGGACACGAAACTGACCGCAAGACTTCGGTGCGTCGGCGCGCGGTCGGCGCGTTTACCCATTTGTCTCTCCCACGAGACGGGCTCGTCGGGGCGCGGTCGGTATCGCGGCAACGGATGCAACGGTTGCATTGCAACGGCCAAATTTTTCCAGATTGTCGTCAAGGGGCGCGGTCGCAATGTTGAACGGCACCCTTCCGCCCACCCCCTCCGCAGGACCCGCTGATTTTGCCGGGTCACCACCTTGCAACGCGCAGGCGTTTTTGGCACTGGCGTGCATCGCTACTCCGCCACGTTGTCAGCTTCGATGACGTGACCCGTCTGCAGCCAACCCTGGAGCAGTTGCCAGGCATTGGTCACACCACCGTGGAGCAGTGCGACCGTGACTTCCGCGCCGGCTTCCAAGCGCTGTCCGCTCGGTGTGGTGATGGCCACGCGAGGCGCGACTGCGAACCGCACGCGCTGTGTCCGAGCGGCGGCCAACACCTCGCGCTCGTAATTTGCGCGCGATTCCGAGTCGCCGAAGGCAATGGGAAGGCCTCCGGACCGCAGGTTGACTGTTTGGTGCAAGGTCATCGGTATCCCTTTCGTTGTTCGGCCATGCGCTCGGCGATGGCGTCGCCCAGGTCTTGGGTTGGGCGCAGTCCGGTCGTCGGGTTGCGCGGCCCGAGCGCTTCGCACTCGGCTAGGTAGGCGTCCAAGTTTTGGCGACCGCTCGCGGAGCGTTCCGGCTCGGGCGTGACGAGCGACTTGCCGCGGCGAGTGGCCATCCTTTCCGCTACCGTGTCTTGCAGGTCCGGTGTGCGACCGAGCTGGCGGTCGAGCTCGTCCGCAACCTGGTCGCCGATATCACGCGCCCCGCTGGCAACGGCGGCCGCCGGTGAATGGGCTCCGTCTTGTCGTGCGGGGCGACTCCCGCTGGCGCCGCCATTCCGCATGTACGGTAGGTGGCATTCTGGGTGAAAGCACGTGGCGCCGTAGCGGTTGGCGACGGCTTCGCTTCCGACAGGGATTGGTTGAAGACAGAACCAGCATTCGGGAGCGGTCCCATCGGGTTCCGCTTTGGCAAGGATGGACAAGATGACCTCCTTTCCGTCAGTAGCGAATGCTGGTCGCTAGGACATTGAGGTAATGCGCGAGCACCGGGTCAGCGCTGTGCGCCTTCTTAGCGATCTTCGTCATCTCCTCGGCGACGGAACCGTGTAGTGGCTCGGTATTGAAGTTGTGGTTCCAAACCTTCGGAGCGACTCCCGTGAGCAGCCTGGTCACCTCGTTCAGTCGGTGTTTCAGCTGCAGACGGGCTTCGTTGTTGCTGCGACGAGCAACGCGAACCTTTACGGCTTCGGCATAGAGCGCGGCTTCCTTGACGACCAGTCTTGCCTCTTCGGGATCCGGCGAATTGAGCACGGCGCCAAGCTCAGCTGCTTCGCGCTCGAGCTCCGCCCGCTCCACTCCCTCGCGCTCAAGCGTGGCTTCCGTGAGCTTCCGCTGCGCCGATTTGAGCCGGAGCTGCGCGAGTGCCTCGCTCTCCTTTGCCTTTAGCCACTGCTTTTCGGCACGGTCGGTGCTGTCGGTGTGGTAGCCGTCTTCGGCCGCGATCACGGCTCCCGCCGCGTTATCGTACTCGACCTGCTTCGCCTTCAGGTTTTCGCCTGCAGCGTGCTCTTGTTGCCGCAATTTCTCGATCTTCGTCATTTGGGCTCCCTGTGTGATGACTGCCCGCATTTCTGCGCGGCGTTGATTGGCTTGGACCTCGCGGTAGGCGGCGTTCACCGTGTCGCGGAGCTCGCCACGAGTGGTGACGATGACTTCGCGCTCCCATGCGCTCTGGTTGCGGGCGGCGCGAAACGCGGTCAGGCATGCGACGCCGGCGGGAAGCTCGCGGGCAGGGGATGTCATGCCTGCTTTCCCTTGCGGGCGATGGCCTCGCGAATCAGCGCGCCAGTGCCGGGAGCGCCGGTGCCGGTTGCGATCACGTTGAGCAGCGCGCCGCGACCAAGGCCAAGCAGCTCTGCAGCGCCGCGCGGACCAAGGCGTTGGTGGAGCTCAGCCGCGAACGCGACGTGCTCGATTGGGAGGCGGATGGCGTTGCGGCCACCGCGTCTTGGCTTGATATCGACCATGCACACTCCGTCTACCGGGGCGCGCGTGGTTACGCAGTGGAGCCTAAGACTTCACCGCCAAAAGCTTCGCGTCCGGCTCATGTGATCTCCTCGGCGTGCAGGTGCGGCTGGTAGCCCGAGTCAGGCTGGCGGGGCTGCTGATCCCGGCGGTACGGCCTGCCTTGGGCGCGCATCCGCGCCACGAGCTCCTGGTCCGCGGGGCTGCGTTGAACGTCGACGCCCTTGGGCACCTCCGGCGACGCGAAAGCGTCCGGCTTGGATGCAATATCGCGGATTGTGACCGACCTGGCTCGAAAAGTCGTGAAGGCGTTGCGCACCCGACGGCAGGCCTCGGTGCCGTCGCCCTTGAGCTTTGCGAGCAGCCTTTTGACCGCGGTACCGTCGGCGCCGTCGAACGTCGGCTCGCGGCCGTGTTGTGCTTTGAAGGCTTGGAAATAGGCCTCGACGACTTCGCGGTGGGCGCTCTCGGTCGTTGACGAGCTCGGGTCCGAGTTCTTTGTGCGTCGTTTCGACTTGGTGACCGGCGTTGAAATCTCGAGCCGGAGAGGCTCGGGGATCTTTGGTTCCATGATTGGTTCCTTCCTTGGTTCCTTCGAGTGCGTCTGGTGCACCGGTTGTGGTGCATCTGGTGCACTGGTCGAGTGCGTCTGGTGCACTGGTGCGTCTGGTGCACTGGTGCGTCTGGTGCACTGGTCGGGAGGAAGCGCCATGAGACCTGCGATGTCGTAGGTGCTCCGCGCGCCGCGTGTGGGGGTGTGCACGTTGATGGCACCGGCAGCTTCGAGACCGCGGACCGCAGCGAGCACGGCGTGGCGACAAAGGCCGGTCCACTGCTCAAGACGCGAAATGCTCGGATATGGCCGATCGCTTGCTTTGCTCCAGTGATCGACCAGGGCAAGCGCGACAAGCCGCTCGAGCGGCTTCAGGGTGGACGAGAAGATCCGGCGCTGGGCGCCGATTAGATCGAACGCTTTCACTTCCAGCCTTCCACGATCGTCCCACCCTCGGTCAATTTGCGGAACACCGATCCGCCGTAACGCATCGCGAAATCTTCGAGCGTTCGCCCCGTGGTCGTGACGGTCGGAGCGAGGCGCTTGTGTCGCTCATCGACGACAAAGAGCAGCTCCTCGGAGAGCGGCTCGTAGCCGAGCTCGTCCAGGACCAGGAGTGGTGTGTCGACCGCGAGTTCGACGAGTCTTGCCTCTTCGCCGATCTTCGAACGGCGTCTGCATCCGGAGATGCTCGGACCGGATACGAACGCAAAACGCAAACGACGCGCGACGCCCGATTCGACTTCGCGCTGGAGCTGCTCGTAGCGCCGCAGCAACCAAGCATGGACTAGCGATGTCTTCCCCACGCCCGTCGGTCCGCTAACGAACAGCGAATGATCGCCGGACCATTTAGAAACTCCGTCGGCCACCAAGCGTGACACCCGGCTCGTGAAATCAGCGTTGTCGAAACGCGCGAATTCCCAATTTTGTGGGAAGTTTGTCAGCTCGTTGGTGCGGCTCGAACTCCACGACGCCTCCAGATCGCGACGGCGTGAGGTCGCTCGCCACTCGCGGTCCGCTTTGTGCCCCTGCCAACAGGCTGCGTGAGCGACATCACCCGCGCTATTGTGCAATCTGTCGCCGCCGACCGGCTGCTTGCAGAAGACGCACCTGCTCACGTGCTCGCCTCATCGTTGCAATCGCGCTCCGCGCGCGTCAGCCGCGATTCGCGTGCGCGACCGAGTTGCTCGCTGGAGGGCGCCTCGCACGGCGCACACGGGTCACAAACGCAGCCCCAGCCTTCGAGGCCACACAGCAAGCAGACGTCGCTTTCCGGAAGTTCTGGCGGGTAGTACGCGCCGTTCGCTGCTGCGATCAACCGGCGCCCAAGTGCGTCGTCCGGCGTGCCGGTTTGATCTAGCATGGCGCGCACGCTTTCACGCTCGGCTGGATTCACTTGCCGACTCCATCGCCGAGCCAATTCCCCGCGGCGGGGGAATGCGTCCCGTAGCCGGGGCCATGGCTAGGCCCTCAAGCTGCGCAGGTAATTGGTGACGGCGGCACGAGGTACGAGGTTCCGAGAGGAGCCACCCTCACTTTGCTTCACCGCATTGATGCGCCCCGAAGCGATTAGCCGGTAAACCTGGCGCCTGCTCGTCCGGAGCAGCGTGACAAGTTCCTCTACGGTGACGAGTGGGGGCAGGCTTGCTACGGCGTCATCTATCCAGCTTTTCTGCGACATTTAGGGCTCTCCTTCGCGGCGGTGTGCCGCTGTGTGCCCGTATTCGTCGCAGCCGACGCGCGGTCGGTCGCTAGAGCCTAAGACTTCACCTTTTTCGACTTCGACTTTGTGACCGTCGTTCCGCGCTTCGCCTCCCGCTCCCTGTCTTTTTCTTCCCGGTCCGCGTCAGGCAACAGAGCATCCGCCACCGCCCTCAGCACATTGTTGCGATTGACGCCTTGTTCACCCTTCGTCGTGCCAAATCCAAGCGCGATGACAAGGTCGGCGACCGTGCCATTTCGTTCTTTGCGTTGCAGTGCCGCGTCGGTCTGTTCAGCTGTGATTGTCGTCGAAAAGCGCTTTGAAAGTGATTTAGCTATTGCCATAGCCTTCCTTTCAGTCGGGAATTTCGCGCTATTGCTCACACCTTCGACGAGTCGAGCGACTTCGCGGATCACGGGCGCGGCGCCCTTCTCCATTGATCGAAGTTCCACGCCTCGGCCAACGGCGGCGAGACGCTTTACCAATGACCGGTGCGCGGTGAGATCGGTGTCGTCGGTTGTGGTCCTTCCATTTTTTCGCCTAATGGTGAAGCTTGGCTCCTGACCGAGCCAGGCCATCAATGCCGTGAGCGTGGCGATGTCCAGCCCAGGCAGCATGTCCTTCGGGTTGCCGTGCTCGTCGAGTCGACGATGGTCCAGTTCCTGAAACAGCACGTCGCAAAGGTCGTCAGCAGATAGCGATCGGAGGTGCAGAAGCACCTCGTTCTGGCGCTCGGCGCGCGCCCGATCGGCTGGCACCTTTGGGACTTCACCGCGGTAGATCCATTCCTTCGTTTCCTTCCCGCTCATCCGACTTTCCGCGCCTTCATCGAAGAGGTTTCGACTGTATCGATCACGCGTTCAAGGAGCGGCTTGATTTGCATCGCGCTCTCCAAGTCACGCGCAGTGGGCGCGATTCTGATCAAACCGAGGTAGTGTTTTTCGGCGACCGCGACCGAGTGCCCGAGCTGCCGCGCGCTCCTGTACGCGCTCGAGGCCCCAAAAATTCCGGGGGAATTCGTCAAAAACGTACCACACGTCGAGCGGAGCACCTGGTGCTTGAACCGCTTCGGCGCGCCGTAATTTTTCTTCAACCGCTTCACCGCAGCGGCGGCGCCGTCGTACGTCGTCGAAAAGACCAGTCCTGAATCGTCGCGCACCTTCTCCAGGGCCAGCAGCAAGTCGCGCAGCATCGGGCTCACGCTGAGGTCGACAACGCGACTGCGCTTCGTCTTCGTCTTCTCGCCGCTCAGGTGAATTTCACCCACCTCCTGCGCATCGAGCCCGCGCGCGTGCAAGTCTACCTGCGACCATTCAAGCCCCACCGATTCGCCGAGTCGCATGCCGGTGAGCAGCAGCAGCGCGACGAACGGCGCGATCGGTTCGAAGCGCGGTGTGCTCCCGACCGGACGAAGCCCGCGGTGCTCGTCGCGGGTCTCGGCGTGCTTCTCCGCGTCGTGGGTGAGCGCGGCCTCGAGGAGCTCGGCGAGCTCGCCCGGCTTCAGGAACTCGGCTTCCTCGGTGGTGATCGGGAGCTTCTTCATCGCTCGCCGAAGGTCGCCCTCATGGATCTTGTTCAAGACGTCCAATTCGGCCAGATAGCCGAGGACCACCCGGACGCCACGTAGCTCTCGATTCACACTAGCCGGCGACCTCCGTTCGAGGGTCGCCCGACGGGCGCCGCGCTTGGCCTTCCGAGCGGCGGCTCGCTTCGGCTGGGCGATCAGCTCCTCTCGGAACCCGAGCAGCTTGGCCCGGGTCAAGTCATCGCCCGAGCGGACCCCGTTTGCCGCGGCCCACTCGAGCAGCTTGTCGGTCGCGCTCTTGTAGGCGGCAAGCGTGTTCGGCCGGAGCTGGGCGTGCGCCTTGTAGTAGCGAGCGACGCCGTCGGCGAGCGCGCCGCCGGTTGCTCGGGGCGCGCCACCTTCGAGCTCCATCGTTCGCTTGGCCAACGCACGGGACTTTCGGATCGCCCAATCACGTCGGGCTTCGGCCGTTCGGAGCGCCACCGGATCTAGCCTCGCCTTCGTCGAACGCCCGGTGTCGGGGTCGACGAAGCGTGCGCGCCAAGTAGGATGGTTGTGGACGGGATCCGGCGGGATGAGCACCACGCCAGGATGCGGACTGCGGATGACTCGCTTCCGTGGACCGGGTAGCCGCGAACCGTGGACCGGCTTTCTCATTTCGGTTTGCCTTACCGGGTACCTGTTCCGGGTACCTGGATTTGTCTGAGTGTGGCTTTCTGTGTACCACAACCGGCTGGCCGAATCTCAGTAATTGCCTAGGATTATGGCTCGTTGCATGACGCGATATGTCCCTGCTACTCCCGCGTAGACGGATTTTTAATCCATTGGTCCGGGGTTCGATCCCCCGTCGACCCACAGCTTCATGGGCCATCGTTGGGCCATCAGTGCCCAACGGGCCCGAGGTGATAGCCGCCTCGGCGGCTGTAGCCGGTCGGAACTCCGGGATCGCTTGGTCGAGCGGAGCGAGCTGCCCTAGCTCGAGTTCAGCGGCCGACCGAGCCGACCGCCGGTAGCGGTTGATCATCTGGCTCGACCGGTGCCCGGTCCGGTCAGCGACCCACGTCTCGGTCTTGCCGTTGGCGGCTCTCCTCACTCGATGGTGGGGAAGGATGAAAAGTTCTTCAGGCACGGCAGCTCAGGCGCCGCAGTCTGTAATTTCGGAAGCTCTTATACCCGTCAGCTCGCCGATCACGAGCTTCGCTGATTGCCCAGTACCGGCACCACTTCGAGCTCGCTGCCGAGTGCTTCAACGTAGCGGCGCAGGGCTTCGATTGGGTTGTCTTCGCGGCGTTTGATGTGTGAGAGGGCGGACTGCTTTGCGCCACGGCGAGAGTGAAGGCAACGGTGAACTCGATGATGTCTGCCACACCTCGACTTTGAGCCTTGCCCGCTTCTTCGCGGAGCTGACGCAAGTCAGCGTCGGCAGTTCAGACTTCGCCTCGTTTGAACCCCTCGATGCGTTCGGTGGCTCATCTCCAAGCCTTGATGTCTGTCCGAGCTTTCATCGTCCAATCTCCCTCAAGTGCTCCGCCAAGGCTCGGCGCCAGCTCGGACAGCGGCACGTGGTCCGCGGGTGCCGGTGGAGAGCCGCTCGGTGTTTCCATCGCGAAGACCGATTGGCGTCCCGTCGTTTTCCCAAGCGGCGTGCAGTATGCTCCTCCAGTGCGACGAGACGCGGCGCTTTTGGCGGTGATATTGTGCGCCGCGGCGTGTGGGCGCGGGGAGACTCCGCCTGGTGGAGTTGGAACCGACGCTGCGCCGAGCGCGGCGCTGTCTGCGGGCGCGGCACGGGGAGGCGCGGCGGACCGCACTGGTGCACGCGACGTACCTTCGAGGCAACCCCCAACACCAGAGGCGTCGAGTGCGTTGCCCACGTCGAGTGCGTTGCCCACGTCGAGTGCGTTGCCCACGTCGAGTGCGTTGCCCACGTCGAGTGCGTTGCCCACGTCGAGTGCGTTGCCCACGTCCAGCGCAGTGCCCGCGAAGGCGCGTGTGTACGTTAAGAATCGATTCGTGTTTGTGCGGCCGCGGCCGGATGTGAATGCGGATTGGTTGGGGTATTTGTGGTTTGGGGCTTCGGTGGAGTTGCGGGGAGTAGAGCCGGGGCCTGTGCGGGGGCCGGGGTGCGCGACGTTTTATGCGATCGAGCCGATGGGGTTCGTGTGCGTCGATGATAAGCAGGCCACGCTGTCGGCGAACGACGCGGTGTTCAGGGCCGTTTTGGAGTATGCGCCGCGGCTTTCGCAGGCCGCGCCGCATCGCTATGCCGAATCGCGCGGGGCGGAGCTTCGTACGCAGTTGCCGGGCGTTCCGATGCAGTGGTCGCTGGGGCCGACGGGGCCCACGTTGCCGCCGCTTTTCCATGAGCCGCGGCGGCGCTTGTTGCCGCGGTCGACAGTGGCCTATGCCGCCGTGTACACGAGCGAGCGCGAGAGGGAGGACTGGCTGCTGAGTGCGGATTTGTTGTGGCTCAAGCGAGAGCAGGTCACGCTCTATCCAGAGATCAAGTTTCATGGCGTGGAGTTGGGGTCGGAGCGGCACTTGCCGTTGGCGTTTTTCCGGCGCGCGGGCGCTCGGAAATTTCGACGGACTGAAGCGGGGCGGTTCGAGCCGACTGAATTCGCGTTCGCCCTGCACGAGATCGTGGCGCTCACCGATCGAATCGAGAGTCAGGGCGGCAAGCGCTATTTCCAAATCGTGGAGAGCGACGAATGGCTGCGCGAGCAAGACGCGGTGTTGCCCTCGCCGCGCCCGTTCACCCCTTGGGGGGCGCGTGTGGGGCAGCCGGATCGCACGGGCCGCGGACCTTCGGATCCGCGTCAGACGTGGATCGAAGTCAGCGTATTCGGGGGCTGGCTGTTGGCCTTCGAGGGCACGAAACCGGTCTATGCGACGCTGATTTCGGCGGGGACTGGCGGAATCCCGCAAGAGGGGAAAAACACACTGGAGATATCCGCGACCCCGGTCGGTACGTTTCCAATCTCGGGCAAGCTCGCCACGGTGACGCTGCAGGCTCCGGGGGAGTTCGTGCATTCGGACGTGCCGTGGACACAGAATTTTCAAAAGCCGTACGCGATTCACACGGCGTATTGGCACGATAATTGGGGCAACTTGGCCAGCGGAGGTTGCATCAATGTTTCGCCTATCGACGGGAAATGGCTGTTTGATTTCAGCGAACCGAAGCTGCCCCCGGGCTGGCACGCGGTGCGCTGGCAGCCCGCGACCGGCGCCCCGACTCTGCTCGTCGTGCACGAGTGAATTTCTGACCCGCGCGTCGTGGCTCGGTTTGTGAAGTTGGCGCGCAATCGCGGGTGACTTTGGCCTTGCGCTGTAGGTGCAATCGGGTGAAACCTTTACGTAGTGTTCCCCTGCGCTGCATTGCGGCGCGCTTAGGAGGCTTCGGTGGTCAACGCTCGCACCTGGTTCACGCTCTTCATCATCTCGCTCGGCACGGTCGCAGCTACGGCGAGTTGCGGTAGCGACGAAGCGACGGGAGGCTCGGGTGGCTCCGGCAGCATCATTTCTGGCGGCGGCCGCGCGGGGTCATTGGGTCGCGCGGGCTCGGGCGGCGGCACGAGCGTGGCGCTCGGCACGGAGTGCACGAGCGACGCCCAGTGCGCCGACGGTCTGATCTGCGCCAAAGCCAACGGCACGTTGTTTGGTGGCGCGGGCCCTTCGAAGGGCATGTGCACCATGGCGTGCGAGCCGGGCGGGCCCGAGTGTGGCGCGCTCAAAGCGGGGGCGGAGTGTTTCGACTTCAGCACCACCGCTGAGCCGCAGGGCTATTGCTTGGACGCTTGTGAGCAGGACACCCCCGTGGATCTGAGCACCAAGTGCGCGGGCCGCTCCGACTTCATTTGCGTGGATTTGGGCGAGAGCTCGGTGCTGCCGTTCTGCGTGCCGCATTGTCGCTCAGACGCCGAGTGCGGCGCCGGCTTGTTCTGCGACAAGAGCAGCCTGCTCGGCCTGTGCTCGAAAACCAAGCCGCCCGCCGGGGATCCGGTGGGCAGTGATTGCACGCCCAGCGCCACCAGCAACTCCTGCGAGGGCTACTGCATCCGCACGAGCGACGACGGCGTGACTCCGGTCACGGGCACCTGCGTCGAACTGTGCTCCGGCGGCTCCGAGTGCATGTACGGGTCCGGTAGCAAGCCTGCGCCCGGTGGTTTTTGCGGCGGCGCGTTGTCCGACACCTTCGGCGCGATCGATCTCGGCTACTGCCTGGCCAACTGCGCGTGCTCGGGTGATTGCAAGTTGCCCGGCGATCTGTGCCGCAAGTGGCCGGATGCAGACGTTGACCTAGCGGATGCGCTGGGCGCGCCGGGCGTGTGCTACCCAGTCGTGGCCCAGAGCGTCGAGCTCACCTGCGGCGAAGGCGGCGCGGGCGGTGCTGGTGGCGCAGGCGGTGCTGGCGGCGCGAGTGGCGCGGCCGGCGATGGCGCCGGTGGCGTGGCCGGTGACAGCGCAACCGTTGCCGGTGCCGGTGGCGTATCCGGCGGCGGCTAATCGGTCGTCGCTTCGTCGCTGACTTCGGACGGGCTCGGATTTTCATCCGGGCCCGTTTTTGCGAGCGCTGCACTCGGGCTCAGCCGCAGCGGCAGCACGAAGCTGAAGGGCTTGCCGTTGACGCTCGGAAAAACCAGGGACGAGACCAAGACTTGAGCGCAGCGCGTGGCCGCCGCGTTGGGAAAGCGGCTCTCCGCTTCGGTCACGCGGTGCACGCTGCCGTCCATCTCCAAGATCACCGACAGCGCGAGACGTCCCCAGAGCGCCGGATCGGCGCGGCGCGCCTCGGCGAAGCAGGCGTCGAGCTCCGCTTGCTTGGCCGTGACACGCGCGCGCATGGCTTCTGGATCGAATTCGCCCCGGGGCAGCGCGGCGAGCACAGCCGCGTCGGGCACCACCGGATGCTCGGCGTCGCCCGGGTAGATCTGAATCGAGGCGACCATGCGCAGCTTGTTCACGGGAGCGGGCGTGAACACGAGCTTTTGCACTGCGCGCACCATGCAGGCCGCGCTCGCGAGGTTGCCGAGTTTGGAGTCCAACAGGCGCGCGGCGCTCACCTTGCCGCGCGTGCTGATCGTGAACGCGACGCGGGTCTCGCCGCCCGCGCCTCTCTTTTCGCGTTGACCGAGCTCGAAGCAGAGTCGTAGTGGCCAATAGCCGTGGCTGCGCGCTTGCGCCTGCACGCGCTGATACGTGAGGCCGCGCGGCGCAGGCAGGGCCGGCGCGCCCGCGCGACGCTTGGCGGGCCGCGTGTCCACGACCACGCGCGTGCCCGGGTGATACGAGCCTGGGTTCGAGGCCGAGTTCGGGTCCGAGCTGCCGCCCAGATCCCAGCGCGCGAGTTCTTCGTCCTCGACCGCCGCCGTTTGCGGATCGGCCGCCCGCGGTCGCGCGTCGACCGGGTAGGGCAGGTCCACGCGGATCAGCGGCGCCAGCGCAGGCTCCTCGCTCGGCGGCACGCGGGCGTCCGTGAGCGTCGCTACGGTCTCGTGCTCGGCCCCGAGCGGCGCCTCGAGGGCAGCGCGACTCGCCGTCGCCACGGGTTGCGCTCCCGTCGCTGGGCTTGGGCTGGTGCGGGGCGTGGCTGAAGGTAGGCAATTTGCGCCTTGGCCGAAGATCAGCGCACAAACCGTGAGCCTCGCGGCCGGCGCCTTTACCGCGCGCAGAAAGGGTAGGAAAGTGGGCATTCTACGGAGGTAGTTGAATGTCTAGCGGTAGCGTGGCGCTCGGCTTCGAGCATGGCGCAGGTTTCGTAGCAGGTGAAGTGTCTGGTGGCTTTGGCCTCGGACCTCTCGAGACGCAATACGAGGAGCTGTTCGCCGAAGCGCTGGCCGACGGCGTGATCACGCCTGATGAGCGCACGCGCCTGGAAAAGGCTGCAGACAACCTGGGGCTCGATCCGCAGCGCCTGCTGCGCTTGGAGCAAGCCATGGTCCTTTCTTACCAGACTCGGCACCGCGTGCAGATCGTCGAGCACTACGAGGACGCGGCACCATCGCTTTCGCCCCTGCGCGTACAAGCGGACGGCGACGCCGGCCGCACCTTGCTGCTGAAGCGGATCGAACAACTGGAAGCGCGCGTGAAAGAGCTGGAGAGTGAGCTGCGCCGTGCGCACGCCTCGATCAACGTGGAGGTCGACCTTTCGGAGGTGGAGAGCGCCGCCCACGACGCCAGCGAAGACGCCGATGAAATCTGGCGCCGCGTGCGCCGCGATCCGAAGAACGTAGAGGGCTATCGCGCGCTCTCGCGCGTGTACGCCGCGCGTAAAGAGCAAGATCGCAGGTTCTGCGTGGCGCAGGTCTTGTGCGCGCTGTCCGCTGCAAACCCCGAAGAACGCGCGCTCGTGCAGCAATTCCAGAGTCAGGACCTGATCTCGCCGCGCTCCAGCGTCACGCCCAGCGCCTGGGTCGATCTGCTCTTTCACCCCGAGGAAGAGGTGCTGACCGGCCAGATCTTCAGTTTGATCGCGCCGGCGGTGTTGGTTGGCCGCGTGACCGCGCTGCGCCGCGACAAGAAGCTGCATCGCCCGGTGCCGACCGCCAAGCAAGATCCGGCCAAGGCGACCATCACCGCGGTCCGCGCGCTACCCTGGGCGGCCGCGATTTTGGGTTTGGCCCCGCCGCCGATCTACGTCGAAAAAGAGCGCGATTCGGGCTTCGAGCTGATGCCCGGCGTGCCCCCGTTCACGGTCATCGGCAAGCACGTTTTGTCGGGACGAACGCAGCGACAATACGCATTTTTGGTCGGTCGCCACTTGTCTTGGTACCGCCAAGAGCACTTTCTGAAGACGCTGTTCAGCGGCGTGCCGGACCTCGAAGACTTGTTCTTGGCCGCGTTGACCATCGGCAATCCGGGCCTGCCGATCGCCGAAGACATGAAGCGCCGCGTCGCGCCCATCGCGCACGCCATTCAACCGCTGCTCGAAGCGCAACACGTGGACGCTCTGCGCGGTTGTTTCCTGCGCTTCGTGGAAGAGGGCGGACGCACCAATCTCCAGCGTTGGAGCAGCGCCACCGAGAAGACCGCCTGTCGCGCTGGCTTCGTGCTCAGTAACGACATCGGCAGCGCGCTGGGCGTGCTCTCGGCCGAGGAAGGGCCGGACGGCGAGCTGGGCAAGGATCTCTTGGCGTTCGCGGCCAGCGAGCGATACTTCAAGTTGCGCCGTCAGCTCGGCATCGCCATCGATCAGAACTGAGCCGGATGGCTGAAGACGTCTTCGGAATCGTCGGCAGCGTGATCGCTTCCGCATACCACGTGGAGAGCGTGGTGGCCGAAGGTGGCTTCGGGGTCGTGTACCGCGCGCACCATGGCGGCTTCCGCGCGCCGGTGGCGCTTAAATTGCTCAAGGTGCCGGCGCAAGATGCGCAGCAACAAGCGGCGTTTTTGGAGTTATTTCGCGGCGAAGCCGAGCTCTTGTTTAGACTCTCGGCCAGCTTGCCGACCGTGGTGCGCGCGCTGCACGTAGATGCTTTCACCAGCAAAGACGGCCGCTTCGTGCCCTATTTGGTGCTCGAGTGGCTGGAGGGCATGACGCTCGAGACGCTGATCGAGCAGCGCAAGCGAGCGAATCTCGCGCCCATCCCGCTGCGCAAGTTGGTGCGCTTGTTGACGCCGGTCGCGCGCGCGCTGGAGCGCGCTCACAACTTCACCGGGCCGGATGGGCCGATCTCGATCGTGCACCGCGATCTCAAGCCAGAGAACATCTTCGTCGCGCAAGTGGCGGGCGAAGAAGTGATCAAGATCTTGGATTTCGGCATCGGCAAAGTGAAGAGCGTTGCCAGCCAAGTCGCAGGCCGAATGAGCCAAGACGGCAGCACGCCGATGGCCTTCACGCCGGCCTATGGCGCGCCCGAGCAATGGGCTCCGCGACACTACGGGCAAACCGGGCCGTGGACGGACGTTTGGGGGCTCGCGCTGTGCATGGTCGAGGTGATGGCAGCGCGTTCGCTGATCCAAGGCGATCCTGCGGCGATGATGGGCATTGCTCTGGATCCCAGGCGTCGGCCAACCCCGCGCACGGAGGGCATCGATTTGCCGGACGCCGTCGAAGCCGTATTCCAACGCGCCCTGGCGCTCGATCCACGCGCGCGTCAAAGGGACGCCGGCGTATTTTGGAACGAGCTGGTTGCTGCGCTCGCGCAGCCGGAAGCTGCGCCCAAGGCTCGAACACTCGACCTCGCGGACGATCTCGAATTCGATCCGACCAGCGTGCGCCGGCCAGCGGCAGCGCCGCGCGTGGCCGCGCCGTACAGCATGCCGAACTCGACGCTCGCGCGTGGAGCTGCGGCCGCGCCGACGAACGCACGTGCGGCCGCGGTTTTCTCGCCGCATTTCGTGCCCGATCTGGATCTCACCCCGCCGTCCGTGTTTCGTCGGGCGAGCGGCGAGCGTCCGGTGGCGAAGCCGGAGCCGGCCGAGCCCAGCGTGCTCGATCTGGACTCGACCGCGCCTGCTGCCTTGGACCTCGACCTCGATCTGCCGGCGAACGAACCGCGCGCGCAGCGCAGCATGAGCTCACAGAGCCTGGCGGCGGTGCAGCCGAACCCCGAGCGGGCGAGCGATCCGCCGCCGCGTCGCGCGTCGGGCTTGTCCGGATCGATGGCAGCGGTGCGCGAGCCGCAGCTGGGTTCGACGACGAGCGGCGTGAGCTCCACGCGCAACTCCACACCCGAGCTCAACTTGCCTGTCGATCGCGCCGCCGATCCACCGCGCTCCACACGCAACTCGCGGCCGCCGCCCTCAGCCGACACGAGCGCGCCGTTCGAGACCGGCTTCGTCGCCAAAATCGACCCCAAGCTGCTCGAAGAGCGAAGTGTCGCGCAGCGCCTTCGCCCCGCAATCGCGCTGTTCGTCGCTGCGATTCTGGTCGCGATCTTCGATCCGATCTACGCGGCGGCAAGCGGTGAGGTGCTGGAGATCGCCGGGCAGCGCTTGAGCCTCCTGGCTGGCGCGCTGTTCCTGCTGGCGCTCGGCTTCGCAGTGCGTGAACTGACCCGCGAACAGTGACGGATCCTTGACGCTGGTTCCGCCTCGGTGCCGGATCTTTGACGCTTGGTGGAGGGTGACAGGTAACGGGGTGTGACGCTGTGACCCACTGGGCGAAGCGTGACGCTGGAGTCGCGCTAAATGACGCCGTCCAGTGTCGCCTGACGGCTAACTCTCCGAAACCACGCGCGCCGCCTGTCGTTTGAGGCTCGATTGTGCCCATCGAGGTCTGGCACGCCTTTCGCACAGTGGGGGACCAAACTCCCCATGACTCAGCGATCGAGCAATCCCCCGGGCCTCCCCTCCCGGACTGAGCAGCTGCTGAGTCGCGCTCGACGGGCCCAGCAACGTGGAGAACGCCGACAGGCGCTGGTCGCGCTGCGTGAAGCTGCACTGCTTGCCGAGACCGACGCCAAACTGTGGGCGCTGTACGGCTCCGCCTGCGCCAAAGCCAGCCGCTTCCAAGAAGCCGAACGTGCCCTGGGCCAAGCCCTCTACCTCCGCCAACGCCAGCACGACGCCCCACGCGTCAATTCCCTACGGAGCATCATCCAACGCCTCGGCCTCGGCCGCGCTGCATAGGGGCGTGAAGCGCGGCACGGGTTGCTGTGCGGCGTGCGCAGCGCCGCGATGCACGCCGGCCGGGGGCCTCGCTCGAGCGCGAATCGTCGAGCGGGTGGCGGCGCTGCGTGAGGGCGTGCCGCGACGCACACGCGGGTTTTCCTACCCGCGTGGCGACCGCACGCGGTCGGCTCAGCTCGCTTTGGCTGGCGGCTCGCGAAACACCAGCGCCGAGCCGGTGAACGAACGCAGCGTATTCCGAGTACAGAAGGGGCACGCCCAGCCGACATCGAAGCGCTCCCGCTCCGCTCCGATGGTGTTGGCAGGGGCGCCCAACTGCTGCTTCCGCGCGTCGATCGCCCAGCCGCGCAACGCCACCCGCTGCTCATCGAGCTCCGCGCTCAAGTGGGCCTGGCACTCACACCGGGAATGAACTGTCGCTACCTTCATCACCGAAGTTCACTACCGGCTGCGCCGAACACGGTCAAGGCCCCCAAGCCGCCCGCGCCCGACCCCAGCTCACCGCGCCCAGCGCCGCACGATTTAACGGCAAATTGACAGCAAATCCGCCCCCGCACCGCAATATTTTTCTCTCGCATCAGCCACGGAAGCGACTAGAGTGCCCTGGTAACGCGGGACTAGCTCAGTTGGTAGAGCACGAGCTTCCCAAGCTTGAGGTCGTCGGTTCGAACCCGATGTCCCGCTCCGAAAAAGATGGGGTTTCGCAGTCGGCGAGCCCCGGGGGAGATAGCCGCTGGTACTAATGCTGGTACCAAATGCACGACCGGGCCGGCGGCCTCGTTCCGAGGTGACCGATCAGAGCCAGCCCGGTGCGAGCCGCGCGAACAAGTCGAGGCGCATGCTGGGACGAGGCTTGCCCTCGTAGGCCGTGTCGAGATTTCGAACGAAGCCGAGCTTCTCGTAGAACGGGAGCGCATCCGGGTAGGCGTCCAGGGTTAACAAGCGGCACCCCACCGCTTCAGACAGATCGAGGCCGGTGTAGAATGAGAAACGCACGAGCGCTTCACCGATGCCTCGGCGGCTGCTACGGAGCTCTTTGCACACGGCGAGTCGGGCGATCTTCAGCGCGGGCACTACCGGGTGATCTTCAAACGCGAGCGCGTTACCGGAGCCGTCTCGCAACTTCTTGCGCTCGTTTGGCTTCAGCACAACGGCGTCGGACATCAAGGTGACGTAGCCGCGCGTCTCGCCTTCGTACCAAGCGACGTAGCTCCGCGCGACGTTTAGCGACTGAAGACGCAACGCATCGGTGCGAATGAAGTCGTCGAGATCATCGTCTCCGCACGTGAACGCGGCGAAATCACTACCTGAATCTTCCTCGAACGAACGAATTTCGAGGAGACTGAGATCAATATCGACGCGGCTCGGTCCCGATGGGCCCATGCTTCGGTCGCATCATCTCAGCCCGTGCGCTTCGCGCCTCGTCGATTCGGCGCCGTACCTCGTCCGGTGGGCACACGTTCGCAAGCTCGCTCAGCAGCTTTTCAGCTGCCGCGCCTTCGAGCGTCGGGGTGGGTTCAATCGGGCGGGCCATGGTTTATTCCAAGCTGACAGGCGTGAACTGTCATCGAACTATCATCAAGATACAGCGCGCGTGGCTACGCGCAACGCGAAAATGTGACGCATTGCGAACCAATTGGCACACCGTGTCAAACCCATGAAAACGTTCGCGTTGTGGCGCTACCGCCCCACGCAAAGCCACTGGCAGTCGCTCTGCTTCGGCCCCGTGCACGCGCACAGTGCCTCTTGCAGAACCGGGCAGATCGGCCGCACGTGGCGCTGGCAAGCACCCTGCTCGCCGTCCTCCCGAGCGCTACCCCGAACCGAGAGCGTTCCGACCAGAGCGAGCCCAATCAACGCAGCGAACACCAGGCGCATGCCCAAAGCCTACGCCGGGGGCGCCCGAAGGTCTCAGTCATTCGTTAATGCCGTTCGCTATCAAACCAAGTGACTACGCCCGGGCCGACGACCAACGCCGGCCCGGGTCAAGTCTAACGCCTTAGGTTGCAGTTCGTTCGGCGAGCCAGACCCTCACCGCTTCGAGCAATGGCGCGATCGGCTCGTCCTTGGGCCAACGTTGAACGATCGCGGCAAGCACCTTCGGCGCCGTTTTGGCAGCTCGCCCGGCATCGAAGCGTTTGCCCTTTTTGCGCTTCGGTACCTTGCGGATCTTGCCATCTGCGCCCTTGCGTTCGGTCAACTGGGGTTCTGCCCCAGTTCCCGCAAGCGACGCTCGAACGGGAGCCACGAACTTGTGATCCACCGCCGCTTGTTTCGCGATTTCTCGGTCACTCCAGACGGCCCAGGCTGGATCGCGCAGCAGCATTTCCACCGCGCGCCAGCGGTCCGCTTTTGTGCGCCGCGCACCATGGCTAGCGTTGGCACCGACCGCGTAGAGTCTGCACTCGCGCTCGTCACCCTTGCGAACCTCGCACTGGATCTCCGTCTTGCCCGCGATCTCGTGCGCGCGGCAGCGGTGCCAGCCGTCCGCCAAGCGATAGACGGAGCCTTCCTTGAAGACGACGATCGGCGGCAGCTTCGCGCCGCTGGCGATTGCTTCTGCGTACTCGGCCGCCGTGATCTCGTTCACACCCTCGGCCCGGCAATTGAGCGCCGGATCGCGCGCGATCTGCGCGATAGGAAGGATCTCGATCTTCTGTGCTGCCGCGTTCACTATGCGCCGCCTTCCGACGCAACGAACCGAAGCCAGCGCGTTGACCGCGGCAACGTGGGCATGTCGGCCGTGTCTAATGCGTCTTGCCATTCCTCGTAGTCGAGATCGATCATCGCCCCGATCTGCTGGTCGACGGAAAACTCCGATTGCGCTCGGAGTGCTTCGAGCCGGCGCGCCTGTTCGGCCGTGATCGTGACTACTAGCGAGCTCACGAGGCACCCGCTGCGTCCGCCGCCAGCTGTGACACGACTTCGAGCCGCTCCGACGCTGCTCGCACAGTGAGCGCGCTCATCGCCAGCCGGATCGCTTCGGCCTGAATGCCGACCGCGCTCTGGTGCGCGTTCTCGGGATCTATTCTGAGTTCGTCCGCCCAGCGCTGCAGAGCACTGCGGCTTTCATCGAGCGCCTGAACGGCAATTTCGAGATCGCCTTTTGCCGCAATGCCGAGCGCGACAATGCGCGCGGTTTTGGATACACTTTTCCCAGCCATTGAAGTTCATCCCTTCGGTGGTCAGGTCGGGTCGCGCGGGTCCAATCGCGCGGCTCGGCCGTCTGTTTTCGGTCAGCGTTTCGGCTTGCGCAAAACTCCGAGCTTCTCCGCGTACGCGCGAAGCGCGCGCCGGATGACATCCGACTTGCTTAACTTCTCGACCTTGACCAAATCGGCGAGCGTTTGTGAATCTTCGCCGTCGAGTCGCAGTGACACGGTCTCGGAGTCCTGTTTGGGCACGTAGGAACATGTAATACAATGTTCTACGTGGCGCAAGACCTATTCGCTAAGCCGATCTCGTGGACCAACGCCAGCGCGTGGCGGCAGACGCGTTCAGCGGCTTCAGCGTCGTTCAGCCTGCGAATGAACGACGGGCGCGGCTCGACTCGCTTGAGCGCGCGATCGGCGTCAACCGCGGCGCGAACCCGGCGTTCAAGCTCCGCGCGGGCCAGGCCGAGTAGGAGTGCGTTTGCGGCGAGTCGTTCAGCGTCGGTCATCAAAAAATCGACACCGGCGGGCGGTAAACATGGCAGTAAAACGGCCGCCGGAGTCTTCAAAACACACCACGTCAGGTAACGCGGTGCTCAGGCGCTACGACCGGAAGCCAGCGCCGAAGTGTTACAGGGCCGCGTCAAACGGGCTCAGGGTCCCGTTCCCATCGACGGGCGGGTGCGCCGCGTCGCTGCGGGGTTCGCGCGGAGCGATCCCGCCGCCGATGACATGGCCGCTTTCGATCCGCGTCGGCATTGCCGGGGGCGGGTTTGCTCGCATGTGCGCACCCTGCTCCTCGGTGTCGGCCTTCTCATTCGCGGCTATCGCAAGCCCGCGGCTGTGCGAGGTGATTGTAAAACGATTCACTTGCCAGCGAGCGGCATGCCACAGCGTCGGAACGTCTCGGGCGGCTGCGGCAAGCCGGAAAATTTCTCTGTCGAGAGCGTCGCAGGCTGCAAGGATAGTCGCAGGGTGCCCGCCAACGAGGGCGCGATCAAGCGCCGCCGTGAAACCTCCGCCCTGCGATGGGCTCATGCCAGTCGCTTCGATGACACGCAGATTGGGAAATTGCTGAGCATGGCGGTCGTAGACTGCCGCACTCAAGTAGTGCAACGGCAGCGCTTCGCCCAGCTCTGCAACCGCACGAGCTTTGGCAGCCAGCCACACGTCACGAAGCGTGGCCGCCAATTCCCGTGTCGGGCTGTCGAGACATTGCGCGAGCACCGGGTCGACCGTGGCGTGCACGTCGAGCACGAGCACGCTTTCTAGCTCGACCATTCGCGCAGTCGCCTTCGCTGACGCAGCCGCGATGGCAGTTTTAGCCCGCTCCTCTTCGGCTCCGATTTGAGCGCGGAGATCGCGAATGCGGCGCACTTTTGCGCGATCGATCTCCGTAGCGGCATCAGCGACCGCAGCGGCGCGCGCCGCGAATGACACGGACAGCAATGGGTCGGTCTCGATCTTCGGCGCTTCGACCTTTGGCGAGGCGCTCACTGGAATCCACCATTCTTCTCGAGTTGTGCGCGCGCTTGGTCTGGCGTCATTGCCGGCAAGGAAAACTTCGAGGGGTCTCGGTCATTCCAGTGCGCGGCCGTTGGACCTCTTGAAAGACCCATGGCGCGATCGAGATCTGCGGCGTGCCCGCTCTGCGCTGTTGCGCGCAAAGCCTGCGGTGCGTCGTCCTCGGATTCTCCCAGCACAGCCAGCACCTTGCGGCATTGGTGCTTCTCGCTCTCGCTCGTCTCGGGGTTTTTGATGAGTTGGCGGATAGTCGCGACGAGTTTTGATGCCATTTAGTGATCTCCTGACGGGTTCAGACGGTTCGGACCGTTTTATCGTTGAGGTACGCCGCGACAGCTTGCGCGTCTGAAGCGAAGCCGCCCGCGCGCAGCGCTTGCGCCGCGGTGCGATGTAGTCGTGCCCGTGCTTGGCGAGCCTCCGCGGCGCTGTGCCTTCGCGCTTCGAGTCGCGAGAGGCGGCCTTGCACATTTGCGAGCGCAGCACGTTCAGCGGCTCGAAGCGCAACGCGCTCGCGTTCAGCGGCCGCGCGTTCAGTGCGCTCACGCTCGACTTGCTTTTGCTGCGCGGCTTTGCGACTCGCTTCGATTTCTGGCAGCACCTCACGCGCGACCGCACTGTCAGGATTGGCGCGGGCATAGAGCCGCAGCTGGACGAGCAGCGCGGGGGGGCGTTGTGCTTCGACGCGGGCGATTCGCGCGAGTTCAGCGGTGCGCTCACTAGGAAGGCAGTAGGTCCGCTCGAACGTGCCGGGATGCGTGGGCGCGGTCTCGAGCGAAAACCCGGCGGTCAAAAGCGGGGCATACTGGCGAGCCGCGGCTGGGGTGAGCAGAACGCGCTCGCCCGTCGTGGGCAGCGTGTACGAGACAGTTTCGATCATCGGCTCGCCGTGATCCGTTGAGCTGCCGTTGCGATTGCCAGCGGCGTGTTCGCAGGCATTGATGAATGTGCTCGGCCGAGCGACATTTGCTCGAGACCGAGCTCGCGGATCGCGCGCTCGATGCGCGTTGCGGGCATGCCTCGCGGGGGGCGGCCTGACAAATAGGCCGCGACGCTACGAGGGTCTACGGACGCAGCCGCCGCGATTCTGTAAATCACTTCGCGTTCCATGGAGTGCACGATGGAGCTTCGTGCGCCGTTTTGTCAATCCATGATTGTCACGCCAGAGCCGAATTTGCCTGTGATGTATGCATACACTCTGTGTGCTGACTTACCAGCGCTGTGTCGCAATCAGGCGTACGCAGCCGCACTATCACTCACCGAGTCACTGGCGGACGGCGTTCGACTTTGCCGAGAGCTTGCGTCATTGCGTTCGAGCGCTCGAACCAACTGCGGTAAGGGACGCCGAAGTGCTGCTCGAGCGCCCGTGCCGAGTCCTCTCCGGGCCGAATCGTCCCGCGTCGCATTTGGTTGATCGCGGGAGGCGTCAGCCCAATCACCAACGCGACTTCACGGTTCGACGCGGGCACCGCGCGGAGCAATTCGCAGCCGCGCGTTTCCGCGATCGGGAGCGGTCGTGGTGCTCGACGCAGGGGGCGGTCGATTCTTGAGACGGCTGCGCGCTCCCGAATTAGGCCGGGATTCGCGAGGTATTCGGCAATTTGTTCGCGGAGTTGGGGAGGCATTGAACGATTGTGCGCCGCCCGCGCTGCAATGGAAATGACCGAAGAAAGTCGAAAGTAGATTTTGCGCGATCAACCAAAATTTTCGCTCAGAGGCACCCTCGGGCCTCAGAGCCCGCAAAACTGTAAAACGCGCGATCTATACGCATCGTCAACGTCACCGCAGTACCGCTCTGCGTGCGCGCGCCAAGCCGCCCGTGCGCAGGGTCTCGGTCGGTGTCTCGCCGAGCGCGCGGGCGCCGTGGCTGTCCGCTGGCGGAGCTTTGAGCGCGCGCGGTGCGAAGGGCGGGGCTTCGATGCCCGTGCGCTTCGTGACCGAGCGCGGGGGCGAGTAGCGATCACGCGCACCGGACAGCAAACGACCTTCTCCCCGTTCCCGTTCCCGTCTGCCGTCGCTCATCCGCTCTCTCTCTAAAGAGAGAGCGAGAGCAAGCGAACGAGCGGTGACGAATCAGCAGGATTTATGCTGCAAAGCCCGGCCCCGCAGAATCTACGCCTCCAGTCGGGGCCGGAGAATCCAGCAGAAAACATGCTGCAAACCCCGGCCCCGATGGACGTGCAAAAGCGCCAGTTGAGCAGATCTCACGATCCAGCAGAAAACATGCTGCAAAACCCGGCCCCGAGTCCACCGGACGCTCAATCACGCGCGCGCTCGGGGCCGCAACCACACTGGAATCATTTGCGCCGATACTTTCCGTTCTCGCGCAGCAATTCGCCAGCTTCGCAGCGCTCTTTGAGCACGAGACGGAGGGTCGGGCTGTTCGCCGTTACCCATGTCTCAAGTCCGGAGCGCGATAGGGGCCCGTGTTCGGCGAGCGCTCGGCATATCTGTTCCCACACCGCGAGCCTTGCACCCGCAACCGCGGCGGTATCCGGGTCGAGTAGCCGTTGGCTCTTCCCATCAAGCACAAGCTGCAACGGTCGCTCGCTGCCGTGTCGGTTCTTTTTGATCTCGACGAAGAGCTGCGTCTCGCGCCGGCGCACTTGCAGCGCAAGGGTTGCCCCGTAGTCGATCGAGCCGCTGCCTTTCGTCGCTCCAGAACCACGGGCGATCTCGGCAGTCATGATCATGATCGAGGGGTACTTTGCCTGGCTCGTTTGAATGGCGTCGATTGCGGCAGTAATTCGTTCCCGTTCGCCCTTGCCGTCGCCCGCTCGCGTCTCGACCTTCTGGATCGAATCGATGACGAACAGGACCGGACGGCCTGCAGCCTCCTCGTGCGCTTGTTGAGCCAAAGTCTCGATTGGCTCACCCGGTGGCAGAACGAAGAAGTCTTGTTCGTGGAGCTTCTCTAGCTCGGCAATCGGAAGAGTCTGGGCGACGTCCGGAGGTACCCCGCGGCGCTGCAGACGACGCGCTTCGATCTCTTGCTGAGATTCATCGTACGCGAGCCACACGACGAAGTGTCCTTGCTCGAACGCAGCTTCCGCCAGGTGCAGAGCAAGTGATGTCTTGCCTTGGCCAGTCAGCCCACCGATCACGACGCGCGCCCCCGGTGGTAGCCCCCCCGGGCGGAATTGCTTGTCCAGCGATTCGATCCCAGTGTTGAGCAGCAAGCCCGCACCAGTCGCGTCGTCTCCGCTCGCCTTCTCGCGAAAGGTCATCGAAGGCGTCGTTCGGAAGGTCGGAGGCAAATAGACGCACGCGGGTTTCCAATCAACCGAAGGCATGCGCCACGGATACACGACCGCAGTGTAGCGCGGGTCGACGGTGCTGCGTGACAGCGCCTCAAAATAGCTGTGTACCTCCGATTCATCGAGCGGAGTCGGGCTCCACAGCGCGAACTGCAGCGCCGCACCGGGCGGTACAAACACGGCCACCTCTTGGTTGCGCAGACTCGGGATCGACGCACGCCACTGCTGCGCGAAGTCTTCTCGCATCGCGGCGCTCTGGCCGGGGGGCACGATCCAATCACGATCCTCGCCGATCAACCATCGCCGCGGGACAGGTACGTAGCGAGCTTGCCGCTCGTCAAATTCTTCGCCGTCGCGCCATGCGACGAAGCGCATCGCCTGAGTCAACGCGTTTGGGAGATTGCGGGTCAACGCCCGATTGTGAGCGATAAGGCTTCGGAGATTCTCGAAATCCTCAATCGCCGATTCGGAAAAATCCGGGCGGCTATCTTCAGCGTTCGGCTCTGCGAGTGCCTCCGCATAGCGGTCGAGGGCGTTTGCTTCTCGGGCTTCCTGCTCCTTGCGCGCAAGCTCGGATACTGCTCGCTCGCGAGCGCTATCGTTCAGTTGCTCTCGGGTTCGTTTGGCCCACACTGCGCGCACGGCGAAAGCCTCAAGAGTGATGCGTCCGGCGTCGCGGTCGCTCGACAATGCTTTTAGGAAGTTTTCGTAGCCGAGCTCGTCGTACCGCTTCTCAGTCGCTCGCCGCTCCTCCAGTTCGGCGCGCGACATCGCGAACTTCGACTTGAGCCCGAATGCACCGCACGTTCCGTCGCTGGTTGCGGCACTGCGAGCGAGGGACTCGATCAAGGCGCCTTCGCGCAGCGCGGCCGCCTCCGATTGCGTGACTCCGTGGGCTTCGAGGTCGACTGCGATCGCCAACCATGCGGCGCCAAAGAGTGGATCTTCGATAGCGCGATCCTCAATCGCGTCTTCAGTCATGGCACTCAGTGCCGGAGACATCTCGGGAGCGTTCATGATGCGTCTCTCGGCTTGGAGCGCTCGCGCTCGATGACACGCGCGGCGTGCGCGAGCGTTTGGTAGAGATCTTCGAGGAGCCCGCCGTACGGGTCGGACAGCAAGCTTTGCGCTCGAGCTTTGAGCGCAAGCGTCCGCTCTTCTCTCGCGTCTCGCGCTTTGCGGTAGCTGTCGAGACTAACAACGGGAGCGACCGGTGCCGCCTCGACGTGCGATGAGCTCGTGAGACTGTCGAGCCACTCGATCCGGCGTTCGAATTCGCCAGCGGCCAACGAGAAACCATCACGATCGGTCTCGAGTGCTTCGCGGAGTGCCTCGGTACCGTGCTCCCGAACAAAGCGCGCATCGGCCGCGCGCTCGTCACGGAAAGCCTCCGGGGGCGTCGTCAGCTTACGCTGTCTCGGGCCCACGCCGCAGTCTTTCTTGTCGGTCATGGCGCCTCAAGGTCGCGCAGATACCGCTCAATTGCGGCCCTCGGAATCAGCACGCGTGACGAACCAGTTTCGCGAGCGCGCACGGCGTGCAGTCGACCATCGACGATCATCCGCCTAAGATTGCGCAGGCTCGTCCGCAACACGGCGGCGGTTTCTCGCGCCGTCGAGAGCGGCGGCAGTCCGGCCACGGCGTCTGCAATCCAGTCTGCGGCGGTCATCGTCGCACCGCGATGTTGTCGTTCGCGCTGATTGCACAGCGTATCAGGTGGGCCGTGCCGCGCTGGACATGCATTCTGCCGACCGCACGCGCTAGAGTTTGGTGACTAACGCCCAAGCGCTCGCGCGCTGCCCGTTCGCCGATCCGCTCACAAAGCTCCCGAACGGTCGCGGCTTCCGTATCGGAGAGAATCACGCCTTGGTGTTTCGCCATAGACGGCAGATTGCTCGCCGTGTCTGATCTGTGCTGAACTTCCGGAAAGCGGGAGCCATTCCGGAAACTGGAGTTTAGCGTTTGCGCCGGTAGTCGAACATTTGGTCTACTGCCTTCGGATCGATTCCCATTTCGCGCAGAAGGTCGCGGGCAAGTGCTTCCCCTTTGTCGCGCTGCGCGGCTTCGCTATGCACCTGCTGAGCCAAGCGGGCACGCGCTCTTTCCACAACGGCGGGCGTCAGCTCCTCGAACCAATCTGGATCGTTGCGCAGTTTGCCGAGGCCGTCCCGCGCCAGATCAATCGCGCGCCGAGTCATTGACGTTTGATCCGCGCGGTCCGCGGAACTATCCCAATGCTTGAGGAGGTCCACCAACTCTCCGCGCGCTTGTATATCGCGCTCGGTCTGGTCGCGACGTCGGTGCTTTGCGCAAACTCGAGTCAGCTCCGCGAGCAGAGTGGGATTCGCGCCATCGAGGGCTCGGAGAATCCCTGCGATGCTTCGCGCGTTGCTGCGATCGGCCTCTGAATAGCGCTCCTTCCCCGTTCGAGCGCCATCGAGCTTCCGAAACTTGGAGACTTCGAGGCTCTCTGCACTGGGTCGAAACGCGATTGTTGCAAACCGCCACGAGAGCCGGCGGAGCGCATCAAATGGGCTTGGCATGCCCCGGTCGCTTGCAACAATTCGAAGATGAGCGTGCCGGTTCGTTTTGTTGTTGTCGCTCACTGGGCCTGTGCCTTTCAGCCGGTCGCGCGGCTTCGTTCGGGAGCCTCGCCGCCGCACCCGATCGCGGCGAGCTGATCCTCGATCTGCATCGCGGCTTCGAGCGTCCGCGCGTCCCGCGCAATGCCGCGCGCTACGTCGACGTAGTGCTTTTCTGCGACGGCCACAGAATGCCCGAGCTGCTTGGCTGAGCGGTACGCGCTGGCCGCGCCAAAGATGCCCGGGGCGTTAGTCAAAAATGTTCCGCACGTGCGCCGGAGCGCTTGCCAGTTGCAGCCCGCGGGCGCGCCGAATTCAATCCGCAAGCGCCGCTCCGTGGCTTTGGCCTCGCCTCGAGTGACGCCGAAAACGCTGCCCGCACCTCCGGTTTTGAGCTTCAGCGCGGCGAGCAGGGTTCGCAGGGCGGGGGAGACCTCAAGGCCCACGGTGCGTGCGCGGTGCGTCTTGCTCGCAGCGGTGACGTAGATTTCTCCAACCGGCTTCCCGTCGTGATCAAGAGCGTCGAGGTCGACTTGCTTCCAATCGAGATCGATCAGTTCGCCGGCGCGCATCCCGGTCAAGATCGCCGCCGCGACGAACGGCGCGATCGGTGTGTAGCGTGGCGTGGTGCCGGGGGCACGCTTGCCGGCGTGCTCCTCGCGGGTCTCGTCGAAGGTTACAGCGTCGTGACGTAGAGCGGCCTCGAGCAGTTCGCGGAGCTCCGCGGGCTTTCGGTAGTCGAGCCGCTCGACGTTGCTCGCAAGCTTCGCGAGGCCGTCTGAGAGATCGTCGGCCGTGATCCTCGGGAGCAAGCCGAGCCTTCGGAGGTAACCGAGCACGGTCCCGGTCGCGCGAAGCTCGGCGTTGACGGTCGTGGGCGCTCGGGTCCGCTCAGCCTCTTGACGCTTGCCGCGCTTCCCACCCTTGACCGGGGCGTTCAGCGGTTCACGAACGAGCGAAGCACGGAAGGCCACCAAGTGCGTGCCCTTCAACTCATCGGCACTTTTGATGCCTGTCCTGGTGCCCCAGGCGGCGAGCTTGTCGGCCGCCCGGCGGTATATCCCAAGCGTGCCCGGTCGGAGGCGCTCGTGGTCCTTGAAGTATCGATCGAGCGCGTCGCTGAGGCCGGTGCCCGTCGCCCGCGGTGCGCCTCGATCCAGTTCCAAGCGTCGGATCGTGATCGCCTTCGCCTTCCTAACGGCCCAGTCGTTGCGGAGCTCCGCGGTGCGCAGGCCGGGGTCTAGGGTCTCTTTGGCGCTGCGCCCGGTGTCGGGGTCAACGTAGCGAGCGCGCCAGCCGATGCGCCGTGCGGGGTCTGGTTTCAGCAGCACGACGCCGGGGTGCTTCGGGCCGCGCCGACGGGATAACCGCTGACCTTGAGCGCGCGCAGCGCTGGGTCGTTTGCTGGTACTTTTGCTGGTACTCACTGCCGGCAAAGTGTGTCCCAGCACGTCCGGCTACGTCAACTTAGAATTTGATAAATGTCGAGTAATCGGCGATTTTGTTTGGGTGCGTCAGAGTGCGTCAGAGCCATTGTCGAGCTTCCCAAGCTTGAGGTCGTCGGTTCGAACCCGATGTCCCGCTCCGAAAAAGATGGGGTTTCGCAGTCGGCGAGCCCCGGGGGGAAATGGCTGCGGGTACCTCGATTGGCGCGGCATCGGCGGTCGCCAGCGCGTTCATTCGAGCCACGTCTTGATGCGCCACTCATTCGGCGTCTGCACACCGCTGTCATCGCAGATCTCTTGCTCGAACGTGATCTCGCCTGACTCGTGAGCTCCCGCCTCGCCGCGCCTAGCCAGCGCCCCAAAGCCCACGAGCCAAGCGTAAAGCGCAGCACCGCGATCGCTCAACCGAGCAGCCACCTGACGCCGCGGTACCCACTCCGCCTGCAGGTCCCACTCCGCCCCGCGGTACCCACTAGCCGGCGTCCCCACGGCGCCCAACGCGAGCGGGAGCGACCCTCGCGCGCTGCCTGTATCGGACCCCACGGCGACGAGCACCCCACGACGCCCAACGCGCGCCATCGGACGCTGGCACGCACAGGCGCTATCTGCGCAAATCGCTAGCGAGGCGCTGCCGAGGCGCGACACGACCCATTCGGCAGGCCGGTTTCGTGATTTGATGCAAGGTGGATGCTTGGGTCGTGTTTGCTGCGTTGGCCGTGCTTGCTCTTGGTCCTGCTCGTTGTAGTGGATTGCAAGCCGCCGCGCGGGCATCGGAGCCGAGCGAAGACGGTTAAGGCGAGCCAGCTCGCCAAACCGGCGAAATCCGCCGCCTACGATTGGACGTCCGCGCCGGCACCCGCAGTGACGGAGGCGATCGAAGCGGAAAAGATTGCGAAGGTCCCGCCGCACAAAGCACGCAGCGCGCGCGAACGACGTGACGCATGCGAGTTCAAAAAAGGCGCCATGCCGGAGCAGACGCTGGAAGGCGAAGGCCCGATCGGACAGCGAATTCCGATCGATCACTTCGTGATCGTGATGCAGGAAAATCGCTCGTTCGATCACTACTTCCACGAGCTGCCGAAGTTCGGGCAGCCAGACGTGGATGTAACACCCAAGGGTTATCTGAACCCGGACCCGCACGGCAAGCGCGATGTCGCGCCGTATCACGCGACTGCGCTGTGCGGTAAAGACACGCGCCACGACTGGAACTCCGCGCACAAGCAGTACAACGGCGGCAAGATGGACGGCTTCGTGTCGACCAGTAACCCGAAGGGCAAGCGCGCGCTCGGTTACTACGACGCCAGTGACCTCGGTTACTACTATGCGTTGGCGAACACGTTCAGCATCGGCGATCGCTATTTCGCTTCCATGCTCGGTCCGACTTGGCCCAATCGCATGTTCTTTCATTCGGGCTCGGCCTTCGGTCACGTCGGCAACACCGCGCCGCCGGCGCTGCCCGAAGAGCAGTCCCTGTTTCATCAGCTCGCGCGCAAAGGCATCGAGTGGATCGTGTACGCCGAGGGCATGACCTTCGAAGAGAAGATCTTTCGGCATTTGCACGATATCAAGGGCGATCACTTCAAGAATTTGGAGGGCTTCTTCGCCGACGCCAAAGAAAACACGCTGCCGGCGTACGTCTTTATCGAGTCGACCTACGGCGGAGCGGATGCCACGGATGAACACCCGCCAGCGGACGTGCAGCTCGGTCAGCGCTTCGTGGCGCGCGTGATCGAAGCATTGATGAAGAGCCCCGCCTGGGCCCGCTCCGCGTTGTTCATCATGTACGACGAGCCGGGCGGGTTCTTCGACCACGTACCGCCGCCGCCTGCGTGCCTGCCGGACGAAATCGAACCGTTGTTCGAGAAGCGGCACGTGCGCGCGCGCTTCGATCGCCTGGGCATGCGCGTGCCGTTCATCGTCGTCTCGCCATTCGCGAAGGCGCACCACGTCTCGCACCAGGTATACAGCCACAGCTCGGTGCCACGCTTGGTACAGGCGCGCTTCGAGCTGCCCGCCCTCAGCGCGCGCGACGCCAATTCGGCGGTGCCGTACGATATGTTCGATTTCGAGCACCCACCGTTTGCCACCCCGCCGCTCCTGCCGGTCCCTTTCGTCGACGAGCTTTCGCGCAGAGTCTGTCATGCGCGCTACCACAAGAGGAAGCCAGCGGGGACGACGGTGAACGTACCTGACTACGGCACTCAAGTGCCGCCCGCGAGTGATGCCGAAGGCCCGAGCGAAGAAGAAACCGAGCCCGACGACACGCCAAACGGTGACTAGCAGCGGAGCTCAGCTCGGGCCGCGCTCGGATCCGTAGCGATCGAGCTTTCGATAGAGCGTCTTCCGATCCAGGCCGAGCACCTGTGCGGCCAAGGTTTTGTTCCCGCCAACGGCCTCCAGTACCCGCAAAATATAGCGCTTCTCGACCTCTTCCATGGGCACGAGCTCGGTCGGATCGGTCGCGGCGACGAGCACGTGTGAGCTGCGGTAGCTGCGGATCTTCTCGGGCAAATCCGCGACGCCGATGGACTCGTTGCGGGTCAGCGCGACCGCGCGCTCCATGCAATTGGCGAGCTCCCGCACGTTGCCTGGCCACGCGTAAGCAGACAGCTTCTCGGCAGCCTCGGAATCGAGTGAACGTACGTCCTTTTGAGACTGCGCTGCGAAATGCTGAAGGTAATGCGTGGCGAGTAGCAGCACGTCCGCGCCGCGCGCCCGCAGCGGCGGCAATTCGACGTGGATCACGTTGATGCGATAGTACAAATCCTCGCGAAACTTGCGCTCTTCGATCGCGGTCTCCAAATCACGATTGCTGGCGGCCACGACGCGCACGTCGATCGGTGTTTCGGTGTCGCCGCCGACCGGGCGGACCGTGCGCTCCTGCAGCGCGCGC
>Ga0247760_1000774_pt1 | contig 33405 bp, 40 predicted proteins | sample UWRJL171409R4_FD_179936 | JGI IMG/M metagenome (GOLD analysis project Ga0247760, IMG submission 179936) | Plant litter microbial communities from Arlington Agricultural Research Station in Wisconsin, United States - UWRJ-L171-409R-4 | ecosystem: Environmental > Terrestrial > Plant litter >... | reverse complement strand
GGGGGGGGGGGGGGGGGGGCGGGGGGGGGGGGGGGGGGGGGGGGGGCTGGGGGGGGGGGGTGGGTTGGGGGGGGGGGGTGGGTAGGGAGCGTAGAAGGGCGCGTGGGGCTCGAATTGGGAGGGGGAGGGGATTGCGCCCGCTGCGTAGGGGGCGCGAGGCCCTGCGCCGCCGGAGTAGTGGTCTGGGGACCACGAGCGGTGGTTGGAACCGCCCCGGCTGTTGTAAACGTGGTCGTGATCGTCGTCGTTACCACCGTAGTGAGACATTGTTTCGGTTTTGTTTTTCGGTATGGTGGGGTGTCTTTTTGGTATGGGGGGTGTTGATGTTGGAAAATGGGCGATGAAGGTGGGAATTGTGTCCAGACAGGGCAATATGACTTATTCCTGGCCGATGGGTAGAGCCGGCAGAGAGGAGCGGCGAGGCTGAGCCGGAACCGTCGGGGTGGATCTGTGTCCCGTTTCTCCGGATGCCGTGTCAGGTGGTCTCTCGGTGGACGAGTGAACCGTTAATAACCTTAATCGGTGGCGGGATAATATAGTGTTCGCGATTGTGGAAAGCTCCGAGCAACGGTTGCAAGAGCATAAGAGTTGTGCTGCGGGTGGGGACTTGAGGCCGTTATTATAAAGAGGCGTGCGACCCAACGCGATGCTGCAAGGCTGTTTCCATAGAATAGTGTAGACACCTTAGGTATGAGTGTGATTTGAAACCCGATCAACTCGACATGAGCTAAGCCACCAAGCCAGCGTTGTATCGCACCAATTTCGGGAATAAGGAGCGAGGCACGTACTGTGTAAGAAAGGCCAAGGGAAGCGAGGGCACGGAAGGGAAGCAGAGAGATGTCTCTCTTTTGGTTTCTCGAGCGCAGCTGCAGACCTGCCGGGCACACATTCATCCTTGATGACTTTCTCCCTGATGTTCCCCAGATTTGGTTGGTGATAGGCGACAGTGGCAATGATGTCACTGGCCAAGCAAAATGCTCCGTCATCCCAATGCCTTGCATATAGGGAGCGCCACTTACCTCTCTGCATGGGGCATGAGACTTGCAGAGAAGCTGCAGCCCCGTGCCGCATCTCCGCACAGCCCTGCCCCCGAAGTGACAGTGTCATGTGAGTGAATCGTTGCGGAGAGCGTCAGCCTCCACATGGAGGCCTCGACCACAGCATTCTTCAAAACCCTCATTGGCGCGACGGCGTTAGACAACCTAATCCACGGATTCTGTTGGGATGGGCTGTGCTTGTTGACCTCAGTTTGGGCGATTGATGCGAATGATGCTGTGTTGCTGGGGACGGTGTGCCTAGCGATAAGCCTGCCTCACGCTGGCTCTGCTTCGACGATCCACGAAAACGACGGCTGCCTGGGGATACCGGAGTGGTCTCCCGGTTGTCGATCGGTGATGGGGTCATGAAACCGGGGAATGAACGCATCAACTGGCAACTGCCGGTTCAGCCGCACCTAACTCCGACGCACAAGCTTGCCCGGCGACGGCGTACCAGTACCATTCATTGCCTTCGCTCACCGCTCACCGCATTCCTTCCCCCTCACCGTGACGTGGACGACCGCCGGCCACCCACCATCTCGAAGCAGACCACCGGGCGGAGGGCTGCAGAGCCTCACGGAGGCGGGAAATCTGGAAGGGCGGGCTTCTGCCGAATCACACCACCTCACACTCCTTGCTCCAGGGCCAGAGCGCGGTTCAAAAAACATTAGCATTAGACAATAATCATATATCTGACTCATAGACCTCGTGACCTTCGTCGCCTCTATCACAGGCTTGCCGGATGCCTCAACACGTAGGGGAGGTCTGTCGCATCTTCACTCGTAGCAAGCCGAATAACAGACCCGCCTGCACTCGCCCCCGACCGCAAGCTCGCACTAGAAGCCTGGCTGATCGGGTACGGGTGCCTCGTCTGGGCAAAGGTATCTGTGCTCGACGCCCGCGATAGCTGTGTATGACGGCTTTTTGGTGTTGTTGGCGCTGTGCGGAATTGCTGCCACGTGTTGGCCGACGAGGTGCGCACTGTCACACCCAGCCTGTGTGGTGCGCGCCCCGAGCTGGCCGTACTAGGGGTCGTCGGCTGCGCGGCGCCATCAACAGAGGTCCCTTGACCCCGAGTGCTCCTACGCACGCTGTGCGCAGCTGTGCTAGAGCCTGACGGGCTCGAGCCCTCTGGTGCGTCGTTGTCAATGTCGCTTTCCGTAGGCGCATGTCCGGACGAGCCATCGTCTCCGTCTCCGTATCTCGCCAGAGCCGCTGCACTCAGCGGGAACATGTTCCGCAAAATCTCGGCGAACAGCTGCATGAGGCTCCTGAACTGCTCACTCGACACAGGGCGAGTCGAAAACCGCGCACCCTCATACTTCGCAAGAAACTCCGCCGTGGTGGGTAACGGCGCGAGAACCGCTAGCTCTGTGAGATGCCCCAAGTACTCCCGCAACCCCATACTCTCGGGCCGTTGGAGCAACGCAACCGCTTCGCCGTCCAACAACGGCGGATCCGCCTGCGACATCTGATCTGGCGGAGCCAGCGTCAGCGCCTTGGCCTCAATTAAATTCGGCAGTTCCGAGATCACCGTCTCATACTGCAAGTTTGGCAAGTCCGGCGATACTGGCGATGCCCAGCCGGGATGTTCAATCTCCCCCCAAACCGCACGATGCCGTGGGATATCAATCCCCACACTCTCATCCTCTTCCACTGTCTTCTCGCTCCTCATTAACTTCGCCATCCAAACCAACCGCTTCCCAACCCTCACACCCCCTTCGCCACCATCTCCCCCCCCCTCCGTCGGCACCGGCACCACAGCCGGCAGCCGCGGGCGCGCCTCGTATGCCAATGCCGCGCTCCGACTCAAGCTCTCCACAATCATCTGCCGCACGTCGCGCGGGACGTCGCCCTTCTCAATGGGGATCCATGTCTTCGGTATCGATGCAATCGCCGAGCGGTTCATCCACAGCCTAGTGGCATAGATAAAGCATACCAGCAGGATCGTAGCCAAGTAACAAAGCGCGACGATCAGGATATTGAGATTCTCGCTGTTTTTCACCGCCTGCGAGATCAGATCGGCGGGGGTGACGATGACGAAGGCGAGTAGGACGAGGTAGAAGAAGTAATAGAAGAAGTTGTAGACGATGCGGAAGGCGAGGGACGCCGCCGTCGACATGGCTGCCGGGGTTGTTTCGTTTGGTTTGTTTGTTTTGTCGGCTTATCGGCGGCTCGAGATGGAGGACTGTGCTTCTTGGAGCTGGGCACACGCGTCGGAGCTGGAGGGGTTCATGGCGGCGCGAGGCAGTCTGAACTGGGGGTTGAGACGAGAGTCGTGACTGAGGCTATGCGACGAGGTGGTTGAGTTGGGTCGACATTGAGTTTGAGCTTGACAAAGCTGAGGTTGGGAGCCGTGGGTCGAGAGATTATCATTTCCCGCACAACCGTTAATACAGCACTGCAATTTGAGCGCCTGCAGAGTGATGCCCAGGGTTAGGGTCGAACGTAATGAAATGGAGATGGATATATTCTCTCGCCTTGCTGATACTTTGAACGCCCCGATAGCCCCAAAATAACAATGGGTAGATTAGAAGCGCCTGGACAGTAAGTTACAATGATTAGAGTAATTCGTGCCTGAAGTAATTGTCTGCCACATCTTGTGGACTTTCACTCAGAGCCCTTCTGTGTGCACAGGGTTAGGGTTGAAGTGTAAGTCGGAAGGTTCAATCTTGCGACCACTTTACGTGGCAACACTACGAAGAGATCGCCAAAGTCTCATATTAATTCCTATTGTGTACAAGTTTATACCTAATATAACAGGCGAGGTCTTTATATAACTACCTTTGGAAATCTTAGCGTATTCTCAACCAACGGCGGGCATGCTCAGCAACCAGTGTTGTGGGGCACCATGTACTATCTTCGTCGCTGCAGTGTGTGGTCGCCATACCTTACGAATTATTTTGTGCTGCATTTGCATGGGCACTGCAATTTTAGCATCAAAGGAGACCTATGCCTGGGTTGGGGTCACCCACCCAGCCACCAATGTAAGGTAACATCCGCTCCGACTCCCAACTCACACATCTCAAACGGAAAGCAGAGTTTTATATATCTTCTTATATTATAATAGATGGGATATCATCGCTAAGTACCTAACTATGCACCGTCTCCCCATTACACGGTATCTTATGCACCTTCATTCAACCTCCTTTCCCCTTGGGTATCTTTGTCTCCTACGTTTCCCTCATTTCTTCCCACCCGTCGGCGACCTCTTTAGCGTCGCAAACGGACTAACAGTGCCGGCACGAATCCACGCGTCCAGGCTGGTGACAAACCCCTTCGACGTCCTCTGCAGCGTCATCTGTGGGGTGCCCCTCCCATCTCCGGGGCTTGCGTCCGGACTACTCAGGTCCCCTTTTTCATTGCTCTTGGGGAAAAGGCTGAACTGCTTCTTTGGAGGGTCTGCTAGCTGGAATCCCCCGCTGTTGGCAGTTGTGGCGGTTGTGCCCGACATGGAGGATTTATTATTATTAACAATGGTGCTTGCAACCTTTGGTGCGTAGAAGCTCACGGCGTAGCCAATGCCGGGTGTGCCGCGCCCATTGATGCCGGGGTTGAGGCTGGTTCGCACTGCGATAGGTTGGGGTGTCTTGAGGTCGGCACGGTATCCGTTGGCGTCGGTGCTGTAGACGCTCTCAGCATCGTCTGAATTGTAGCCACCGCCAATGCGGCCGCCGCCTGTGAGATTGCTGGATGAATTCTTGAGATCAGGGTAGCCGATGTTGGTGCCGCGGGTGGCGCCACCGGACTTCTCCCGCTTGGAGCGGCGGTAACGCATGATGAGGAAGAAGGCGGCTACCGTCAGAAGTGAAGAGCCGACGATGCCGCCAACCACGGCGAGTGCCGTTTGCGTGACAGACAGGGCGGCGCCCTGCGCTTCCTGGACTTGGTTTGTTGCCTGGCCCTGAGGATGAGAGTTAGTACTGAGAATGGCTTGCAAAGGGGGAAAATATGATGCTTACTCTCACAGCAGTAGCTTCGGCCTGCGCCTTTTGGACCAAGCTGGCAGCGGAGCCAGCAACACTCGCGGCGCTCCGACTGGCTTGCGCCAGGACGCTTCCAAGAGACTGAGTAACAGCTGCCATATTCTGCATCATGTCGTTGCTCACACTGCGCGACATTTCAGAGATGGCCCTGTCGGCACTGCGGCGCATTTCGTCCATCTGCCTCGAGGCTTCTTGAACCTGCTGAGACATCGACCGCGAGGCCTGTGTCGCAGCTTCTGAGCCAGCTCGCACACTGTCGAACTGGCGCTGCGTCTCGCTCAGGCGCTGGTTGACTTGCTGGAGGGACTGGCTGAGCTGCTGGCTAGACTGGCTAATCTGCTGGCTTGCCCGGCTGACAGCCCGGGACTGCTCGCTGATCTGAAATAGCTGGTTGCTGAGGGCCTGAATCTGGCCGTTATCCTGGCGGCGCAGGAGTGATGGCGGCGGCGTGATGATTGCCTGGCAGTCCCGCACGACATGCGCCGGCTCGGGGGCGGCCACCGGGGACCGAGGCAGGGGCCGTAACCCCTCGACGCCGGCACCATCCGGCCTCCTCCTGTTGATTATCCTCCACGCTGGTGCCTCCTGGTTGCTGTTGCTGCTGGCGAAAGCGCAGCTTGCCGACGAGCACAATATTAAAAAGAGAATCGAAAGTCGTATTAATGGCCTTGCATGGTTGCTTCTGTCATTGTGGGCCGCCATCCTGGGCAAAAGGGAGACCCGAACACCGGGTTCTGGCTAAATGTGAAGGAGAAAAGAGGGTAAACACTGAGTGAACAGTGGACGAACCGCCCGGCGGGTGAAGTCAAGAGAAGTAAACAGCAGCGACGATGGCACCGGGCCTGGCGATCATCACTTCCTGGTCTGTCTGGTCGGGGACTATTAGGCAGAATGGGAAAACAGGAAGAAGGGAAGAAAACCAGAGGGAAACAAACAGACGGGCCAGTGGGCCTCTAAAAGCACGACGGCCTCGCCGAACAGCGGGGCGAAAAGAGAGGGAAGGGGCGGGAGATGGTAGAGTTTGGTAGGTATTTTGGGTAGCGCTGCGTCGGAGATCGCGGGCATCAGCGATCGAAACAGCTGAGGGCATAGGATGCTCTCCCCCTTACTGCAGCAGGCCTGCCCGGAAAGCAACTGACGTCGCAGCCGGGCGCTGGCAAGGCCAGGCAGACCTCCCGCGAGCGCGGGGGCAGCACACCAGAAGCTTCAGAGCGCTGCATGGCGTTGGCCCGTCAAACGAAACACTGCCGGCAGATGCTTTCTCCCACAGCAGAGTGGTGTGTGATGCGATGATGCGGTGGTGTGTGCTCGTCAGTGGTCCATTGGGGGCTCTGCGGTGGAAGCAGGGGTTGTGGACCCAGAAAAGCTGTCCGTCAGGGCAATGCAGGTGGTTGCAGGTTGCAGGTTGAAGGTCCGTGTGACGGAGCCTTCAGCACCGGGGTGCACGGATCTTTTTTGCCTGGCTCCGATTCGGACCCATGCTCGCTTAACCCGCCGTCCGATCTCCTGATTCGGCGTTGGCCGGGTCTGGCGGGGACAAAGGTCAGGGCACCAAACCAACTGGAAACCGCCCGCTTCATGCTTCCCGACCTCGTCCGATAGAGTCGTCCAATTCAAAAGGGCTTGTCCCCCAAGCCATGCCCATTCTGTCCTCTGCACAGTTGCCGAGCTGTCAAGTTGTCTCAGGCGATGTTACCTACCGTGGTTCGACGACGACATACCGAACGTGACCGGCAGCCGGCTGCTGGCCAGCCCGGATAAAGTAGCGCGGGGGTCATTATGAAAACCAGCAAGGCTTTACAGATCCGCGCAACTTCCCTCATCTTTGGAGTGTCCTCGCTGGATAGTTATTTGCATAGAATCTATATATGCCTCTGCGACACCCCCGTCACAGATTCATCTGAAGTCGACTGAGTCCTCATACACGAAGCAAAATGCGCTCGAAATAATCAGGCTTAAGTCTCGCAGAAGGGTGTTGTAAAAATGGTGGTAATTCTGGAGCCCGAGCCACTGCAGCCGTTTTCGACCCTGGCCGTTGGCTCGCCTGCCAATTGAGAACCCTTGGAAGCTGTGAGACTAGACCCCGGAATCGAATCTTTACGTCTGCGCGCCCCCCGGTTGTCCTTTCAACCCATATCCATGTCGCCAGGGTTTTCCGATCCGGGTAGCTGTGACAGGTTCCAGGTTGGCCAGGGTTCACTTGTTCGCGTCATCAGCCCTGGGGTAAAGATGTTATCGACCACTTTGCAAATTCCAAGGTTCCCTAACGATATGTACACCAGAAAATTGAGAGATTCCCGGTTCGCAACAAACAGGCAGACCTTGCACCGGGACGTCCTAAGCGAGCCTCCCGGAGCCGGTCCATTCTGGTGTTCTTCTCCCAGGATAGCCCAGGGGAAAGTTAATGCCGGGAAGCTTCCAAAAAAAAAACCCAACGCCATTCATGCATTATTCTTTGGCACAACTCCACCGGCAAAGGTGCCAGTGTTTTCCGCCTGTCCTGTCCTGTCCTCTCATTTAGCGTATCCCAACCCCCCGATCCCCCCAGCCCGCTGTCTGGTCAAACACCTTCTTCCTTCTGCTAACAGTACTTCAACAAATAGATTTCGCGGCGTGGAGTCGGTAAAGTCGCACTTCTACGAGCTTTCCGTCCTCGTGTCCAGCCAAGCTCGCTTAAACAGGCAGCTTGAACCTCTTGCCCTCCTTCAGAACCATCTTGTAATAGATCCAGAAGAAGTCGCTGTACAGAACAGTCTGGATGAGGCCCGCGATTCCGGCAATCCAGTCCACCTTATGGTTAGTCTCGGTGAGGTAGCGGTAAATCCAGTTGGGGATGTACAGGGCGCGGTACATGCCGAGCGCAAACAGGTAGTGCGTGGTGATAGTCTCAGCCTCGCCAGTTCGCTGCAACATGAACAGCTGCGGCAGGATGGCCACTGCCTCGAGCCAGATCGAAAAGGCCCAAGAGATCTCCCAGCCCGTGTACTCGTAGGGGAAGACGACCGCCAGGACGGCTGCTGCGCCCAGCAAGTACTGCACGCGGAACGTGTCGAGGTTCGGGTCGTTCGTCGGCTTGTATGACGATGTCATCAGGTAGATGATAAAACCTTGCGATGCGAGGAAGAGGATCTTGAAGGCGAGGTTGTAATAGCTTGTTGTTGAGAACAAGTCTTTTCGAAGATCTAGTCAGTACTCTTTCTCCTCGAGCTTTGCGCTCCCGATTTCGCCCAGCGCCGGGGATTCAGGTTTCGTACCGAGATATCTTGTGACATAGACAAGGAAATATAGTGCTTGCGATTTGAATGAGATGCCGGAACAGCTCTGCGAGACAGAATATCGTCAATATTTGTTCGTCCTGCCCATCGCGACCTCTGCTGCCGTTGTCCCATGGCTCTATCGTACCTTGAGCTGAACCATCTTATGAAGAAGGATCAGAATCGACGCCAAGTGGGAAAAGTCCCCTAACCATAACCCATGTCAGTACTCCGTCATCTTTCCCACAATTCGTCGCAACAAAGAGGATGCCATCGTCGTACCGAGGACGCGAAAAATGGTGAGCGCCATGTTGGAGGATCGCCGGCACGCTCGGCCAAACCAGTCGTTAACCCAGCAATTCGGCAACAATTGAAACGCGCTCGAAGCAGCAACGCAGCGTCGAGGGAGCCGGCGCAGCGATTGAGGAAAGACCGATGTTGAGTCTAGAAGTGAGTGTGCAGTGTGTGCGTGTGGGGGACGTATCCTGCTTCCAGAAGCGCAAAAAGGTCAACTTGCAAGGCTTCTCTTATTTTTCCTCGAAAGGACACGAACGCGGTTTTTGGGGCACATTCAGCGGAAATGGCCACACCTCATCCCTGTCGCGGCGAGCGGGAGAGTTGGGCTGCGCTAGCTCAATGATGCACGTCTGAAGTCTCAGGCCCACCTGCCCAGGGGCGGGCCAATCGTGGCCCACTAAACTGCCGAAGCTGTTTCCACTCCACTGTCGTCCAGCCTGAAACCAGGGCACTTCGCGATTGGAGATTTCCAACAATGAATTTGAACAAAGGGATCCGGGACCCGAGGATCACTCCTTCATTGGATGATCTGAAGAGGTCTCAAAGACGGAGCTCACGAAGACCTCGAAATCGTTAGTGTAGATTTATTGCTCCTTTTTTGAGGCATATTGAATCAGGGACCAAAAACATCTTGGCGCATACCTATCAACGACGTTTCAATAATAGCTCTGGGCAAGTACGTAAGCATCAGTCGGTGCTACAATTAGCCTGGAGCCAACACACCCGCATCTGATGCACACACGTGTTATGTTTAGAAGGTATCACTCGTCTGGATGCCAGATTGCAGATTGAGAAATCGTTCAATTCCATCTAGCTATGCCCTCCGGATGCAGTTTTTGAAAATCATAACCCCCAGACCAGACGCCGGTTTCAGCCCCGCTTGCCGCTTACAGCCCAAAACGCCGATGTAGTATCCGAATGCCGTGACAAAAATTAGACGCCGCCCCATTTACATATCTACGCTCATGAGATACTCTTCCAGCATCTTCATGAACTTCACCACGAATGCCTCAAGGTGGAAGATCACCTTGGTGCCCTCCTTGATGCGGCTCTCGTAGGTAGCCGCGTGCATGATGACCTCGCCCTTAAGGTCGTCGTCGACGAGCTCGACGAGCTTGAAAGCCAACGTCTTAATGATGTTGGTCGCCGGGATGCAGTGGGTCAGCAGGTCGTAGAACTGCCCGCGCACAGCCAAGATGCGAGCCGGTGTGCGATCGTCCACAATCTCCTTGGCGATCTGGCCGATGAGAACCTCCCAGTCAGGAGGAGGGATCGGGGTCGTGTCGGTAACTTTCTCACTTTTCGACAGTTAGCAGCAAGACCTGGTCAACTGGGAATATGGAAACATACTTCTGCGCATGGACCGCCTCGTACATCAGTAGCGCCTTGCGCAAGTTCCGGCCGCTCTCCTCGGCGATTCGCTTGTGCAGGCCGGCTACGACAGGCCATCCCTCTTTCTTAGCGGAGACGGCGAGCACCTTACAGATGTCATCGTGAGTGGGCGCGGCGACACGGATGAGCAGAGTACGAGATCGGATCGGAGCGATGATGTTCGAGATCGAGTTGGCGAGAAGGATCAAGCGCAGGTTAGGAGAGTACTTCTCCATGGTGCGACGCAAGGCAGCCTGGGCATCACGAGTGAGGTTCTCGGCCTCATTGATGACAACAACCTTGAACTTCTGCTTGGCTGCCTGGTCAACTTGCTGGGTCTGCGCAACTTCCTTCAGCAGATCCTGCACGACAACGCGATCGTAATTGCCAACGTCGGAGGGGGTAATCTCGAGGTGATAGACCGATGCGACAATGTTGAACTCGAGCTTCCGGTTGCTGGACGTCTGGAAAACACGGGCATCGATCTTGATCTTGTCCACGCCGGGGCCAAACAGCTCCTTCAGTGTAGCGACAACGCGAGTCTTCTTGCCGGCACCGGAAGGACCGTAGACCAGCAGGTGGGGGAAATCGCCGCACTGGGCCTGTAAGGGCGGTCAGGATGCCCGTCATTTTTTTGGGAGGGGCTGCTGCAAGGGACCACATACCAAAGAGCGCAGGCGCTGGGAAAGTTCGTCGTGGTAAGTGAGGTCGTCAAGTGACTTGGGCCGATGCTTGTCAACGATGAGCGCCATTTTGACTTTCTGGTCTCCGACTTGGGCGAGGCCGTTCGAGAGGGGGCTCAAGAAAATGGGCAGCTCGGGAAGACGCGTCGGAAGAGAGGTTGACGCGCTTTGGCCAAGATCAATTAAGCCACTGGCGGCAGCTGCGCGCACAGATCCGAATTCGTTATCCTCCGATAAGGCCAGGTGCGACAGGGTGGGCACGGACTCGTCGTTCTTGGCGGAATCCATTGTGCATGTGTTAAGTGTTGTGTTGCTGTGAACTGTGGTTAATGCGGTTGGGTGTGTTGCAGAATCACCACTTTGTTCTGTGACGGTTTTGTGAGAAAATCCTCAGAGATTCTCATTCAGAATGAGGAACTGCTTAATTTGTAGCTTTGAGGGAACCGCTGACCCGCATATACGGGGCATCAGCCGCGCATCCCCGGCCGCAGTACGTGACACTATTCGCGGCTGGTGAGGCATCGCGGCTTGACGGGCCCCATTGAAGCTCGGGACGGGCCACACGGGTCGATCCAAGTACGCCCATATTCAATCTTGAGGTTTATCAGCTCTCAAATTGACATCAGTTTGTGATCAGTCACGCTTAGAGAATTATCAGGAGTTGTCCTGTCTGGTGCCACGGTCATCCAAAGGGACAGCCCTTGTCAGTCTACGCTACATTATTTATACAACTGGAGGACCACCACCCATTTCTCTATGAAGGTGGTGGTACAGAGCTGGCGGTTTCTGTGGTAGACAGCGTGTCAATCTCGATCTCGGGAAGCTTCTTCCTTGGCCTCTTCAAGTCCTCCAGAGTCAGGCCATCAGCCAACTCGGTGATACCAACAACAGCTGGATCTCCCTTCTTGACGACCTTCCATTGGCCTATGGACACATTAGTTTCTCTAGGAGAGGGCAAGCGAGGGGGGAGCTGGTGTTACCTGGCAGCTTGACACCGGCAAGTCGAAAGGCATCGCGGATGACCTTCTCGTGCACATTGCCCCTGATCTCAAATACGACCTGGTTGATAGCCACTCTTGCGGCCCAATGGTCGAAAGAGCCCTTTCCTTTACCCATTCTCACCTTTCATCCATTGTTAGCAGCTGCTCCCCTGCAATCCCAGGGGTGCCCTCTCACCTCGTTTCCGCTGACGTAGACGCCGACGTTGCAAGCAACCCTCTTGTACAAGAAGTATTTCTCTCCACGCAGCCGTTTCTTGATCGTATCCTCAGCGAGCTTGAGTTGCGCAGCGCTGATTCTGCGGTGGTGATCCCACATGCGCAGACCCCAGTCGCCCCAGATCACCGTTGTGCCTTTCGTTGATCCGCCTGTGGGCACTCTAGGCCGCCCCTTCATCATCTTCTTCTTCCGGTCGATCATTGGCTCCAGCCATGACCCAGCCCGGGTTGCCGTCGCGGAAAACAGCCTGACATTGGGGATGCTCGCGGATGCGCTCGGTGGGGAGAGGAGTCTTCGGGAGGCGGCCGAGGCCAAGGAAGGGCGTAATGCTGTCGCGGGCGATATCCTCAGCCCTTGGAAGGCACTGAGCAGCGCCGACGAAGCGTTGTGCTTCATCGTGGCGCGTTTTGGGCGGGATTGGCTGGTGGTCGTGAGGTCAATTGTAGATGCTTCGAAAATCCACATGAGACGAAAACAGCGGAGCGGGAGCACGGGCCAATCCGATTGAAACGCCTCAACCCTAACCCTCTCCGGCGCATACCTCGATCAATCCTCATGTCCATCTCGGATTGAGATTTCGATATTGCAGCCAACACTCACTCATTTCTCACGGTCATTGACCCAAACGGGCCCCTCTCACCATGGCAGCATCTGGAAGCGCGCTGCTCATGAGCAGGAGGGTGTTTGCCCGTCAAATACAGGCCCATGCCCCGGCAGCGACGCGCAAATACCATGCGCTGCAACTGAAGCAGAACTCATCATCAGTCCTCTTCGCAGCAGCAGCATCCTGTCGCCCAGGGCCGGCACATACCACCCCCTTCAACACACGACCTCAGCACCACTCACGACGGGGATTCTCGGCTGTCTCGGCCCTAGAAACAACTCTCACCGCTACCCAGCATGTCTTCACCGAGCTCCACAGCCTCACGGGCACGCCTTGGTATCTCACCATCCCGCTCATAGCGCTCTCCATCAATCTCGTCACCCGCTTCCCCATGAGCATCTTCTCACGGCGCACCGCCCAGCGCCGCGCCAACCTTGCACCTCTTCTGCAGGCATGGGAGGTGAGACACGCAAAGGATATTGCTGCCGACCCAAAGACTGCGGCGTTCTCCGTCCAAAAACGTCAAGCCGAGGTTGTCAAGCGCGTGAAGCGCACTTCCAAGAGGGTTTACAAGATATGGGGTGTACAGAGGTTCAAGGACTTCGCCGGGTTTTCTGTCTTGCCCTTCTGGCTGGTCGGCATTGAGACACTCCGCAGGCTGTGTGGCGGTCCTCGCGGCCTGATCGGTACACTGGTTTTCGGCCCCGACGAGAAAGCGGCAGTAACTTCCCCCGGAGAGGCGATGGCTGCATCTTCCAACCCAAGCGATGCTGTGTCGGTGACAGATCTCGCATCATCAAGTGTCCTCGATAATATCCCCGCTGGGGCCGACCCGTCTCTCGCGACCGGCGGTTGCTTGTGGTTCCCGGATCTCATGGTTGCTGATCCGTTACACATCCTACCGTTTGCTCTATCAGCAGTCCTCGTGCTGAATATTCTGCCGAGATCGCAGGAAGGAATTCGGCGACTGTTTGGCTTAGACACAAACCAAATAGGAGTAGCCCAGGACAATGCTTCCGTGCGACTCACCAGGGTCTTCCTCATCATGGCAGTAGCCATTGGGCCAGCAACAATGGATCTCCCTGCAGCCATTCATCTCTACTGGCTATCTTCATCAGCATTAACACTCATCCAAACCGACCTCCTAAATAAGATTATGCCCATACCGAAAACCAAGATCAAGCCGTGTCTCAGAAATGCAACGGTGTATCTGCGGCCGGCTCGCCCTCAAGCACCACAGCTATAATTTCGGCGTAAGGGCGAGATGACGGGGCACTGGCACTTCGGATTGTATATATTGAAACCATGTAAACATAATCGGCCTGCCTGGCTATACCTGAGGGGGCTTCCAACGCCCGAACGCCTCCATGAATTAATCTCGCTATACATATCGCCGACACGCAACCTGCCATACTTCCGCATCAGACAAGAACGGCAAGCAAAACAATTGTGAAGATAATTGCCAGAACAAGCAGCAGACAGCACGCCTTGCTCCGCGCGTTCTTCTGGTAACGCGCGGCGCTGCGCAGCTCGCGGTCTCCGCCCCTCGTGTCATCACGCACATTCTCGACGTTATCGGCAATGGTGTCGAGTTGCTCGCCCTGCTCCGTCACGATCTGCGCGACCTGCTGGAACAACACGTTGAGATCGCCAACACCCTGCTCAATGTTGCGGATCTCTTCCTCGCGCTCGACAATGAGAGCATCCTGGAAGTCGACGTCGTCCTGCGCCGCCAGCCTCGTTAGCTCCTGCTCTTGGAGCTGGAGCGGCTGTGGGCTCGCCGCACTACCCCCTTCCTCAGACTCGATGGCTGCGCGAGCGGCATTAACCGAAGCCTTTTGCTTCTCGAGCGCTTGCCGCTGAAGGTTCTGAAACTCGGATAGTGACGTCTGGAATTCGCGGGAGAGCTTCTGTTGCATGTATTTTTGGGTGGGCTAGCACATGTACGTTAGAATGGAGTTTTGCAACAAATATACAGTGAAAATGCATACTGTGACATCCTCCCATGTCTGGATCTTCTTCACGCCCTCGCCCACGTCCTTGAAGCTGTCTCGCGACTCCTCGATCAGGTCGTGCACCCGCTCCCGTGCCCGCGGCGTATCCCGCTTTGTCCCCAGATGGCTGATCTCGGAGTTGAGGCGCTGGTTGTTTCCGTTCAGTCGAAACAGCTTGTTCATCAGCTCCTGCGACAGGCGCGCGAACTCCGGGTCATCGGCATAACCGGGGCTGTCGCGGCGGCGCCCCGCCTCGAGCGACGAGAGCTGGTCGAACGACATCGTTTGCGTCCCGGCTGCGTCGGAATTGGTGTCAATCAATCGGAATGGGGGTACACAGAGTTGAACGCAAAATCGGGTAGTGAATGAACGATTGCAGGCTGGCCGATGGCGGAATCGATGTGGGAGGCTGGAGGTCTTATCGAGGGCAGGCAAGGCGAGGCAGGTGATGGAATGAGGTTGCCTGTGACGGTTGCGAGACCCTGGTCTGGGACGACGTAATTAGTGCACGCGGCCAATCAGGAGCCACGTGGAGTGTGAGTGGGGCGGCCAGGTACCCAGCGAGTCCCAAGCTGTTTTGTCACCCGTTGCGACCAGGCAATCCCCATTTTTTATTTACAAAGGGCAAACTTCCGCGACCCACCACCCGACGAAAACCCGACACCAACAGCTCGCTCGACGATGCCCTGCGAAGATGGCGGGGGCAACAGTCAGAAGGCCCTCGTATAAGGATGTCCTTCAGCCAGCTTTGCACCGGCGATTTACAACGACGGCACTGATTTTGGGCGCCATCGCATATGTCTGTTCGATCCTCTTGGGGAGGTGGAATTCTTGTGGGTAGCCTGCAAAGGCCTCTTTTCCAGTCGCCCGGTGGCCGCTAACATCGCATCCAAGTTCTGTGGTCTTGGTTTCCCATAGGGCCTGCTGGCTTGCGTGCCTGCTTCCTCCTCCCGACCTGCTTCTCGCTCCTCATCCTGCGCATCGCCCAGTACCATGTCGGCCGACGCACCTCCGATTCGGCGTTCCACACCTTTGTGCAACATGCGGTGAAGATCCAGACGGCCGAGGCGCTCTTCACGTACACCTTCGCCGCGTATTACTTCAGCCAGGTCTATCTGTGGTCGCTCCCCGAGAGCGCAGGATTGGGATGGATCACGTATTTCGCACCCGACAGGGCCCGGCTGAACGAGAAGGCAATCTTCTTCACCACCCACTTTGTGGTTCTCGGTCTCTATCAGGGATTGACCCATCTATTTAAGGATGATGACAGGATTATTCTCGGAGTCGCCAAGCCGAAGAGTGGGAACGGGAATGGCGAACAACCCCCCGTGGAGAGCCCGATTTGGCGGGTTGTTGGGGAGTTGCCCCGTGTTGCTGCAATGTCTGTTAACCAGTCGTTGGCGGGAATTTTCCTGAGCATGCTGGTTTACACGGTGTTTGTGCGATCAACTATCTGGCGCATAATGCTGTTCTTCCTGAGGCCGATCTACAACCTTCCCCGGACGAACTTGCTTCCGTCCTCCCTGCCCTTCTCGCTGAGCGCCCTCTCTCGCACCTTTTTCGCCAGTCTTCTTCTGTTGGTGCTCTTGAATACCGGAAACGCCGCATTCTCCATCTTCCTAGCGAAAGAACCTCTGAAGAATGGGAAGCCGTTAAGTTCTGATTCCAAGGACCCCAACGGCAGCTTGCTGAATGGGCTAAAGAGCAAAAAGGATTCTATTCGGGTGTGTATTCTCTTTTCTGAAATGTCTTTTTGTTTGCTCAACTAACAACCATAGTGCTTTGCTATGTGGGAGTTGGCCTTCATCGCTCGGGACTACGAGGACAGGCGCAAGGCGATCTATGAGGACATTGACCGCGCAGGTGGACCAATGTGGACACAGATCTATGGGATCTGCTTGGAGGTCCTGAAGGGTATTGAAACTCGCACTGACAACTACGGCAAGCCACCCACCCTGGATACTTCAACGGAGGAGAAGGTCGAACCGAAAAGGAGAACAACGGCTCCCCCAAGAGAGGAACCCATCTTCCAGTCGACCCCGCAAAAGCCGAAGTTCTTGGAAGAGGTTGAGAAGGTCGTCAATCAGGCTACGGTTGCGCCGGGTCGGGGGTCACAACTGAGCCCGTTGGCCAAGAAGGCCTTGGCTTCAGGAAAGACCCAACTCCTAAAGGTTCAGAAGGAAGTCACGGGCTCGGAAGATCCGCAGAGCTTGTTTAAGGACACGGCCCTTAAAGTGTTGAACTCTGCTGTGGGGTGGCCCTTCCGACAGGAGTATGGCCGCCGCCTTGCTCACGCGGTTCTTGGCGCACCGTATGGCGAGCCAAGCATTTACACCAACGCCGTGAGCGCGCTAAGCCTACTAGCGGGCCACAGTCTGACAGAAGACAAATACGGAAACGTCCAAAGGGACGTGGCTACGATTATCCGGACGTTGACGACGATCACCAAGAAGCTGGAAGATTTCTCTGCTGGCTTGGCGCCACACTGGACTGATATTAACAGCACCAGAAGCTGTCCCGAGGTGGAGGGGGTTTTGGCCACGTTTAAGGAGGCGCTTGGCCAACTTGTCACAGAGTTTGCGCCATATCAAAGAGACTTGAGGCTGAGCCTGACCGAGATGCGTCTGGCAAGAGAGGCGGCGAATACGGAACGGAGGGACGAGGATGTCGAAATGCGGCAGGTTCGGTGAGGGATAAGAAAAAAGTAGGCGAGATTATTAGACTATCTTGCTAGTCATTGGAGTAGAAGGAATACAGTAAAAATCACCATGTATGCCATGGCATGAGCCTCAGAGTTTGAGAGGTATCGCTTGTTATGCAATCTGAGTAGTCCCTCCAATGTCCAGCTGATTTTGTAGATGGACGATGTCAGCGTCGTACAAAGTATGTGTGACTAGGTCGAGCAGAACAGATCAGAGACTAGGCCGAGTTGAACCAGTGAGCGAAGTCAATCTTCGTCCCTAGCAGAGGGTCAGATACTCATCTACTAAGCCAAGTCTCGATCACCCTTCTCCGATTCATTCCCAGGCCGTCAGTCCATCTCACCCTCAGTTTCTCAGCCAAGAATCCAAAAGAAACAGCCCGAGAGTAACTTGGTCCTAGACGTCAATGCCAATGAGCATCCTCAGAGCCTCCATGTCTGACAGTTGACACGTAGTGAACGGAGGATTACGCGGCCGAATGGTCCAGTCTGTTGTTGTCTTTTCCGGGATATTCGCCCTGTGCTTCGCAGTATAAGTACTAGGATCGGATATTTTAGGTTCTACAGCATGAAAGTGCCACTGTAGGTCAGGTAGTCTGTACCGGCTGACACGCAGCATTACTCACTATGAACGCGGTCGTGATTGTTTGCCTGCGTCGGAACTTTGATAGCCGTGTGACACACTCTGGTGCTAGGGCCATGTTGGGGTGGACCTTGTTGGACATGTTCAACACAAACCAATGTAACAAACACCCTTCCTCATATAGCCGGGGACCGCTTTGGGCTGGCTTCGGTCAGACAGCATGCCCATGATGTGATAACTTTGGAGGAGATTCTATCCATGAGCCACGCGTTAGCTCAGTCGGGTGACTGTCATTGAAATCACAGTTGGGGCGTGTAGGGTGTGTCAAAACTCATTGCTAGCTACCTCATCTCTTCGTAACCCTGTATTATCATCACGCATTCCGGCCGTAGCAGACCTTTTTCCGTTTTCCTTTCAGACATTCCTCCCATCAAGCAATCTAGAGCTTGGAAATAGCAGACCCGCTAGCACCCTTTCCTACATCGAAACGGTCCAAGTTGGCAACCTTGTCCCAAACCTTGATAAAGTCCTTGATCAGCTTCTCCTTTCCACCAGCGCTAGCATACACCTCAGCCACCGCACGCAACTCCGAGTGCGAGCCGAAGATAAGGTCGGCGCGTGTGGCCGTCCACTTCGTCGCACCAGTCTTGCGGTCCACGCCCTCGAAGACCTCCTCGCCGTCGATACCCTTCCATGTCGTGTTCTGGTCCAGAAGGTTGACGAAGAAGTCGTTGGTCAGCTTGCCAGGCGTCTTGGTAAGCACTCCGTGGGCAGAGTTGTCGTAGTTAGTGTCCAGAACGCGCAGTCCACCGAGAAGGACAGTCAGTTCAGGGGCAGTGAGGGTAAGGAGGTGCGCCCTGTCAACCAGATACTGCTCAGTCCGCACGCGGCCAGTGCCCTTGCCGTAGTTGCGGAAACCGTCAGCGTACGGCTCCAGGTGAGAGAAGGACTCGAGATCGGTCTGTTCTTGTGTGGCATCGGTGCGACCAGGTGTGAAAGGGACCGGGGCACCGGCAGCCTGCTCGAGGGCGGCAACACCAGCGAGCACGATGAGATCGGCAAGAGAGACCTTCTTTCCGCCAGAGGCCGAAGCGTTGAACCTGCTCTGGACGTCCTCGAGCGCCTTGAGAACTTCGGCAAGCTGTGCAGGGTTGTTGACCTTCCAGTCCTTCTGGGGGGCAAGTCGGATCCGGGCACCGTTCGCACCACCACGCTTGTCGCTTCCACGGAAGCTGGAAGCGGATGCGAAGGCGGTAGAGATTAGCTTCGATGGCGCAACGCCAGTCGCCAGGATCTCCCTCTTGATGGCGGCAATGTCGCTCTCGTCGATCAGGGGGTGGTCGGCTGGGGGAACGGCATCCTCCCAGTTGAGCACCTCGGACGGGATCTCAGGGCCGAGCCAGCGAGACCGGGGGCCGAGGTCACGGTGCAAAAGCTTGAACCACGCCTTTGCGAAGACAGTCTTGAACTCCTCCTCGTTCTCGAGGAAACGGCGGGCAATCTTCTCGTACTCGGGGTCGAAGCGGAGAGCAAGATCGGAGGTCAACATGGTAGGGAGTTGCTTCTTGCTGGCATCGAAGGCATTCGGGATAATAGGCTCGGCGTTCTTGGCCACCCATTGGTTGGCACCAGCAGGGCTCTTAGTAAGCTCCCACTCGTACTTGAAGAGGTAGGTGAAGTAGCTGTGGCTCCACTTCACGGGAGTGCTGGTCCAGGTGACCTCGAGACCGCTGGTGATGGTATCGGGGCCCTTGCCGGTACCGTGCTTGTTCTCCCACCCGAAGCCCTGTGCCTCGATGGGGGCTGCCTCAGGCTCCTTGCCAACGTTGTCGGCCGAGGCCGCGCCGTGTGTCTTGCCGAACGTGTGGCCACCGGCAATCAGGGCGACGGTCTCTTCGTCATTCATGGCCATGCGGCCGAAGGTGACGCGGATATCCCTGGCAGAAGCAGCGGGGTCGGGGATACCGTCGGGGCCTTCAGGATTGACGTAAATCAGACCCATGTGGACGGCCGCCAGCGGCGTCTCCAGCTCACGGGTGTGGATGTCGGAGTGGGCCTTCTTGTGCTCGTCGCCGCTAACAACGCCCTCCCCAGCAAGGCCAGGGTTGCCGCTGGCGTAGCGGACGTCGTTGCCCAACCACGTCTGCTCACCACCCCAGTAGGCAGCCTCATCGGCCTCCCAGGTGTCCGGGCGACCGCCGGCAAAGCCGAACGGCTTGAAGCCCATGGACTCGAGAGCAACGTTGCCAGTCAGGAGGATCAGATCAGCCCAAGAGATCTTGTCACCGTACTTCTGCTTGACGGGCCAGAGGAGGCGGCGGGCCTTGTCGAGACTAACATTGTCGGGCCAGCTGTTGAGGGGTGCGAACCGCTGCTGACCTTGACCACCGCCACCACGGCCGTCGAAGACACGGTAGGTGCCGGCGCTGTGCCATGCCATGCGGATGAAGAAGCCGCCGTAGTGACCAAAATCGGCCGGCCACCAGTCCTGCGAGTCGGTCATGACGGCGTTGATGTCCTTCTTGAGGGCCTCATAGTCGAGGCTCTTGAAGGCTTCGGCATAGTTGAAGCCCTTGTCGTAGGGGTTGGTAACGTCGGTATGCTGGCGGAGGATGTTGAGACGGAGCTGACTGGGCCACCAGTCGCGGTTCTTGGTGCCGCCGCCGCCGACGTTGGAGTGCTGCACGGGACATTCGCCCATGATGTCGGCTTTAAGGATCACTTCCTGAGCTTGGAGGGGTGTGATGAGGGAATGGTGATTGTGGGAAGATAAAACTCGCAATCGCTCGGCGGGATGTTTGTGTTTGAGGAGGGAGAAAGAGAGGGAAGGTGCCACGAGAAAGAGAGCTCGAGAGGATTACCCCACAGCGCCTTCTTATCCGACTGCCCGAGGCATCACATCGCGCCATACAACCCCGCAGTGGTTGTGCCTCCTAACACCGACTACAAACGGACGGGTGCAACCCCTCCGGCTCTGCCTGGTTGCCTGGGTACCCAAAGTTGGTGTAGTAACGCGATATCCAATCTACCTTTCGCCACGCTGCTCCAACGCCGGGGATGAGGTACCCGCCGATACGTCACCTTTGTCCTGCCGTGAGAGCTCGGAGGTTCGGGCGAAAGCGGGTGGGGGTGGCCAACCCAATGAGCGCGCTGCCGATTCAAATCCGCTCGTCTCTGGAACCGTTTGGAAGCGTGAATGTGCTTCACCGGAGCTTGGCGACATCCGTTTGGACCAGCTCCCGGCCATCTCCCAAACGTTATCAGACCACGCCGGATCCCGCTTCTCTCCTTTTTAATGCTCATCCAAGCCTATCCTTCTGTTGTTCTCTCGGCAGCTACAGAGGCCTTTCCAGCTCCCAAAACCCATTACTGATGCCAATATTATCAATGACGACGACTCCGTCCTCTCAACAAATGCGCGAAGTGGAAAGAGGGGCAACAATGGATGGCGGGCAGTTCGCAGATGGTGGACCCTTTACCCCGCCTCTCTCGCCCCCCCCTGCCCCAGCCAGGGGTAACGATCGGTAGCACAGACCGCTTGAGACCGATGCAACCCTAACCCGGCAGCGGTTCAAGGGACTGGTGGAAATAACGCTGACGTCGATAGAACCACGTTCAATTCAGATCGATGGTGATTAGAACCGTCGTTAACCGACGATTTGAGCTGCCTGGCTTCAGTATCAATCCTTTGCTCGGAGACGGACACCCTCCCTGGAAGTAATGGCGCCGAGGATCTCGGAGATATCCCGCCATTACGACATCGGTGCTATTTTGCCACCTACACTCCCGATGATCTAAGGACCGATATTGACCAATGACACAGCAGATTCGCTACCGCGTGGGATATACTTCTCCCTCATCCTACTGTTGCAACCCGCGACCCTTAGCTCTCGCCTTTTTCACCGGGGAACAATTCGCACTCCACTCTACTCTGGCCCGGGAGTCGGCGACAACGTTCCGACGGGTCAGTGCGCTCGGGACTACGTGCTCGGTGATGTATCCGGCTTCGAATTTACATCTGTCTACAATCTCCCGGAAGGCGCTGACTTTGTATTTCAGCTAGTTACAATCCCCTCTGTGGTCATCTACTACTAGTTCATGATGGTAGCGGTTGGCTAGATGGGACAGGCAGAGCAACAAGGTGTGGGGTTCGAAATCCCCACATTTCCAAGCATTTCCGCCTTTCAGAAATCCGGAATCTGTTCCGTCAGAAACACGGAATTCAATCCCCATCCCTTGTGATGGAGCCCAGAATGTCGAGGGAAAAGTTCGGGCGGTTCTTGGCACAGGGCTTGTGTTGCTATTACGGAGTCAGCGGGTAGTTTTGCCAACCCGCACGCAGACGCTGGATGAATAAGATCAGGTCTCTTACGATGTAAGTGGACGAAATATACGAAAACGCCTGAGCCAAGCTCTTGTGACTAAGAAGGCGTCTGCAAACCTGTCAAAGCGGGCCTTCGTCTGGTCTTCGGTGGGCGGCGGACTCAGGGGCCCGTGACGACTTGGCGGAGACCGATGGACCTGCTCGGCGGGGCCCGCAAGGTACCGCTAGCCAGGGCGGCGAGCGCCGCCAGGATTACCATCAACACGGAAGTAAATATCGCAGGTCGCATTTTTCGCATGATTCTCGACGTCGCCTGGCAGTAGCTTACCTGGCTCATATCTAGTCGCCATCTAACTAACTCGAACCCCGGCTTTTGGTGATGGGTACGCCTCCATGTGTACCCAGTGCCGTGACCCGAATATGTCAGTTTGTTCAATGGGCTGCTGTTATAGGTATCAATGACTCGCATTGATGGTAATTCCTCTGAAGAGACTTGGGAACCTCCTTGTAAATGAATAAAAACAGTCTGAATTTCTTATTAAACTAGCACTTGCGAGAAAGATGACGGTGATACTCTGGGGCATTCTCGAGGACAAACGGTTTTTATTTAAGAACGTCTCTGCGCACTGTGGCCTCCGTCTCACTCGCACTATCATCTCAGGCGTGCTCAGTCCCATTCGCAACCCTACGGCTAGGACCACCAGTCCTAGGCCACTACACAACAGGCCTTGCCCGCATGATGAGAGGCTTTGACTGCATTGGAATAGGCCTCTTCAAGATGCAGGAAGGCCTCTCAAAAACGCGCATAATCTTCTATATCAAAATATAGGCAGTGCGGCTAGGGTTGTATGTAGGATCATAGTGCAAATGAGACGGAGGTCAAAGTGCAACGAGACATTCTCAATTGAATTGGTTTGATTTTGATGGTACGAAGTGAATTGGGACCCGTGCAGTTTCGAACAACAAGACATGTGCAGCTGGCGGGGATGATAACTTTTGGGTCTGCTTGAAATACAGGCCCCGAGACCGACCCTGTTACTTGAGTTCTGGAATATCCGGAACGAGTACTGGAGTGATGAGCAACGGCGATAGCTGGCTGCCATGATAAAGCACCTTGGGTTGGGTGGCATGCGCTCATTGGCTAGACCTAGTACTAATGGCCGCTCCACTTCATCTTACTTGCCGCTTCCCTGCGCTGCTCTCTTTCTCAACCTCCCCTCTCCACCCGACTCAACCATGACCTCCCACCCCAACTTCGACGCAACCCTGCGGGGCCGTATTGGCGATGACGTCTTGCAGTCCGTATACGCCTCAGACCAGGACATGTATCCCGCGCCACTGACCTTCGCGCACTTACAAAGCTGGGTCAATGCATGTCCCGATTTATCGATCTGCTTCCGGCGAGATGGCACATCGTCGCCAATAGGCGTCGTGATCGCCTTGCCCATTCGGCGCCCCCATTGGGATGACCTCCTTTGCGGGGCTCTCAAGGAGACGGATATTGATCCAGATGTGGCGTTCCCAAGAGGCCGGGGGGTTGCGGGCGAAGAGGAGGTGGGGCTACATGTCTTTCATATTGAGCGGTTCCCCGAAAATGATGTGTTGCCATCATCGGGTGCTAGGAAGGGAGGGTTCGCGGAGTTTGCGGTGAATGAGGTTGTTCATCGGGCATTGTTGAAGAGGCAGTGGAAGGTTGTTGGCTTGTCGGGTGGGTGATCCTCCCTAAATACGTCCCTCCCCATGATGTTTTTCAATGACAGAGAGGCTGGGATTTAACGGCGGGAATAGCTCTCACTGCTACACCGGCAGGGAAGAAAACCTTTCAGCGGCTGGGTTTCGCTCCGACAGGCTACTCGGAGGCCTTTTTCGTGAAGAAGGTGGGCGAAGGAGGCGACAAGGACAAGATCGAGATGGTGTGCACTTACAACGGGGAAGACCAGCCAGCAGCTACGCCATATCGTGTAGTCTTTGGGTCTGAGATGGCAGTGAAGTACATGTAGCCCGAGCTACACCGATAAAACGAGAAGAACGTTCCGATCCAGAGTCTGATGGGTGATCGGACACATTCTCAGACGGGTCACACCCGCGCCGGCTTGAAAGACACGGAAGTAAGAGAATCGTAGTTACTTCTTCTTCGTGATGATACATACCTTACTTTGGCCCGAAAAATGTAGATATCGTATCCAGGCCGCGGGTCTCATCTTTCGGCGTATAAGGCACCTTCCAGCCAGCACGCGGTGACACGAAGGCTCCGAACGGAAAGAGTGGCCACTCTTGCGTCTGCCCCATTCGAAGAGGCGCCGAATCAACAGCCAAATGGCTTGGACTCGAAAACTAAGGCCCAACTATCAAAAGCCACTTGCCTCATTAACTGCGGAATACTGAAGTATCCAGATATCCCGAAGGCCTCTTGTGTACCGGCCAAGAGCCAGGGCAGCCCCTGATTTGGCGGAGAACTGCGGGGTGCAGCTGCATCGTCGCAGGTTCCGATCCGGTCTTAGTTGTTTGGTACGATAAATGCACGATCTAGCAGTTTCCCTTCCGATGTGAGACATACTGAATATCCAATAGGAAGATCGACTCGGGATGCGTGTCTCACCTCTATGAGGTTATGAAAGTAACAGCTTGAAAGTGCTTCCGTGAAGAGCCCTCCTAATGCCAAACTCTCAGCATAAATATCCCCCCTTTCGCTCTGTCGATATCGAACGCTGGACCGCATCATCCACCCCAGCCAAGTATCGCAGCCATCCACAACCAACCTCTCCCAACTTTCCAAAATGTCCCAAACCACCCACAACACCCTCGGCACCAACGAGTGGCTGTTATCCGGCAACAGCCTCTGGAGCACCGACGGCTCCGTCGAATTCAAGATGCAGGGCGACGGCAAGATCGCCGTGTACTGGGTAGGTGGAAATCGGAGTGGTTTTCTCCCCTTTCAGTCCATTTTCTGTTGTCTCAGGAGCAGAAACTCTCTCTTGACTCCCGAGACACGAATTAATTTCTCTCAATGGAGTATATAAGCTGATATTTGCCACAGGGCGGCCAGCTGCGCTTCCAGAACACGAAGGACCAGCGCAACGACATCAAGGGGCTCAAGATGCAGGAGGATGGGAACCTCGTGCTGTAGTAAGTGTCGCTGCTTTCTTTTCTTTTCTTTTCTTTTCTTTTCTCGTCTTGTCAGCTGTCGTCGGCTTTGAGCCAGCTTTGAGTCAGCTCTGGATCAGGGGCAGGTAGCTGAGCTAACGTGTGATAACCCCTTGCAGTGACAACTCGGGCAATGCCGTCTGGCACAGCAACACGGCTAGCAACAGCCACATGACTCTGCATGTTCAGAACGATGGGAATGTCGTTCTGTACAAGGGCAGCGCCGTCTGGGACACCAAGACCAGCAAATAGAGGGAACAGGAGGGGAGCGATATGGAGTTGATTCTGGGATTGTTGAGTCGAAAGGTGGGGGGGGGGGCGAACACAGTCATTACATCGATGTCCGGAAATAGCGTATGCATACCTAGCAACGCAGACACTCCTTAGAATGAATGAGAGGGTAGTTTTACGGGGCCCAGCATTTCTTTACCCCTTCTAAGGACCTTCCAAAGGCTCGGGCCAAAAGGAAAGGTCTCTATTCTCTGCGCAAAGACGCGTTGTCTGAAACCGTCATCCAATTTCTTGCCGGAGCAAAAGGGCCTGGCTTGTCACATTACAGGCCTGGTCATCATCGTGAAAGGCTTCAGTGGCGTTGTGATAGGCCGTCGTAAAATGCAGGCAGACCTTTTCAGAATGGAAGATGGCCCATGATGACAAAAACCATTGTAAGCTTAGACAATAAGAGGGTATCTCCCACACTGGCTAAGAGGACCCTTTTTCATGGTTGGGGCCCTCGTACTCCAGGTCTCCTGCCTCTCGGTGACCTAAAAATCTCCCCGAGCTCCAGTTTCATGACCCGGCTCATGTGAGGCCCTGGGAAGTCCTAGACGAACACCCATGGGAGGCCAAACGGCATCAACCATCGTTTAAGCGCGCATTATAGTTAAAAATATAGCATCGCCATTCAGCCGCTATTGCAGGAAGGCCCTTCCTTTCTTAAGCGAGAGCCTGTATTCCGGGGCGGTACGGTGCGGTTCCCAGCGAGGCAGCACAGTGGGCTGTGCTGCCGCTATGGCCGGCCACGGGGTTGTTTTGGATTGAATCCAACGACAGGATTTAATGTGATGTGTGGTCTGGATTCCCCGCGGGGAGGTCGGGGGTCGAGTATCAAGTCTGTAGGGTCTGGAGGGGGGTGGCGGCTAACATCATGCGATCCAGGCTGTCGGGTCGGGCCAACCAATTGGGAGAGACACGGCCGCCGCGCCTCACGGCCACAGTGTGAGGTACTGAATACTGCCACGAAGCGAAGAATTGCCGTGCGCTCTTCGGGTCTGGTGATATAGGCCCGTATTTGATCCCTGTACCGGTGTACTTCGGTCTCTGCCTTTCCCGCATCTTGTTTGCTTCCTTGTATTCCTGCCTTTTGCTCGAACATTATAAACCCCAAGCTCCCCAGTCCGCTTCCTCGCACACCTAGGTATATCGCTATTCTCTCTCCATTTTCCAAGATGCGCGAGGCCGAGTTGAACCAACTGGCCGCCACTGTTGCGGCGCTGGGCTCGCTGCACCTGGCCCAAAAGGAACTGTTTGATACAGTCGACAAACTCAGCTCTCTCGGCGTCGGCAAGATGGTCGACCTCCCACAAATCGTCGTATGCGGCGACCAGTCGTCCGGGAAAAGCTCGGTCCTGGAGGCCATCAGCCGTGTCCGCTTCCCGGTGAAGACAGACATATGCACCCGGTTCGCGACAGAGCTGATCCTTCGTACCGACTCCACCTCTGTCGTGGACGTCAGCATCGAATGGCAGGACGCCGACAAGCCGGGGGCGAAGCCTCGTGAAGAGCGGCTCCCCGGCCCCGACGGCGGCAAGCGAGACATCCCGGAGATTATCGAAGAGGCTCGAAAACGGATGGGCGTCGACGGCGACAAGAAGACCGTGTCAACCGACGTCTTGCGGATTCGCGTGTCCGCACCAGATGTACCCAACCTCACATTGGTCGACCTCCCTGGATTCTACTACGGCTCGGGCGGCGGCCAGAACTACGACGACAGACTTGTGGTCGACGACTTGGCACGGCGCTACCTCAGCCGGAGAAACACCATAATCCTCGCTGTGGTGGGTGCACGCTCCAGCATCGACCAGCAAAAGGTGCTTGATGAAGCGAAGGCTGTAGATCCGCGGCGCGAGCGAACCTTGGGAGTCATCACGCAACTCGACAGACTTGAGCCTGGCACTGAGACCGAGCGATACCTGGAGCTCGCAATGGGCAGCAACGAGAAGACCCGCTTGAAATACCCGTGGCACCTCGTCAGGAATCGCTCGGAGAAGGAAGCTTCGACATCCAACGACGAGAGGGATGCCACCGAGGCTGTGTTCCTTTCATCTGGAGCTTGGTCTATAATCCCCGAAGAGGACAAGGGAATCAAGACGCTCCGCTCAAAGCTGAGCAAAATCCTCGCGGTCCACATCGTGAAAAGCCTGCCGAGTGTTATTGAAGACATGAAGCGCTGCGCCGCCGAGAGAAGCGCCAAGCTCTCACGTCTGGGAAAGCCACGTTCCGACCCCCGCCAGCTCAAGGAATACCTCGTCAACATCGCTGATGAGTTTGGGCGTCTTGCCCGCGAGGCCGTCCAGGGGAGCTACATGGATAGCTTCTTCTTTGAAAATTCGAGCAACCTCCCATCCTGCTCAGCCGACGACGGTGACTCCCTGGAACAGCGAGTGCGTAAGCTCCGGGCTCTGATCCGCGATCTCAACCGTGTCTTCATCGCAATGATGTGCACCAAAGGCCAAGGCCGGGTAATCAAGTGGGAAGACGGAGAGCCGATGGACATCGGCGAGCCCCCCATCATTCCGGAGTATCTAGCGGTGATTGAGGACGAATATCAGATCGAGGAACCCGGAACGGTTAGCGAAGGCGACTTGAAACTGGAAATGGAGCGGTTCGCAGCCAAGAATCAGGGCTGCGAATTCCCCGGGGAGCCGAACTACCTGGCAACGCTCCAGTTCTTCCAGGGCCTGTCAGCGCCGTGGCGGCAGATTGCTGAGACCCATATCAAGGTGGCTATAGATGTGGCTCAAAGTTTTGCTAAGGAGCTGCTAGAGCATGTGTTCGGCGCGGACGACGAAACGCGGGAGCGAGTTCTGGCCGAGTACGTTGAGCCGTACTTCGAGGCGAAGCGGGAGACGTTGGACCGAAAGTTGCAGGAGCTGCTGCCGCGCTGCGCCGGGTACGCGATCGCGCACGAATACGAATTCGAGCGCCGTAGCAGGGAGCGCCATAGGAAGCGCATCGACACGCAGATTGCGGACCTGGTGGAGCAAGAAACCAAAAAAGGATGGGAGCCGGCTGTGCCGACGGCAGTCAAGAACACCGTGCTCAAAGGCGGCAATCTTGCCCACACGCAAGGCTATGCCGACTACCTCCACGGCCGACAGGGAGCAAGCAAGAGCATGGCGGCGGCGGAGAGAATGATCGATAACTTGGTGGTGTACTATGAGATCTCGCGAAGGAACTTCACCGAGAACATTGTCATACTCGCCATCGAGAACGAACTCATCAGCGAGCTCCCGAAGATATTCAATGCCGGGAAGTTTGCTGGCATGGAGGACGATGCCATCTTGGATATTGCTGCCGAGTCGGCCCAAGTTCAGCAGACGCGCGCCAAACTGGTGCATGAGCTTGCCAAGTTGAAGAAGGGGATCGCCCTATGCGATGCCCATTCACGCCGGAAGCGGAATCGTGAGTGCTAATTTCTCTCCTCCTGCGATATTGAGAGAGCGACTGTATGTGCTGACTGAGCCTCCTGCTAGCTCTCGTATCGGAAACCAGTCTCAAGATGGAGGGGTCATCGGTGTTAAGGAGGAGTGTGAGTGCGACTGTTGAAGATGTTGACTGAACCGGAGTTTGGCCATAGGGCCGGCCGGGGACGAAGGCTCGGGCCAAAGAAAGGGTCCCATTAGTTAGTGCGAAAATACCTTCCTACTGTTACGACTGCCCCATGCTCTTGGTTATGGCAGGCCATCTACCATCCCGGAAGGGCCTATCTGCATTCTGAAAAGGCCTTTTATGATGTAGTCAAAGCCTGTAGGCAATGTGGTTAGCCCAGCCTTGCTGTTCCGGCACGGAGCTGTGTGAGTGTTCGACAACCTACCAGGGATTTTCGCAAGGGGAAGAGAGTCCTGTCTTTTGGCTCGAGGCTTCGTAGAAGCGTGCTTATTGCTGGTGTCATGTAGGTCACTGAATTGAACCATCAAAAATACAAGTTTCAGTGCTCATGAGAATCTTACGAGGTTTCCCGGACACTATTATCAAGTTCAAACTTGCATCGCCTTCAATTTTCTAGACATCCACCTGAACAGTCACCCGTCTCGCAGCTTTCTCCACATTGACTACCACAAGTCCCACCAGGATCACACGAAGCGTTCTCAAACGAGCCGCTACCCTCCTCCTTTCGATCACTAGTACGACCAAGAGGCGCCCGGTTATGGCATAGGCAGGAGGCAAGGTCGAGCTTTTTCTTCTGTTGAGCTTGGCTGCGCATGGCATTCCGTATCCTGTCCGCATCTCCAGGGGATATGAACCGGCCATGAGTCTCAGCTTTGGAAAACCTCGCATATCTAGTTGGCGAAAGTTGATGTGTGTGCCATACAAGGTCAATATCCACAGTAGGAACCATCTTTTGGTCCCCTGGCTCTAACGCGAGGAGCGAAAAGAAGTTTCGATATCGCCCCTGGGCCCGCCGGAGGGTCGAATCGAAAAATGGGCTATATAGCCACCCAAATTGTGACATCTTGAATGCAAACCCGGCCCGCCGATGGATGGCACTGGGAAGGTCGAAATCGAGGCCGTATTTTGCGTAGGTAAAGTCAGTGGCCGACATAGCATGGTACCCCCCGGAGGAGGGTTTTGAGCTTGACCCCATTTGCCGCTGTATCTTCCCGTGCCGCAAGGAGTCCAATGATGGTGCCATCGCCAGCCAGGAAGGGGAGCCCCAGAAGTTCCAGCATATCTGCGTGAAGCCCCAGCGATTCAACCGCCTCAACGCCCTTGTGAGGAAGCTGATAGGTAGCTGGACACGTGCCGACCGAACTTCGCTGAACTAAAATTAGCACCGCGACTTTTGGTAGGCGGGGAAAATCAGGCTGCTCTTACCAACTAGGGCCAGTATATGCCTCGGGAGCCAGCTCCGTCCCTGCGCGCAGCGTTGCAGAATTTGACATAGACGTGTGGGTTGAGCATGAACGAATGCCATGCCATCAACACATCTAGGGGTGGCGTTGACAACTCCATGTCGATGACGGACTGTGTCGCGGCTTCGAACCAGTGAATGAAGCGAACGACAGCAAGCTGTACAAATTCCTGCCACGCGGCATCAGGCTCAATGCCGCTGTCTCGTCCCCGTTTCTCCACCCTCTCCCTCAGTCCAACAAAAAGCTCAAGCAGCTGAAGATGGATAGCACAATCTTCAATCGAGGGCACAGCTCTACCCGGGATCGCTCCATAGGAGCCTCCAGTAAAACTGTTGGGGGCGCATTGTTCCTTTGAAGGAATGATGTCATAAGAAATTCCTGCTTTCCCTTCCGGACCTCATAGAAGTCACTTGGATACCTGCTCAATGTCGTAAGCATAATTGCCAATTACCTGCCCCAAACACGGTGTTTGAACATCTTCAAATTGGGCCCTCGGGCGGCTTTGCAGGGGAGACCGAGGGACCCTTGTGCTCTATGGGGAAAACCGGGGGACCCTTGGGCTCTGTGGGGAGATCCCACGCCCCATAGGCGGGCCTCACCTGAGGAACGTAATTACACAGTTGTAGGCCCGACCCACTGCCACCTAGCTCATACCTCATATACGACCACCCTGCTCCTTCTGAGCGGAACATCGCATTTTCTTTGGCTGTGTGCGACTTCCAAAACCTGTCCTTCTTTGCGCCCCCCAAGTGTTTCCAGCTTGCAAACATAAAGCAGCGGTCATTCCCCTTACCCCCAACATATACGCTCCTCACGGCCGCTACACTGAACGCATAGTCAGTGAAGCACCTCGGACAGCTCTTACTACAATACAACCCTTAGATGTCAGCCTCCTCCATCAATTATCAATGCTGGAAACAGCAGCTTATAGGGGAATGGAGTCAAACATATACACAGCACCCCAGTGGACGCTATCAGAACACTGACACCCCACCTCATGAAACAGAGCACACCGTTCAGTGGTCGAATTTGCGACAGACGAAAGTGCGATCGAGGCACCAAATTGCGATTGGATGTCGTCGTTAAATACCGTCGAGGGCGCCCCCTGATCCCTTTTTGCGGATTACCGAGCTTTCTTGCTCCCCTCAAGCAGGACTCGATCATTTTGACTCTCCTCGTCAGCAAGGGAGTCGATGTCCACGCCCGGGATGCCATTTACAGAGAGCCGCTTCTATTCGCCGCGATGCATGGTCATCTAGCAACTGTTCAGAAATTGCTGCGATGGAGCACCACCCGGCCAATTACCGATTACGATGAAGTCACCTGTCCTCTATGGGCTGCATTGAAGGGCGGTCATGGGAGGGTGGCGTTGGAACTGATGAAAAGTACAGATGATTGGAAACACCATCTTTCGGATGCAGTAGTACTCGTCGCTAATAGCGTACTCCTGCACAAAGGGGTGTCTTGTGGCAGCCTGGAAGTTGTTGAGATGATTCTGAGGGAGCTGCTGGCCATAGATGTGGAGGATGTGGATGAAGCACTTTGTTTTGCCCTCTCAACTGCGATTGAGAACTAAGACCGCGACATGTTGTAGCTTCTTCTCGACCATCCCGCCACTAACACAGCAGTGATGTGTGATGACGGCATGACGCCACTTCACCACGCAGCCCGGAGCGGCGATCTGGAGATCGCAACCATGATTGCGGCACGGCTAGAATGTCCGTTCTCAGCGAAAACCGAAACCCTTGATCCTAGCGATCGGAGGACGGCTTACGAATTGGTAGTTGAGTTTGGGAATACCGAAGTTGCTGAGATGCCGAGGTTGTTGATGCTTCAAGGGGAGTAGAATACTGAAAAGTTGGAAAGGATGAGGTGTATGTTGGTGATCTGGTGGATGGGAAGCAGGAGTTTGGCTTGGAATGCAGCGAGGCAAATAACTAGTACCTTAGGTACCTAGAGAATGTCTATTTCGCACCGCACCTTCCATTATTACGGCCACCCAGATACGCAGATCCCGTAAGCTAATGAAATATGTTTTCCTACCTTTAGAGATACCATTTTCACCGAAGTACTACAGGGTATCTATGTGAAAGTGCGTTGGAGAACCCTTTGAGTACCTCAGACTCAAATAACAAAGTCTATATTATTACATTAGAGGCCTTATTCGAATTATGAGGCTTTACTTGCATGGCGAGAGGTCTCACTCACATCGCGGGTGGCTTTGGCTGCATTGTACTCATAGACCGTCGGGATGCAGCAAGGCGTCTCCTAAATGCAATAAGGCCTGCCGTGACAGTAAGAATGCGCCTTGGCATTGGGGTTACGGTGAAAATAGACACTGTTCTCTATGTATGAGTTTCAATAGGGAGGCTGCATTGCATTTTGCAGCAGCCTGTTCCGATGCGGTCAAAGTCTCTCAGGATGCGAGTAGCGCCTGGGGTTGGCGCAACGATTTGGGCCTTGTTTGCCTTCCTGGGATACTACGCTGGACGTGGGGTCTTCCAACACGTTTTTCGCACAGACCCAGTACGGTGCAGACCGAGATTCTCAATCGGTAAAAAATATCGCAACCTTGGGCCTATCATGTCACTACGTTGATCCGGCTTGCAGCCAAGTTACTGTTACATTCGACTCGAAGCCACTGAGGTGGAGCCATCTCATGCAGTTGAGCATGTGCAAGAAAAAGGCGCCTTATCTGAAACCGCTGTGACATTTTTGCTCAGGGATCTCGAGGATCATACTCCCGGAGTGGATAATCGACCGTTCGTATGACAATGGGCGGTGACCCTTGCTTCAAGCCACCTCGCCCGGGCCGGGTATATTATCGGAATTTTGCCGGAAAGCCCAGCTACCTGGTTCGGGTAGGGAAGCGGCACGGCCTACCCAAACTGGCCGAGCTCCCCGCCCGTGTCGCTCAGTACTTGTATACTTACACCCTTTGACTGAAGAACTCTGCTACGCTGTAGTGAGGTGAATACCTATGCGCTCTCGATCTAGTCGCTAATCTGTGTTGAACTCCCCCCCCCCCTTTGCTTTGATTTGCTTTGATTTGTTTGGATAAACCCGTCTAGCTT
>Ga0247760_1000773_pt1 | contig 33408 bp, 41 predicted proteins | sample UWRJL171409R4_FD_179936 | JGI IMG/M metagenome (GOLD analysis project Ga0247760, IMG submission 179936) | Plant litter microbial communities from Arlington Agricultural Research Station in Wisconsin, United States - UWRJ-L171-409R-4 | ecosystem: Environmental > Terrestrial > Plant litter >... | reverse complement strand
ACGAATTGTCTGATATCGGCATTGACCGATGGATTCGACATGGATATTCCCGCCGATATGCCTGAAAATAACCGCTCGATGTGAAAGTACGGCCGACTGCTGGCAAGGATCTTGATCTTTTGAAACCGTTTGTCGAGGACGATGGTGGCAATTAGGCTCAGGAGGTCGCCTCCTGGAGTGCTTTCATCAACAGCATCGACCACAACATACAATACATCAAGCCTCTCCAAAAGAATCTCCAAGACATTTTCAAGCTCAGGTATACTTGCATCGCATCCACGGGCGTGGAGACTTTTGAGCCGTCCTGGAACCCATCCGAGTTGCCGGCAAACTTGGCTCACTGTCCAGGATAGGAATGGTGTGGCTGCATCCCTGTTGTGTGAGTAATGGCAATAGTAATAAGAGTACCAGCAGCTGTCGAACGTATTACAAAATTGCTTCAGCTGTTCGACAATGAAAGATGTCAACACTGTCTTTCCGGTACCGGGAGGTCCATGTATCCACAAGAATCTCTCGGCGGACGTGGTTGATAGCCAGTTCGCCCACTCTGGTGAACGAAGGAGCCAGGCGCTAGTGTGCGGCTCGTGTTTTCTGAGCGCAACATTGTGCAAGGATGATGGATTCGTTCTTTCAAGCCATAGGAAGATTTCGCGTCTTTCCGACTCTATTATTATTTTCTTAGTTTGCTAGTGCACATAGGAAGCGCCGGTTTCAAATTAGCATACGTACCTGATACAACATCTTGAAGTTGCTCGATAGCTACCCGGAGATCTTTGATGTCGCGACTAGTCATAAATGTCTCAGCTGTGACCTCTTTATAACTTGTTTAGCAGTTAGGAAACACCAAATGTGTATAGAAAAGCCCCGTATAGGTAGACGTAAAACTTATTAGCAATACTTGCGTTAAGGCGATAAACTCCCTCAGAAGACATAGATACAGTTTAGAAATTAATTTCAGTTCGATCAACAGTATACTGTAGCTCATGTTGCGTGGGAAGGCTATCCAATACACTTACGTTATATCGCCAGAAATAGCTAGTAATAGAGTTGCTTTCTGATAGGAAAGCTCAGCGAGGAGCTTTCTTGCTTTGGACTGTTTAAACGGCCAAGCGAGTTGAGCAGCTGGGACGATAAATCGTTTGGTAGGTGGAGTCTCTTGCGCCAGCTCTGCGGGCAACAAAGCCTCAAGCGCACAGAGACAACGCTGACATGAATCGACAGGTCCGGATTTCGCAAAGAGACGCGCAACAAAGCTTGTGGTGCCTTCTTTATGCCACTCTGGGCTATTAAGGCTTTCGATGATGACTTTGATGGAGGAAACCTCGCAGAAGATCATATGGATATCGCTTGGCGCATCCCGTATTGCTTCAATGCAATGTCGACTCACTCGAATGAGGCGGTCAGCGACCTGGATAAAGGCCACAATGCTTGCGCCAATAGAAATCGGGTCGGCCATTTGCGATTTGAGGAGAGAGAAACCTGTACCAAATGGGCTGATACAGATCGGTGGCTCGATCTTTGTTGGTGTTGATGCCCGACACAGTCCAAGCAATCTGGTGAGGGGTTAGCTCGGCTCGGAATAACTTTAACACCGTAATGGTATGTGGATCGGTGGCTTGGCAGCCCTCCACCTTTATAGATTAGTTTTGCAATCACGGCGGCCATTTTTTAGATTCGCGCAACGCACAGAATATATCACCAGCTTTTTCCTGGAATTCTGATTCTGTGGCCCTCAATAAATGGTGGTTTTCCACTGCATGGTCCCGCTCTGCGAGGACCGGCTCCCTGCAAGTCAGATCGCCAGAATGGGCTAGAAACCATTGTATTATGAGAAGCCAGTATCATAGAGTTGTAGCAAACTAGACTTACAATTACGTGCTATTACAATTACCAACAACAAGCCTATTTTCCCGCCCTCTGGTTTTACCTTACCTATCAGGAGACCCTAGAATCTTCCCAGCTCTAGCTGTACCTTATTTTTCGACAGAGCTCCGCCACTAAAGTTATGATGATATGCTCTATTTCGCTAGCATCCCCGCTCCTTGTGGATACCGAGTCTGCCGGTACACCAGGTCAAGAAGTCCGGCTACGCAATTGGCGCTCAGGCGTTCAATCCGCTAACTGCGCAGATATGTTGGGCGGCGGTTCGCCTGACCTGTCCTCGATCGCGAGCGTCAAGGAGTTGAGGTTCTTACGTCGAGGTGGTGGGTCGTGTTGCGTTGCGCTACGTTGCACGTCTGAGCTTTTGTGCGGCATTTTTGCCAATTTGTTAGAATACGCGAAGCCAGAGCGAGAGGAAACGAAAGGAGGAGGAGGACAGGCAGAATCGTGGCGAGGGACCGAGGCCATGAAAGTATTTATTGTCAAGAGTTGACCTCGCGATCCAGCAGCTAGTACGCGGGGGCACTAGGAATGAGGGATAAAAATTTGGGTTCGTACGCTGAACTATTGTTGGTGGATGCCACGGCCAGGCGAAGTGCTGGCCGACCAGTCAGAAAACGGAAGCCTCAACGGGAACACATGGATTACAACGCTGCTCACCTCCCATCCAGCACTCGGACAGCTCTATACATGGACGACTCTATACACACAACACCATCTCAAAGCAACCTGATTCCTCTGTGTCACCTGACATTTGGGTCGAGCGCCTAGAGCGCTAGAAAACCCGTGCAGCACGCGCAGCAGCCAACGACTTGCAGGAGTGTTTGGTTGGCGCCTGCATGGTCATTCTCGCAAGGTAATGGGCACACTGCCCTTCATTGGCGGGCTTGTGCCAGCTCAGCACGCATTTCCCACGCAATCCCACGCAATCCCATTCGTTGGACTCCAGCCCGTTCCTGCAAGATATATCTGGGAGTAACGTCTCCAGAACGGTACACTAAGAGCTGCCGTTTTAGCTACATCCGTTTTGACGACTTAACCCTAACCCTAGATTTACAAAATAATATTGTCTTAAAGGTCTATGGGTGGCTGGTCTTTCCGGCGTCAGATGCATCCCATTTTCCGGAACTCATCATCCCATTTCCTGGACTCCAGGGCTGCCAAATTCGGCATACTTTGCACCTACGGCCACGACCCATAGGAAAACTCATGATCCTGTTTCTACATAAGTAGGGCTGGTGGGGCCTGGTGGGGGCCGTGTGGGGCCTCAGTCGGGAGGATCTTAAAAAAGGGAACCGATGTTGGCCACCGCTTTTCTCGGACACCGTTACTGAAAGACGGAGGAGCCGGTCTTCTCGGTGCCCCCCCCCCCTGCCCACCCTTCCGACCAACTCGCACACATGGCTAGATATCTCCTTTTTCAACCCTCTCTGTGGGTGACGGGTGAATAGAGAGCCGAGGTCCGAGAGTGCGTCTTATTTGTGACACGTAGTGGAATCGAAGGCTTCAACGATGGATTGAATTGCTCTGTCCTATTCTTTGGATTGAGCCGTGGAAGGCCTCTATATAATTCCTTATAGTGGGCCTTCTGAATCGCTGGCTGGCGCTAGCAATTGTGGTGAGATCACCACAATTGGAGGCTATCGCGAGGCCTGGATTCTGTGACATTATTTTATGATGCTCTTAACCTACCTCTTACGTGCTTGCAGCTTTCACTTGCACATGCTGGCGCGTGGCGCAGTGTGCTGGTAATGCATAGCCCTAATCTGTACAAATGGCCCTATTACATAGACCTCCCATTGCAGGGAGAGCTCGCAGGAGCACCTTCCTCCTGCAACCTCCTTATTTTCCACAATACATTACTTTGCCACCAATCTCCTCGGGATTGCTGCCCCTTGTGACAGTTTTTCGTCGTTACGTAAGGAGACTACTTCTCGCTAGCGAACGTTAATAATACTAGCATTTTCCCCGCTTATTTTCTTCGTTATATGAGGAGATTAAGCTTTACGGCTTACCTTACCATAGTACTAGAAAGTAGAGTACTTGTAAGTAGAGTAAACGTTTATATTCGCTAAGCCTCTAAGCCCCTAAGCAGTTGCGCGGCGTTTGCGCGGCTCAGGCGCCTTTGCCTCCACACTGCTTGCGCGCCGCCTTCGTGATGCCGGCTGTTGCAGATGCCTTCTGTGGCCCAGAAGCGTTTCTAGCGCTTCTTCTGGTGTTGCCACTATTCACAGCGTTGCTGGCGCCCGCTCTGGGGGCTGTAGAGCTTCCTCCAGGGTGTTGGAGGACGCTGGGACTGTTAGGGTAGACTTGCAGTAGTGGGGTAGCCATGCTACTCGGGATTAAGTGGAGTCCGACGGTGTGATGGTTGACATTATATATGTCAACCTTCACACTCAAGACTCCCTTCCTCCCATCATCAATCTATATACCTTTGCAAGCAACACTTGCCTTCAGTGCACAGTACCACAATTGAGTGACAGATGCACTGTGAGGCTTCGCATTTACGATGACCTCCTTCTCACCGTAACAGGGACTGCTCTACGACCACCTATCCGGGAAAAAATGCTGCAAACGATTATTTATCTTCTGGCGATGGATTCTCGCGCGCGTGCGACGATTTTTCGGTGTTGGTTTGTAAGGAAAGGCAGGTACGCCCGATCAAGGTGGTCACAATGGTGGCAGCGAGCAAGAATTGGCAAAGGGGTAAGATTTCAACCTGGCCTGAGTCGAGAGGTGGGCGAGGGCCGTGGTCTAAATACAAGGTGGTGGTTGGTGTACCAGGGGGTTGTGTGGTGCCCGGGGGTGTGTGGTGTGGGCTGTGGTGTGATGTGTGGTGTGTGGTGTGGTATGTCAGGGGTATTTCCTTACATGGTTGATGGAAAAAGGTTGCAAATGGAAGCAAGTTCAATTGAGGTCGGTTTGGCAAGAATTGGCATGGTGTTGAAAATGAGGACTGGAAAGGCCGTCAGTAGCGACTGACAGATGGCGTTACTTGGCACTGGACTGCACAGACCCCTCTTCTCTGGGGGTCAAAGGCAGTCCCCGAGGGTTAGGGTTTTTATGGGGGTGCGCACGGATCATAGTGCAAAAGGTCATTTCATGATAACGTGCGTGATAAGCGAACGAGCCAGACAAGCGAGCGAGCTACTTTAACAAATTTTGGTGGGCTGTGCGCGAAAAGACGCTAGTAAATTGTTAGCGGCCTTAACAATTTTTTATGATCTTTTTGCGCACAGCCCACCAAAATTTGTTAAAGTGGCTCGCTCGCTTGTCTGGCTCGTTCGCTTATCACGCACGTTAGTGCAAATAGACAAACTCTTGTTGATATCCGCCATGTGGAGCGGGTTGGTGGATCTGGGGGTGTTGGGTGTTCCACAAAGTTCCACCGAGGGATATGCAACCAAGATTGAACCGCTAAAAACCTGGAATACACCTCTGCCGGCATTATAAACGTTAGCTTGTCAAGGGTGTTGCTGATTGCGGCTTGGTGTGGAAACTTATGGAAACACTAACAGTGGGCCCCTTGTTGAGCTAACGTTTATAATGCTGGCGGAGGTGTACGCCCTCAATGCGATGGAAAGGGAGTGAGTTCTTCATTGGTGATAGTCTCAAACGCTGTTTGCCTTGCTAGACGGTAGCTCGACGCCTAGACATGTTGGCGAGATACTCTTCGACTGTCCACAACCTATCCGGCACCCAGCGACCGTTGCACTGGGCGCACACGCCAGCGACGGTGGAGATAAACCCACCAGCCCATCCACAGACCAGCTTGCTTCCCGAGCACGTTGCCACACCTTGACTGGGGCACTCGGTGATTCTCGCCCCGCACTCCGCTTGAGGTGATGTGATTTCGAGCTCTCCTGCCCTAGGATAGCGTGCGTTGAGATGTTGTTTTTGGCTGGCGGCATCTTCCAGGGGTAGTCCACTGACGAGTGGGAGGAGGAATGGGATTGCGTATTTGTAGAGCATCGCTTCGTTTGTGCTAGAGCTGGTGGTTTGATGGAGTGCGGATGATTCTGGAGAGAGGACCCTACTTGGAGGTCATCATCTTTTAAGCTACCCGGAATATGGCGGCGGCAAATATAGGCAAAAGATAAGTGCCGATGTTGGTCGCCGTGTGTAATAAAAACCGGATATATTCGGTGGATCAAAGGCACCTAGAGCTCACCGTGCCTTGGCGAGCTCAAGCGACCCCTCAGACTTCGTCGCCGTAATGGCTACGTACCTCCAACAGCTATAGCCTCGATAGGACTCCACGCCGGCGGTAGTGTTTGTAACGGGCTGCGCCCTGTGTGGGCCTCGGTAACCCTCGGCCATGTGGGTCCAACCCCTGAGACTATTCCCAGATTGTCAACACCAACGCACAGGCTCTTCCAGAACCTTCTCCCACGACACCGAGATTCTGTATATTAAGCTTCTGTCTTTCCTTTCTTTCGCACTCTTCTCTTTCTCCTCAACCAAGGATTTTCGTAGTGTTTCGGTAGCGCAAATTGCAACACATTTCCGCCACCCCTTACAGTGTTAATGAAGTACCGCTCCAGCCTAAACAAGCGGACAGGAAGGTAAGGAATATGACCAGAAAGAAGAACAGGCAAGCCATCGGCTTGATATTCTTCAAGTAATCGCGAACCACGACATCCACGAATCTGGCGTCCTCGAGCATTTTCGTGAATACACCGGGATGCGAGCGATCATTCGTGGGCATGGAGGGAGGCAACGCGAGGATTGCCACGTAATTTCGGTCAAGGGTGTCCGTTTATTATGAGAACGCATCCGTGTCTATGGCCTCTGTCTCACCTATACTATGACCCCACCAAATCGCCATACAAAACCCTAACCCTGTGACATTCTGCGCCCCACGCATGCCAGCCGCCAACGCGATGTGGTCCGCGGCAGCTAGCTTGGTCTCTAGCTCCTGAACGCTTGTCGCCAGATTGTCACGGTCTGCCTCTAGATAATCCATCTCCTTCCTCAATTCGGTAATATCCGGCAATCGTTACCTCCTTTTCTGCGTCCTCGTGAATCTTTTTGTTGCGATCTGCGTCCAGCTTCTCCTCCCAACTCAGCGATCCGACCTTTATCCCAGTTCGAGAACGCATTTTGTTCCATCATTAACTTTGTAAACTGTACATACTGTGCGCGCTCATCCTTCAACCGACGGTCCAGATCCCTTTCCGATGTAGAAGCTCGTTCGGAACGACGCAACTATAGGTGCGCTGGTCGTGTAAGAGTAGCCCCCGCATTATATTCCCAAGGGTGAGATTCAAATACCACCTCTTAAGGCAAACCTAAGCCGAAGTAGTGAGGCCCTAAGCAGGATGAAGATCATGTCGGTCGCGAGGTAGGGGACATAGGTAACGAAGATTTAGCGGGCGGAAGGCAACGCGGGGCTAGGGAAGGCGGATTAAAGGGCGGCGCGGAGGGCGATATTGAGAGTAGGGAGCTCCATGTAGCCCACAAATGAAGAGGTCGGCTATTAAATTAGGGTGGTCAGTCAATAGTCGAATGGAAGGGGGGAGCGAGGAACTGAACTACTGTATTAATTAATAGTCGAGCTATAACCAGTGCGGTAGCCTGAAGAGGGGATGACGTCGAGGCCCTAAAGCGTACCCAAGCCCAACACCAAGTTCCGTCGCATCGTCGAGTAAAGGCCGCCGAGCCAAGGAGATAGTAAAGACAGGCTTAAGCAGTGTGAAGCCGTAGGCACCCGTATGGTCCGCAACGCGTAGCCATCAGATGACGTGGAGTTGGTGTTGCCTTTGACCAACGCATAAGGCTCCAGTCCCTTTATATTAGAAAACTGTCACTTCTTCCCCAACCCCCGTCATCGTGTACTAGCAGTAAGACATGGCAGAAACAGCTCAGTTGCTTTGTGGTCCATGCGGTGCTTTCTGCCTCAGGAATCTGCGAGCGGCCTGCTTCCTTGACTGGATCTCATTCAGCAGCTGGTGGAAGCGATCCTTCTCCGGGTTCATTGTCGATTTTCGAGTACGGCTGAGCTTTCTGATGTACCGAAGGAGTGCCAAGGCTCTGCTTCGTGGCGCGGGCGTTTTATCGGGTCGCTGCAAGTGTCGTTTGCGTTCGGGGCGCGTCGCGGCGGGTTGTCGCGGGGCTAGCCCTGCAGACACAGAACAGCCTGGTACTATGAGACGAATCTGGCTACACAAAATTTCCTTTTAGTCTTCCGTATTTTGCAAAGCTGGAAGCTGGGTCGGATGGTGCATTGTCCTGGTAGCGGGACTCTGGTTGGAGATGGCGTAAACATGAAGGTTCTGTTTCCCCTGAGCATGAGCAGCTTAGCTGATCTTTACCTGTCTGGGGTCCCTGCAAGGACATGCGGCTGAAGCAGCAGAGGAGGCGCTATTCTTATTCTACTTAGGCACTCGCAAATAGCAACGTTTCTCTGCTGCTGCGAATCCAGCAGCCCAACTCCAGACCTCACTGCCATCGTTGATTCGTTGGACTCAGCCCGTTTCTGCAAGATATATCTGGGAGCAGCGTCTCCAGAACAGCGCCAGAGAGCTGCCGTGTTACACCTCCATAGGGGTTAGAAAAGTTAGTGTGGACAAGAGTTTAACAAGGGTTTTTTGCTGTGAGCCCCCCTGCCCACGCTAACATTTCTAATCCCTGTGGATGTGTAGCTGCATCCGCTCTGGTGACTTAACCCTAACCCTGAAATTACAAAATAATGTTGTCTTGAAAGTCTGTGTGGCCGGTGTTTGTGGGCGGTGTTTCCAGCGTCGGATGCATCCCATTTTCCGGAACTTATTAATCCGTATCCTGTTTCCTGCCCTCCAGGGCTCCCGAATTCGGCATACTTTGCACCTACGACCAGGACACATAGGAAATTCGGGATCCCGTCCGCTCTCCCATAGACAAGCCAGTGAAGGCCAGACTAGTAGTTGGGTCGGTGACGACCAGCGAATCCCTGGTGTTGTATGTTCTTTTTGTCGTTTTGGCGGTGTGGTTTCTCTTTGCGTTCAAGTTGCATGTTGTTTTGTTGGCGGATGATGCGAGTCTCCGACTGCCTGTGGCTGTGGGAGCTTGGTTGCAGAAGATGCGACACCGCCAGGCCTAAATTCAGAGGCTGGGCGCTGCCTGGCTTTGCCTGGCTTTGCCTGGCTTTTGTGGGGCAGGCGTTTGGATTCCGGCACGGCTGTCTGGCGTCCCCGTGACCGCGCGCCAGAACCCCCTAATTGGCGTCGCGGTTGCCTGCTCGACAGGACGCGCTTGCCCAATTGATCCAAATGGTCCTGTGCGGCGCAGAAATATTTGATGACGTGCAAAGAACGCCGGTAACCTCTTCACTGCTCTGGCCGCTTCCGCCAGAGGCCAATTGTCCCGCGCAAGCAGCTCCGGCCTCTCTTTCATTTGAATCTTCCGTTTTGAGCGCCAGCAAACTGTCTCGGCGTGCTTGTCTTCTCATCTCATCCTCAACTTCCTTCCATCCGCAATCGTAGGTGCGACTCGCCATGCCGCCAAGGAGGGGCAAGAAGGCCGCGGCAGCGCCAGCAGCACCGGTCCTGCCTGCGCTCGACAACTGCAAGATCGTCCTCAGCGGCACATTCGCGGGGTTTTCGCAGGCCGTCCTCAAGAAGAAGATCGAGGACCTGGGCGGAACCGTCTCCGCTTCAGTCACCCTCGACACCACCCAGCTGATTGCCTCCGAAGCAGACTACGGGAAGGGCTCGGCAAAGGTGAAAAAGGCCCAGTCTCTGCAGATCCCCATCGTCACCATATCATGGCTGCTCGATTGTGAGACGAATGACGCTCGGCCGGCAGAGGCAGATTATCAGGTGGGAGCTGAGGCAGATGAGGAGAACGACGATGCACAGCCCGCTGCTTCTCAGTCGCTGCCTGTCCGGTCCAATGGAAAGGCTTCCGCCAATGGGGCCCAGAAGAGAGCCGCATCCCCATCTGCGGGTTCCCCTGTTTCTGACTCTGAGCCGAAGCCCAAGAAAGCGAGGGGCCGCAAGGCGGCGAAGGTGGCCGATGACGTTGACATCAAAGACGAGGATGAAGATGCACCTGTCGCTGACCCCGAGCCGAAGCCCAAGAAAGCGAGGGGCCGCAAGGCCGCAAAGGTCGCCGATGACGTTGACGTTGACATCAAGGACGAGGAAGAAGATGTCCCCGTCGCCAAATCGAAGCCGGCCAAGTCGAAGCCGACGAAGCCGGAGCCTGCTTTGGGCGAGGGCCAAGTCGCCAAGCGCCGAGACATTCAGATCCCCCTTGATGAAGGATGTCCTCACGTGTCGTCTACCGTCTACATTGCGCCTGACGGAGTCATCTTTGATGCATCTCTCAACCAGACGAATGCCTCAAACAACAACAATAAATTCTACCGCATTCAGGTCAGTGAAACTGTGAAAAAGGTCCTGGATTTTGACTGATCGGTTGCAGCTTCTGGTGGACAGCAATGGGACGTACCGCACCTGGACACGGTGGGGTCGTGTTGGCGAGCGTGGCCAGACCGCCACCTTGGGAGGCGGTGGTCTCGATGAGGCCATGCGCAACTTTGAGAAGAAATTCAAGGACAAGTCGGGCCTTACTTGGAACCAGCGCGGCGAGAATCCCAAGCCTGGCAAGTACGCCTTTGTCGAGCGAAACTACAGTGTCGAGTCAGATGATGAGGAGGAGGCCGAAGACACCAAGGGAAAGTCAAAGGCGGCTGGCTGGGTTCCGCCCAAGAGCACCCTCCACGATGAGGTTCAGAAGCTCATGACGTTGATCTTCAATCAGCAATTCTTCGCAGCAGCTATGACGGCTCTAAACTACGACGCCAACAAGCTTCCTCTAGGAAAGCTGAGTAAGGCGACGATCACCCGAGGTTTCCAGGCCCTGAAGGACCTCTCGGCTCTCATCGACGACCAGTCTCTCGCCTCTAGCTACGGCGTACCCTATCTGGAAGCGGTCGAGAATCTTTCAAACTCATTCTACTCGCTGATTCCCCATGCATTCGGCCGGAACCGCCCGCCAATCATCCAAACCCAACCAATGGTGAAGCAGGAAATAGAACTTCTTGAAAGCCTGAGCGACATGAAGGATGCGGCACTCATCATGAAGATGGACAAGGCGGGTGATGATGACATCCACCCGCTCGACAAGCAGTTCCAAGGCCTCAAGATGGATGAAATGGAACCACTGGATCAATCATCGACCGAGTTCTCTCATCTGAAGGAGTATCTCATGGAGACCCGCGGACATACCCACAATGCTAACTACAAAGTGGAGTCCATCTTCCGTATTGAGCGACAGGGAGAGAAGGATCGCTACGACAGCAACTACGGGAAGAACGCCAAGAACCGCCGACTCCTCTGGCACGGTTCCCGAGCGACCAACTTTGGTGGCATTCTCAGCCAGGGTCTCCGGATCGCGCCGCCTGAAGCGCCAGTGTCCGGCTACATGTTCGGCAAGGGAATTTATCTCGCTGATATGTCATCCAAGTCGGCGAACTACTGCTGCTCGTTTCTCTCGGACAACACGGCGCTCCTGTTGCTTTGCGAAGCCGAGCTTGGCGACCCTATGCAAGAACTTACCAACGCCTCCTATAATGCAGGAGAAGATGCGAAGAAGAAGGGCATGTTGTCGACCTGGGGCAAGGGTAGCCACGGTCCCCTCAAGTGGAAGGACGCAGAGTGTGTCCATCCTTCGATGAAAGGCATCAAGATGGTGAGTTTTATCCGTACTGTGCTTGGGCTGCTGCGTCCGCCCGGGCTTCCTACTTGCTTCTCTCGTTCGATTCCGTGGCTCGTTTAATCCGATCTCGCTAACATGGTACAGCCCGACACGTCTGTAGCTCCGGGGCTTACCAACGTTCCTGGCGCCTATCTTGCCTACAACGAGTACATCACCTATGATGTCTCGCAAGTTCGCCTCCGCTACCTGTTCCGTGTGAAGATGTAGCTGACGATAAGTGTGTTGTGGGCTTCTGATTTGGTTTGGAACTGCCGGCGACATGTGGCTATTTGGAGCTAGCAGAAGACCGGAAGTCGGAAAAGTCGGAAAAGTCAAGTGATTGGAGCCTTTGATTCGCTATTAAGGATGGCGGCGTTATCGTGCGCCCGATGATGTACCTACCTCTGAGGTTGGCAGAGAATTGATCTTTTGTGTCTGTCTGCTCCATCTTATCCGTGAAATCGCAAGGGGCTGTTGGAACAGTGCATGCTAGGTAGCCACTTGCAAGATGGTCTCGTGCTGCTAGACGACGCCCATAGCATAGCCAGGTCTGTGGCTGTCGGATCTTAGACAGCAAGACTGCCAGATATCGTGCCCGCCGAGTTACTGAATGAGCTCTCGATGACCTGATCTCAACTTTAAAGCTATCCTTTGTCACATGCAGCAGCAATGTCACGCAATAAAAGTCTGCATCCTGTTGGCCAACTTGGTAAGTTTAAAGTCTCTTTTAAGTTACTCTATCGTGCTTATTCATAACGCTCATAACACTCATAACATGATCATCAAACTTTTGAAAATACATAAATACAGATTCATAGGTACTTCCTTTCCTGCCCCGTCCCGCAAACCACACTTCACCAAACCGAACCAACACCCTCTCAAAATACAGATCTATCTCCCCCCTCTCCCCAGTCCCAAAAATACACGTCTACCGCCTCCCACTCCCCATAACCTCCTTAACATCCCCGTCCCCCTCCAACTCCCTCCCCCCATGCCGCCCCGCAACATGCCTCACCAACCCCTCCAAACTCCCGCACACCGTGTCCCTTTCCCGATACCGCGAGCACAAATAACATGCGTATCCACCACCCCCAGGACGATGGCATTTCGCAAGGAACCGCCCCGTAAGCGAAAACGTGCGCACCTCTACTAGCGAGACTTCCTCTTGGCGCGTGGGGTTGTATGAGCGGCCTGTAGGTGGTATGGAGAGGGGGGAGTCGATCTCCACGCGCCAAGGGTTGGTGTCGAGGGGAGCGGAGCAAGTGATGCATGTGAGTGAGGGAGTGAGGATTTTGTCGAGGGGGAGGGAAGGGGAGGTTTGGAGGGATGTTGCGGCGGGGCAGTAGAGGGTATTGCTGTTGCTGTCGGATTGTGATTGCGTGTGGGAGTGGGAGTGGGAGTGGGAGTTGGAGGGAGAGTTGGAATGGGAAGAAAGAGACGGTGCCGCGGGGGCTGGCGGGAGGGCGAGGACACGCATGCGGTCGTCTAGGGCGGAGGTAGATGAGATTCGACGGATGGGACCCTGTGGGCGGCGGGCGCGAGCGGAAGAGGAGGGCGGGGGCTCGAGCATGCGGCGGTATTGGTCGCGGAGGGCGCGGACGGAGCCCTGGCGGGCGAATTCGGAGGCGTTGTAGAGCTTGGAGATGTCCGGGGGCTGGCCGGTGTAGAGGGCCTCTTCGAGGACGTTGATGACGGTTTGCTGGAGGGTTATGATGGCGGATTGGAGTTGGAGCTGCGTGGTTACTGGGGGGACGTTAGTGAGGAAGGGGGAGAGGGAGGGTAGAGAGAAACGTACTGTCGCCTTCGGCATACCGGCTGCCGAGCTCGGCGTAGTGCTGATCGAACTCATTCTTGACGGTGCGGCCGCCGTACTGGAGGGACTGCCGGAGCCTGTCGTCGTTGAGGCTGTCGCTGCGTTGCGGAGGCCCGCGGTCCCTCCCGCCGTTGCCGCCATGATGCTCCTGAACGCGCCGCTCGAGGTCCTGGATCTTTGCGTCTTGGCCTCTGTCGAGCTTGCCCTGCTTGCGCTTCTCGATGATGCGGTCGTAGAGGTTGATGCCTGTCGTGAAGGTGCCCGCGACAGTGGAGATGAGTGTTGCGATGATAAACCCTTGCTGTGAGATGTTAGTACCCCTGCCATGTTCAAGTCACTCATCGTCGAATACGCACCTTGAGCTTCCGCTCCTCGATCATATTGGAGTAATTCATTCCTGCAATATCTTTCGACTTCTTTTTTCAACCAGGCTCAAAAAGTTCGATGAGTTATATCTAACGGATGTTCTGGAACACCGTGGGCCTTGAGAAACTCGGAAGTTTTCAACTGAAGTCGCAATAAGAGCGCGCCGATCACGCGTGCGTATTCAGATGCTGGGGACGGGGTGTGGTGAAATAGTTGAATTCTTGGCACGGGGTCTGGTCCCTGTGTTTGCGCTGTGCGTGGTGACATCATAAGCGGAATTCTCAACTCCCTTGATTGGCCACCCCTGCTCCGAGTTGTCCCCGTCCCACAAACGGGGTCTTCGACGGCAGCACCTCTTCGTCACTCCGGCCACCGACTAAAACCCGCCGCCTATGGCAATTGGTAGGGCCGGTTACTAGCTCGAAACTCCCAATCGGGTGCAGTTACACTCCTCGACACACTCATCAGCTTTGCGCCACGGCAGTCCTCAACGAGGCACATCCCAGTCACACCACTCCCAAGTAACCCGATATAACCCGACAAACTGTATTGATACCTATTACTGCTACAAAACCTGTTCAAACACACTCGCGTGAAACACAACTTGGTATCCGCTGGAAGACGAAGAGACAAACTTTTATGTGGCGCCGTTTTATGCAATCTGACCGCCATTCTCAGGGGGGAGACTTCTTCTCATCGGCCTGCCTTCGACAGCCAAATTACACCTTGTCGACAGCGTGCCTGGAGTGAGTCTTAGTCAACTCCTCTTCGGCCCGCACCTTGCTCTCATAGTTGGCCTCGACCTTGTGCTTGACGGCCTCGCGGATCTTATCCTCGTCACGGTGCATCCAAGTCTGGAAGCCCGAGTTGGAAAGGGGCCAGAGCACGCGGTTCTCATTTGTCTGGATCCACTCGTTGTTCTTGCGCTTGCGGTGGCTAGCAATGATGTCCATCTCAGCGGCAACCTGCGCGCAGTACGCCTCGAGCGGCAGGTCGTTGACGTCCTTGCCAAAGGGGTTTTCAATCTCGCGACCGATAAACAAGATGCCGAGTATTATGTATGCAGCTGCAATCGTGCCGGGAATAGTAATCCAATCGAGCGCATTAAGCAGTTGGAACGGAAGGAGCAGGATATACACCCAGGTGATCTGGGCGATAGCAATGGAATAGGCGATGGGCAGCGGTGTGTTGAGGACGCGGTCAACACCGGTGAGGATATCGTTCAGGGCCACAATGTTGTTATAGGCGATGGTTTGGTGCATCGGGATCTTCAGCTGGCCGTTCTGCACGAGCTCATCGGTGAAGCCGCCCAGGTATGAGAGGATTTCGAGAGGCAGGTTGCCCAGCGGACGTGTCGATTTCTTGAGCGCCTTGCGAGGATTACTCTCAGCGAACGAGACGCCGAGGTACTCGCCGGTGGCCTTGAAGAAGTTCGGCTTGCGGAGCACGTGGTGCGCCTTGTCGGGTTCAGCTTCCGTGGCAGCGCGGGCGAACGTGTCAAGATGGGCGACGAGATGCTCCATGTCGTCGTAGCAAGTGTAGGGCTCAAAGCGCAGCTTGTGCTTCAATGCCGCGGCAAAGGCCACGATGAGGTTGAGAGCGGTGCTGAGACAAGATTAGCAGCTGAAGACAACACCCAAGACAAGAAAACCTACAGCTTGGCAAGCACATCTGCCTTGCCCAGCTCGCCCTCTCGCTCCTCGGCATGGACCCAGTAGACGCGGCCTAGATTCTGCGACGCTAGGATGAGCTGGGCCCAGTACTTGCGACCCTCGGCGTAGCGCTCGTAGGCGGTGGAGCTGCGGAACGACAGCCCCAAACCGACAACGAAACCGAGGACGGTGAGGAGGAGAGGGTTGATGCCGAGGGGCTTGATGAACTTGGAGATGCAGGTGAACATGGTCGCCCATCCGCCAACCGCGATGAGCGGCAGAATCAGCTTCGGCAGGATGCTGCCGTGCATCTGCAGGAAGATGGGCCATTTCGAGTGCTTCGCAATGTCTCGCGGTCCAGTCTAGGCGGCGTTAGTGTCCTGATCGAAGGCTTGGATGAGAGTGAAAGCGGGTCTGTCTTACGAAATAGTCGTCGAGGTCCAAGGATGTGTTCTTGCGACTGAAAGGGTTTGGCGTGTTGGTGCGGGGTGACATGGGCGAGGTGACATGCTCGAGGGGAAGACCGTTGGTTTGGACCTGTGCCGGCCTCCCGCCATTCTCGCCCTGCTGGGCACCGGGGCCAGCGGCCGCACCGGCACCGCCCGCCGGAGGGGGAGGGGCCGCCGACTCGCCGGCAGCACCACCACCGCCGCCGCCGCCGCCTCCACCGTCTTCGCCAGCCATTTTGCAGGAGAAATGCGACGGAAGGGAAATTGGACTCGTCTCGGGATTTAGGTTGTGGAGAGTGAAGGCTAGTCCAGCTTGAGCCTCAAAATGACCGACAGCAAACGCAGGTTCTGTGGGTTCCGCAGGTTCGACAACGACGACGCAAGGAAGGAATGAAGGAAAGTGTTTGTTCGCCGAAGATGCCCTGCCCAGAGGAAAAGTTCGGAAAATGAGGATTCAGGAACGGCCAAGAGGCAACACGAGCCGGGCGGGCCTGGGCCTTTGAGCTCGTACCCGCGAAGGCAACGCGTTGACAAAAGAAGACAAGCCCCCCCTGCTGGCGAGATGTCAGGGGGAGGGGTGGCGGCTGGCAGCGGGGCATTTTTTGGGTCGCTGAAACGAAAGCTGTGCTCAGCGCGTTGGGCAGGGGGAAGGAGCTAACGACAGGGCAGCGCCGGACCCACCATTCCAGGGCGGGAACAACGCCCGCGCTTTGTGATCCGGAGGGGGACGCTGACAGCGCTGGGGCTGAACCGCACAGGGCTTGGCGGTCGAGATGGCAGGCAGTCAGTCCACAGGAAGTCGGACACGTGGACGCGTGATTTCCAGACGATCGAAGCCAAACCCCATATCATGGGCAGTCTGACCTTTCAAAATGCACCGGCCGCTTGAGCAGCGAGGTGCGGGCGAGCTCCTTCGGCCCTGAGAAGCCAAAGCCAGATGTTCGCGAAAGAATCTGGTCGGGTTCGAGGTCGCGTGCTCTCAGGTCGCCACCGGGTACAATGGCGCCCTTTTCAGACTCTCAAAGACCATCTCGGCATAGCGCCGGAGAGCCACCAGAGATAGTTCGCTCATTGTTCCGAAGCGCTTCCCGGCGCGCTTGAGGGTCTGTACAAGTAGGGTTCATTGTCGGACCACCGCCTGTCAGAGCCATCTTTGACGCGCCAAGACGAAGCCAGTGAAGCAATCTGCCGCGCAGTGCGCTCCTTTTGAACATGCATCAGCGTGTCACCTGGCCAAGCTCTTTTTGTCGATGCCATCCAATAGTCAATGGGGGAAGCCTGGCAGCGGCAGTAAAATTGGTTGTCAATGGTCAGAGCGTGGGTGCCTCAAAGGGCCTAGCACGCATGTCTTTGTTCCTGCTTTTCGCCATGATGTGCATCGCTGCAGTCGAATTTCCTTACGTACGCGACAGCCAGGTTTCCCCCCCCTGCGATTCGATGTTTTGAGTATTGCTTCCCGGGTTGGCAAGTCGTAAAATCTCATGATCTGCCGCTGGCGCTGATCATTGCCGTACGGACCAGAGACCAAAACGCGCCCCGTACGTAGCAAAGTGAGACGAGTCGCTACCGTTCAACCCGTCCACCTGCATCGCCCACACGTTGTTTCGGATTCAAGCTCGAACTTGGCTGTGCTTGCACACCACTGGCAGGCCGCTCTGGAATTCAGGGGTTGTATTCTTGGAAGCTGGGGAAGCTTGGATTTCGGGCCGCTTTGGCCCACACCACCTCAGATTACGTTAGCCAGGGTTCAACGAGCGAGGAATCACTGCTTTCATCGACGAAGGCGTGACGCTGGACCATCTGCTCGTCGATGGGCAACGCAATACGTGCGATATGCTGTCGCCCGTACGAGCAGACAAAACTTTCATGATTGAGATCTCCGCGTCCACAAATTCAAGACCTGGGCGCAGGAGGTGTCGCAACATGACTCTGGTCCAAGCTCCCTGAGCTTGGCAGGGGCAGCTCTGGAAAGAACCGACTCTTGGACCGGCGGGATGTGGCCGGAGCAGTCTCACGGTGGTCTCATCCCATATTGCTCCTACGAAGTCTATATTGATATCACCTGTCATCGATACTAGACTTAGTCGTACAAACAAGTCGTACGGGAATTGGTGCAGGGCGTACAGTGTGCTGCTGTGCTGCGTCGCATATTTCATGTCTGTCTGCCAGGGTTAGGGTGCCCACTGATTGCAAGCCGAGCACGGTTGCAAACCTGTGCCTGCATCCTCAACCTCAAGACGACCACCAGATGAACCACTCACATCAACCACCAATCAGATAGTCGTAACCAGCGAAGATGCCACGGCGGAACCTCCTCCTCTGCTTCGACGCCTTCGGGACGCTCTTCTCGCCACACCCCAGCGTAGCAGAGCAATACATCTCCATCGCCCGGCGCTACGGCCTCCAAAACCTCAGCGTCGCCCGCGTCCAAGCCTCCTTCGACAAGGCCCTCTCCGCCCAGATGCGCACCCACCCCAACTACGGCAAAGCCAGCGGCATGACCTCCCGGATGTGGTGGGCCCACGTCGTCCACGACACCCTCATCCCCTTCGCCCCGCGCGACCAGCCCTCCCTCCCCTTCCACATGCCAGTGAACCTCGCACACAAACTCGTCGACCGCTTCGCCACCCGCGACGGCTACCGCATCGCCCACCCTTCACTTCCCTCCTTACTCACAACCCTCAAATCAAACCCCAACTCCCCCTTCCACCGCGTCGTCATCGGCGTCATCACCAACTCCGACGACCGCGTCCCGGGCGTGCTCGCCTCTCTCGGATTCAACGTCAGCCCCTTACGGTACGGCAGCCCGCCTATTGACACCACCCCCATGAATCCCCCTTCCGAATGCCCGCCGCCGCACCAGGTTGATTTCCACTGCATGTCGTACGACGTCGGGGCGGGGAAGCCCTCGCGCGCAATCTTCGATGCAGCGGAGTCACTGGCGGCCGAGGTTGTGTCCTATGAGGCTTCCGCGTCTGAGGCTGGCTGTGACCCAGCCGCAGCAGCGCGGGACAAGACGCCTTTGTCCGAAGTACTACCAGTAGCAGACTCAGAATCCACGTCGTGGCTAAAAGTGTACGTGGGCGACGAGTTTGAAAAGGATGTTGTTGGGTCGATGGCGGCGGGGTGGAACGCGGTGTTTGTGAAACGGGCGGACGAGGTGAAGGGGGCTGGTGATTTCAAGATGAGAGATTTGAAGGAGTGCAAGGAGGCATCGGTTGAGGAGGTGTTCCCGCCAAGTAGTGTGGAGGTTCCTGTGGCGTTGCGGGCTGAGGGGGTTGATGTGTTTGTGCGGTGGCTGGCTAGATAGAGATAGACATGGGGGATAACTGAGTTTAGTTTTTGTTTGGCGAGGGCGTTGGGGTTGGCTTTATTTTGCATTGTAACGAATCTCCTAGGGCTTGGAAGGTACTAAATAGTATGTTTCGGGGGTGTTGGTGAGAATCATCACAGAAAACCATGTCACTGACCACCTATTTCAGATCAAACGGCCTGGGCCGTACACACTTACTCCAGCGACTTCCCCAGACTACCTGGAACCGTTGATCTCAAAATCATCTCAACCTGGCAGCAGAACAAACCACGATATAACAGATCTCGGTACACGATATCTACGATGCTAAACCTTTGGAGGACACCGAATTCACGTTCACTCAGGATATCAATTGGATCACAACGTGGTAGGCATTGTATTACCCCTATTCCATCGAGGCCCTGTAATTACCAATCCAGCGAGCTGGCGGTGATGCGGTTCTTCCGCATACACTTCGCGTCCTCGCCCTAACTCCGTTTCCCGGTCTCCGAATTACAAAATGTCTGACGAATGGCTATGGGGAGATGAGAGTGAGAAACCAGCAAATGGATAAAAGAAAATGTATAATGAAGCCGAGGCCCGACGAGAGGAAGGTGCCATCAAGTACGGCTGGGATGAGTATCCAGAAGTTACCAGATATGACCATGTGTGATCATCTGGAATCAACTGACACGATAACTATGCACATGATAAACCGGAGCCCAGACCAGCTACCCAGGAACTTGATGTGTTATTCGAGGGTAAGGCATGGTCTGTTGCCTGTGGAGCGGCCTGTCTGTCAGGTAGACCTAACCTTGGATTCGCAATTCGTCCTAGACCGGAAGCCCGTAGACCGAAGATCGGAAAATCGGAAGTAAAATGATGCTGGTGACAACTGAGAAAGAAATCGAGGCCAAATCGCTGAGGTATCGCCGCGGGTGTATCGAAACAGTGACTCTAACTCCGTGCTCCGGTGTTTTTTTCTTCTCTTTTGGGTTTTGCTGTTTATGCCCTTCTCTAAACCGTCTTTTCCATCAACCCCCCACTCGCCGATAAGACGCTTCCCCGCGCCCTTAAAGTCCCCCAGCCGTTGACAAAGACATTCCCACTCGTCTAGGACGTCTTCCAAATCATCAACGACATCTCTCGTTCCTGGCGCGTCCGCCCACTCGTCTTCGACACGCCAGCTAAATAGGTTGATGGGTAGCTAGCCCGTCATGTGGATGTCCTGGTCGGCGTCCAAGGGAGCAGTAGATTTCGCCTTAGGGGTGGCCCACATCGCCGGGGACGGTACTCGTTCTGAGTTGTTCGCGTTAGGCTCCGCTCCATTCTGATTCTCTTTGCCCAACATCGTGCACCATTCCTCGGCGCTCTTGATTGTCCTGTCGATAACATCGCTGACTTGCGTGATCAGATGTAGACCTTCCTTTGCGAGGACTAAGACACGTCGGGCGCCCTCCCGCATGGCCGTTTCTTGATTCATGCTGGCCGACTCCTCGGTCGACGCATCTCGTAGGGCGTGGGCCCGCCACCGTTGAGGTAGGCCGTTTATTTGTTCCCGAATAAGGTTTGACACGTTTTCGGGAAGAGCGTTGCCGGTATAGTTTGAAACAAGCTTAACCGTTGTTTTGACGCTCATAGCAATGCTTGATTTGAGCGCTTCCATCTGGCCCAGAAGGTAAGTCTGATCCTCGGATGGCTGGGATGACGAGGCGCCCGAGCCCTCGCTTTCGTCTCTGCTCTTCGCTGCATCGTACCGCTCAACCACGGTCTGAAGATTCGTCATTAGGGTTGTGACGCGGGAATTTGCATACCGCAGTTGCGTCAGACAGTACTTGAGGTTACGCAGGCTCTCTGATCGCATTGCGATGCCGAGACTCGATGTCGATACCACGATCCGTGTCTTCCATGGCGGCTGTTCCCCGGAGCTGGGCCTTGCCACCACTTGGCCTTTCGAGTCGACCTCTTCAGTGTATGCCGGCGATCTATGATCGTCATAGGCAGGCAAGGTATCGATAGTGCTGATCGAGGCGCGTCGCTCGTCGTCGACCTTGGGGAACGAACGATTGAGTGAATCTATTTCCTTAGCACTCAGCTTAGCCTTGCGTCGTTTGTGGTTTACGCTTGCTTCGCTGTCCGACCCCGATTGGTGCTTTCTTCCGCTTTTTCTTCCCAAGAACCACCTGACACCACCCTCGACCCCTGTCTTCCTACTGACATTACCGACGGCCCTGGCGACGGGAGTGAGATAGCCTTCGATGTACTCGGCGCTTGTCTTCAGATGGGGCGAGAGATCCTTGCTGGAGTTGTATGCTGAGGCAGCACCTTCGATAGTTGTCGCGACAAGCGGATGCGAGGCCGTTATTAACGATAGGAGGGGCTCGGGTTGCTGCTCGCTGCTATCTCGGGGCGACGCGCCAGCCATTCTCTGGTCTCTCGGGGTCGTAGGCAGTGGTGTACTGCGGTTGGGTGGTGATGACACGAAGTCTGTGAACGAGTTAGCTCCAGCTCCAAGACAGCATTCCAGCGCTCGACTCCTACGTGGGGCATTACATACCTGCCCTCAGATCGCCTAGCGCCTCGGCCGCCATCCGCACATCTGGATCATCCAGGCTGACGCTCGCGGACCTGCGGTCGCCGAAGCGCTCTGGTGATGCGGCGCTCATCTCGGCGCCCGAATGGCGGGGCGGAGGGGTCTCGCCGGATTGCGCATAGCTCGGGGTGTAAAATGTTGTGTACGGGTTGAGGCTGGGCCAATGCGTTGGGGGGCCCGGCTCGGTCGAGGGTTGCAAGCCGCTTGTCACGGATGACAGAGAGGGAAGCGTATGGTTTGACACGGAGGAACTCGTCTCGTGCTGCGGTTGGATCGGGGCGAGCTCCGTGGAGGGAGTGTCGGCAAACGACCGCGAGGCTGTCTGCTCGTGGGCGGGGCGCAAGGAGAGCGGGTCTCCCAAAATCTTGGGTTGCATGTGGAATTGTGGAGGAGACTGAATCGAGATCAATGGGCTCGCGCTCAGAGCGGCCGGGTCAAGCGGCCGTTGTGGCTCAAAGGCCGACGGCGTCGCGCCGGAACCGGCCGGTGGTGAAGTCAATTGCTCGCCATGGTAAGCCTCCAGCGGGCGCGGGTGGCCGCCTTGCTCCATGCTTATGCTCCTGCTCCTGCTTCTAGACTCTGGCTCGTCGTTCTCGTTCTCTTCGAGAAGCTTTGGATGAAAATCAGCGGAGTTGCTGCTGGAGGGGCGTCGTCATTTGCAGCGGAGTCTCGCGGGCGGGGCCAGCTCGTCCTCCGCCGTGGTTTCGGCCACTCAGCGATCGCTGCTGGTTGGATCGGCTTGATACCGTCGCGCGGGTACGTGCTCGCTCGCTACTGTGCTCGTGGTCCGTGGTGGTCGTCTGCGGTCGTCGCCGATATGGATGGCGAAAGTCGGAGGCCGAGGTGGAAGGGTGGGAAACCGAGGTCGGAAAGCAGAGTTGGGGAAGGAGGAACAGAGTGACTGGCTGGGGGCGACCATAAGACAGGGCCGACGATTGCACGGGATCGCAGGATGCATGGTAGGTTGGGTGCGACAGGCGACCCCAGACGAGCCAACTCCGGCAAAGCAACGCCGAAAAAAGCTGAGTGCGGGTTGGGGGCAGTCTCCGTTTGGCTGATTCACCCAGCGGCGGCAACAAGGCAATGTCTGGGTTTGGTTCGTGGGTGGGCATTGGCTCGTGAGTGGGCTTCAGCGGTCGCTATCATCCGCGAGGGCGGGCGAGGAAGGAGCGCTGGTTTGCCTGTTGAAGCCATGCCCCTCAAGCGCCCAAACCGCACTTTCGGGATGTCACACTGAGGTCAGGCGCCCCCAACCGCAGGGTCCGAGGCTTCACAAGCTGCTCTAGCCTGACATGGGATAGCTGGAGGCAACTTCTGGGAGGCTCTTTTACAGCTGATCCATCTACCTATTCCAGAACGGAAACTTGTTTGCACTTTTCCTTCTACGGCCCAGCAGCATCTGCGCCGCAAATAGAATGGCAGGATGCATCTCGGTGCCGGATCGCGCTTGTCGTGGACGGCATGAATACGGTGAGATGCGAGACCACCCACGGCCACCAGTGAGAGCCAAGTTGAGGCGACCAGCGAAGCACATGAAATTGCAACAAGCAAAAACGGAAGCGGATGGACCCCTGGAACCTGGATGAGAAGCATGTGCGAGGGGTCTTTCCCCATCCTACCGGCTGCTGGGACACACCCGCGCGCGCTGTGGGCACAGCGGGGTAACAGGGCAGTTTTGTCTGCTGGCAGGCAGACTCGGAACTCTGATGCGACGATGCGAGAATGATGACCTCGTCACTACTTTCGCTCATGCCTTTGACCTTCACAAGGACGATCTCTGCCGCTGTGGAGCTAAGAGCCAGCCACAAGAACGATGAAAACGCTCTGGGTGTCTGGATCTTGGTTCCGCGCGTATTCGAAACGTCGTGACGGACGTGGGAAGATGGAAGCACGTGTCAAAGAATCTGCTGTCTTTCAGCTCTCGGCCTTCGCCTTAGCAAGCAGTTTATCAAGCTTGGCGCGCCTATCACATGCCAAATGCCGTCGCTGACGGCGGCGGCGGACAGTCCTCCCTCCCCTGCGCAATTCTGGACGAATTTAGCAAATATTATTTCCACCAGCAATCCCCATCCGAGCCATTCAATCCCTCTCGCGGCACAATCCCTTTTCTCGGCGGTGGGTCGTCAGGGCATTGCTGACGGACGATAACTCGGGCTTCGCAACTTCGCATGATGGAGTTTCTGGGCGGTCCTTCAGCGAGCAGAGGTAGGACGGTACTGGAATCAGATGCTCCGTGGGTGTCATCACGTCTCGCAGAATAATGTGTTCACGTGGGGAATTGTGGGCGGCAGAGTGGCGAGATCGGCTCCAGCGCAACGACGCAACCTCGCGCCGTCACACCACGGACCACAGCGATGGTGGATCATTACGCAGGGCTGGGAGGAGGCTCGAGGGATAACTGGTCGCGGGAGGGTATCGCCCGCATCATCTGAAATCATCAATCGGCTGGCCTGCCACCCGGTGACTGGAAGGCCAGCAAAATTGCAGTGGGTACATGGTAAAATGTTCGGTGCCTCTGACGCCGCCCAAGCAACGGTGATCGTGCCTAGACACATGCTCGGCCAGCTCTTATGGCACCGTATGGTTTTCCTCATTCTCCGCGTCTCGAAATCGCAAGATCATCAAGGCTACACGGATAGGATCCGACAGAATGTCGGTCCAAATGTGGGCAGGATGTAAAGCACTGTCTAATGGACGCGTTGAAGAGAAGAGAAAATCATCAAGGCGCAGAAATTTGCTGCTAGAAATAGTGCTGCCATGGCTGGTGGCCCGAGCTTTGCAGCCCCACCGCTCTCGGCGCCACGTTTGGCCTTTCGCCTTTTTGTTTCAACTCGACGTGGGGCAGGCAGCGGGGAGCTGGAGTGGCCCGTGCCCTGACGCCGCTCAATGTCATCCCGTCAACAAGTGGCATTTCGGTGCGGTGAGATGCGTGACGTTGAAACAGAGATCCATCTCGGCAGCGCAGTGAACCCGGAACAGGACGGCCAGTACCATCGCCTTGCGACACAATTGAAGCAGCACTGAGCCGGATCAACATTGTTTTTTGCGCCGCATGAGAGAGCCGCATTGCGACCAGTGTCTGGCGTCCGGTGCCCAATAACTATTCGTGTCCCGACCGTTCGTTCCCCTCCGGCGCCGATCCTAGCTTCGAGCTCCCGAGCCCCCCTCTCGATCGCTGCCCGCCGCGGGTCGCAGACTCGACTCCAACCCCAGCCATGGCGTCCGCTATTTTCTTCCTCGACCTCAAGGGGAAGACGCTCCTTGCACGGAACTATCGCGGTGACATTCCCATGTCGGCCGTCGAGAAGTTCCCCGTGCTGCTGAGCGAGGCCGAAGAAGAGTCCTCGGCTGTCCCCCCGTGCTTCTCCCACGAAGGCATCAACGTACGGTCCTCCCCCCTTCGCCTGTGCCCTCTCTTGCGACCCCCCGGTTCGTGATGCGCCTGCTAACCGCCGCTCGCCCTCCAGTACCTCTACATCAGACACAACAACCTCTACCTCCTCGCACTCACAAAACGAAACACCAACGCAGCCGAGATCCTCCTCTTCCTCCACAAGATTGTCGAAGTCTTCACCGAGTACTTCAAGGCGCTCGAGGAGGAGTCGATTCGCGACAACTTCGTCGTCATCTACGAGCTTCTGGACGAGATGATGGACTTTGGGTATCCCCAGACGACCGAATCCAAGATCCTCCAAGAATACATCACCCAGGAGTCGCACAAGCTCGAGGTTCAGGCCCGGCCGCCCATCGCCGTCACAAACGCCGTGTCCTGGCGCTCCGAAGGCATCCGCTACCGCAAGAACGAGGTCTTCCTCGATGTCGTCGAGTCACTGAATCTGCTGGTGGCCTCCAACGGCACCGTGTTGCGGTCCGAGATTCTGGGCGCGGTCAAGATGAAGTGTTATCTGTCAGGCATGCCCGAGCTGCGTCTGGGGCTCAACGACAAAGTCATGTTCGAGACGACAGGCCGGACAACACGGGGCAAGGCCATCGAGATGGAGGATGTCAAGTTCCACCAGTGCGTGCGCCTGTCGCGCTTCGAGAATGACCGGACTATCAGCTTCATCCCGCCCGACGGCGAGTTCGAGCTCATGTCGTACCGTCTCAACACGCAGGTCAAGCCGCTTATCTGGGTCGAGTGTGTGGTCGAGTCACACAGTGGCTCGCGTATCGAGTACATGCTCAAGGCGAGGGCTCAGTTCAAGCGCCGTAGTACCGCTAACAACGTTGAGATTATTGTGCCGGTTCCCGACGACGCCGACACACCGCGCTTCCGCACCAATGTCGGCTCGGTGCACTATGCCCCAGAGCAGAGCGCCATCGTCTGGAAGATCAAGCAATTTGGAGGCAACAAGGAGTTCCTCATGCGAGCTGAGCTAGGCCTGCCCAGCGTCAGGGGTGACGACGAGCACGGTGGTGGTATGACGGGTGGTTTTGGCGGCAGCATGGGAGGTGTTGGTGCGCCTGGCAAGGGTGCGAAGAGGCCGATCCAAGTCAAGTTTGAGATTCCCTACTTTACCACCAGCGGTATCCAAGTACGGTACTTAAAGATTACAGAACCAAAGGTATTTCTTCTCTTGCTGTGTTCTATGACTCGTCTAACATCGTGGCAGCTCCAATACCCGTCACTTCCTTGGGTACGATATATCACACAGTCTGGAGATATCGCCGTAAGATTGCCCGATGCCGTATGATGGGAAGCTATGACATGGGAGGCTTAAATCCGTTGAGGCGAGCGGCGATCATCTTCCCTGGCGTGGCTTGGGAAGTCGAGTTTGTTGGCGCTCAGGTTGGAGGCAAGGGCCAAGGGGTGTACAGGATTATGACGAAGCGAATACAGTCAAGATGCAAGATGAACAACCAATTAAGATAAATGAACCAAGGTGCAGTTCCTTTGGGTGGTGACAACTGATGCGGTGGCTAAGAGTGCAGATATGGCAGGAGACGGGTAAGAGAACGCCCCCAACGTGGGACCTTGTTTGCTGACGGCGTCTACAGGCATGTAGACTATGACAGCATGACAGATGGGAAAGCAATCTCAACACAGACCCTGGTGTAAAAGCCACTTGCATCAAAGTTACTCTGTTTCCTCTCTGTTTACACACACATCTCACATACATTTCCCGGTCCTCTCGAGCAATCATCACCTCCCAACCTCACCTCAACCCCTCCTCACCTTCCTCCCCTTCCCCTTCCCCACCGTCGGCCCCCGACTCCCATTCATCGGCGTGATCGTATGCACAAACCGCAGCTTCCCCCCCTCCAGCCGAAACTCATGGCTATCCGCCAAGCTCCCAAACGTCAACATCACATCCACCGCCCCCACCGTCTCATCAATCACATACCGCCGGTTCACCAGCTTCACATTATCCGGAATCCCCACATCACACCGATCATTCGCCCCGCCATTCCCCGTGTACGCTCCCCCCTCCAGCCGCGCGCACGGCTTCCCCCACGGCACCACCACCGACTTGTCACTGAAGATATCCAGATACGCGTCCGCGCCCGCCTTGATCACCGCGCGCGAATCGCGTTTCTCAACCGGAATCACCCCCCAGTCCTCCTTCGCCGCCCAGTTCAGCGTCCCCGTCGCATTGAACAGCCAATCGCCCGTCGTGGTCGTCAGCGCGTCAACCTTGGAAATCGTCCCGTTCGTAAACCACAGCTGGTATCCGTTCACATACGGCTTGGCGCCCTTGGCGGAGATGAACTCGGTGTACGTCGCGCATTGCGTCGTGTCGAGCGAGTGCCGCGTGTGGTCGGCTTTGATGGGCGTGGAGAGGATGGAGGCCGTGAGGGTGGAGGGTTTCTCGTTCTGGGAGATCACGGGGGAGGCGGAGAGGGGGCCGAGGAGGGAGGGGTTTCCGGCGGTTTGCGCGGCCAGGAGGGTGTTGGCCGCGGCGAGGAGGAAGTCGCGCGTGCAGAGGGGGTCGGCGGTGAGGGCGGGGATGGCGAGGGAGAGGAGGAGGAGGGTGCGCATTTCGGGGGTTATTTTGGATGGGAAGACTGGTTTGGTGAGGTGTGAAGAGGGAATTCTGGGGCTTAGGGTTTGGGGTTTGGGATGTGATGCTCACGGAAGGACACGACGGTCTAGTAATTGTGAGATGATTCGGTGGCATCGTGGTTGGATATATATCTTTTCAGCTGCTCCCGTCACTTACAGGTGGCTAATACCCGTCCTGAATTTTGAGCTTCATCTGCCGTAGTGATAGTCGGCCGCGTATAAGGGGGCCCCGCACCCGGGCTCCGGACAATATACGGTACCCAGTCGCAGCACTCAGCCTAAACCGTGACAGCGGCGGCTCAACGACAAAGATTGGGATCTCAGCCTTCCAGAACAAATTGGTGGCGCTGCCCCTTGCGCGGGTGAGGGGATATGGCGGAGGGGAGGAATGCGTGTGCCCCAAGCTCCGCGCGGTAGTGCTGCGTGCATGCCCCTGAGTCTGCATCCGGGGACTACTACAAGCTCCGAACGCGCTGGCGCAGAGTGCAAGGCAAGTGCATCTGCGCAAGGGCCAGTGAGTGCATCTGTAATCAGCTTTGCCTTTTCTGCCTTGCGATTCTGGCAGAAATGCATCCCCACCGACACCGACACACCATCGCCCAACACCGCGGCGCTGCATCGCGGTGGCGGTCCGCACCGCAACCACGCGGTTTGCAACCATCCAAAACATCAAACAGGCGATTTGGCCGAGCGGTCTAAGGCGGTAGACTCAAGAAAATTTTCTGTTTCTTGCTCCTTCAAGGGGTTGCATTCTACTCTCGCAAGAGGCGTGGGTTCGAATCCCACAGTCGTCATGATGTGCATCTCCGCGAAAGTGGAGATCTTCTTTTTGCGCTGGGTCCAGGAAATGATGTGCCCCTTAATTTTGGGGCCCGTCTTCTTGCGGTAATGGGGAGAATTTGGGTTTGTAGGGTATGCATTTGGTGTGTGTGTAGCCATGGCTGAGTGAAGTCTGATGGCTGTGATGGATGTTGCTGTTCTCCTGGGCTGTATTCGGTGTTTGTCGTCCGTGTTGCTGCCATTCCCGCAATCGATGGCCCTGGGATCAACTCGGAACAGTTTGCATGCATGCAGGTACGTCGGCATCGGCCGTGTGACAGAGGCCCTGGAGTGAAATCTGACGGAAAACTGTGGGTGCTCGGAAGATGCCGTGTGCGAGAACGACTGCCTTACTCCAGGTCCGCCACATGGAAGCCAACTAGACAGTCAGGGGCCTTACTCCAGGTAGCTTGGACAGCACCGGCGGACGCGATAAGAGCTGAGTGACTGCCATGAGCCCAACTTGATTTCCTCTGTCGCCAGCGGCGGATGGTCGTTGAGGGAAATGCCGGGCCATCCGGCGCTTCCACTAACACGGTTTCCAACCCTCCATCCCGCGGGAACTTTCGAAGGAACGCCCTCACCGCCGCATCATCATGCACGTGGGGAGCTCTGATCACCAACGACATGGACCACGTTGATGATCAGCGCTTAGGCTTGTTGTCTCACCCTCCTCCTTTTCCCGCTCGACCTTGCTTTCTGTGTCCGGCGCAAGTCTCCTTCTCTAGGTAGCCGCGACATCCAGACGTCTCCTCGGAGTCTTGGCCCAATGCCTTTTTTCATGTTATACCCGTGCCGATACTCGGGCTCGCATTGAGATGAGAGTTGGGCGTTGTCAAGGTCGCACCGCGCCACCCCGGGTTGGTTCCCAAAGCGGTGGTGTGCCCCTGATTGGCCCTCCGTGCTGCAACGCCATCCTGGGTTCTCTGCACCCCAATCGCCGGGACTGTCTCGAGGGAATGCTGGGGTGCATGCTCGGACTATCGTGTGAATTCGGCAATAAAGTGGCACGTTGGGCCCCCGGGTGCCGCGCGAAGTCGTGGTCTTTGGCAGCGACCGGACTCGGAGTTGTCAACTTTCTGTTGGTTACCGACCAGCTCCTGTGCTTCCCTCCTACTTTATTTAAACAGCGCCAAATCCACCCTACGTCGAGTTGCAACATGTCGAACATGGCGGTGAGTCAGAATTGGGACCCGTGACAAGTCGGATATGGGACAAGCCGGTGGAGATGATCAACACACGGCTCACGTTGTCGGGGTTAGGCCGGCGAGAAGTTATTGCGAGATTAGGTAGTACTCACCATCCATCCGAGTGTTGGGTTTGTGGCAGCCCGACGGTGTGTGTCTTTGTGTGGGCTGTCAGGAGAGATCGTCGCAATGCCCAACTCAGCTTCACTGCTTGAGTTGCCCGAAGACAATCAGGTCACCTTGAGATGACATCACATATATCACTGCAAATACCACATGTGTTTCTCTCACAACTTGACACGGTGTAATAATCCTCTATCAACCTCAGACCAACACAGCACATCATACTTCAAACCAGACAGATCTTGACCCCTGAGTCTCCCCCTGAGTCTCCCCCTGAGTCGTTCAAGTTGTCATCATGACTTCCTCCGGCAGTGTAAGCCACCACCCCTGACCACTCTCAAGTTTCCCGCCCCTAACAATCCCAGAGCAAATACTGGAGCGCCCAAACCGGCTCCGGCTCCGGCTCCTCGCACAAACCGCACAAGCACAAGGACCACAGCTCCTCCTCCAAAGCCACCTCCTCCAGCAAATCCAACCCGGCCAACACAACCCCCGACCCCACCAACATCTCCTTCCTCTTCGTCGTCAACGAATTCAAAATCAACTTTGAAGACTCGGACGAGCGCGACCAATGGCTCAACTACGTCCCGCCTTCCTCCCCCAACTTCTACGACGCCGAATACCCCGGCACCGTCTTCCGCTACCGCAACGGCACCATCGCCGCCGCGCCCGGGTACATCTGGGACCGCCCCGCGATGGGCTCCCCCGGGCGCATCGTCTACCAGGACCCGACGACGGGGTTCATCACCATCCAGCCGGACCCGTACAAGACCGAGTCCATTTTCAGCTGTAACGCCCACCTGCCGCTCATCACTTTGCAAGGGGACGCGTCCCTGGGCAGCTTCCTGCGCACGGGCTGTCGCAAGCGCTGCGACGAGGCGGTCGACGACGACATTCCTTCGTGGAACATGCTGCATTTCGCGCACCGCGAGGGCGGCGTCAGTCTGGCGAATAGTCGCTGCTCGGGATGCACGTATGTGGCGGGCAGGAACGCGAGTTGGATGCCGAGCCTGGTGCCGAGGGTGTTTGAGAACACGACTCGCTATGAGACGCCGAAGTCGAGGGGGCTGGGCGGGGATTTGCCCGTGGTGATTGGGCTGATGGCGTTTCATGCGAGTAAGGTGGGCCATGCGAGTGGTGTGTTTAGCAGCGGGATGTGGAAGAGAGGGCAGTGGCGGCCGCAGCACGCGCAGGAGCCGCCGAAGGGTTGTGAGTTGTTTTTGTTTTGTTTTTGTTCTCCTTTTTCTGTCGGTGGAGAAAAAGGGCTGCTATCTGATGGCTGACTGACGGAACACAGATCCAGAGACGCCGTTTTGCAATCCAAGGGGATTTATGGTGCAGGTCTGCCCAGACTTGTCCGACGAAGACTTGGCTGCCCTTGAAATGGATTATACTGGCAGCTATATGGAGGCCATTCGGTGGGCGCTGGAGAATCTCGAGAGCAATGCCATTCTGGTGGAGGGCTGACAGCGCCTGTTTCACCAAACTTTGTTCTCTTCCCGCAGCTGCATTCATTTCTCCGCAGTACAAATTTAGATCATGTATAACTCCCACCACCAAGGAAGTGAAGCAACCAAACCTCTGAACCCCTATCACAAATCAATAGCCACAATCCCCGCCGAGAAGTTTTGTCCCGGCTGACCGCCCACGCCAACCGTCGCATACAAGACCCTCTTATCCGTCTCCCCCCTCCCAAACACCACCGTCAACGTAAACCCCAGCCCTGTGCCCGACAGATCCGCCGCAACAACCCTCTTCGCCCCCGTCGCCAGCACCACCTCGACCACCTCATTCGCCATCATCGTCGCCAGATACGCCCTCTTGACCATCCCATCCGGCCCCACCTCCAGCGCAAAGTCATCCACCTCATTCTGCACCAGCACCTCCCTCGGCCCTATGGGCACGGCATCCCCATCCACCTCCACACGGCTCACCGTCTGCGCATTATGGTTCGCCCAGTACACGTACCCCTGCCCTGGGACAGTCTCCACGCCATTCACCCCCGACATGTTCGTCAGCGGCGTGGTGTACGTCCCCGTCTGGACGTCCATTAGGTACACCACCTCATTATTGGTATCCCCTAGCAACACCCTGCCCTCGTCCCACGCAGCAACGCCGTTGATGAACCCTGCGTCAGGCAGGGCCGCCAGTAGTGTTGCGGTTGGTGCAACGGTTGGTCCGGCGCCGAAACTGAGCGTCCACACTTTTGCGCTCCCCGGCCCGACTTGGAACGGCGCGGGGATGTACGCGCTGCCGAAGACATACACCTCTGCACACTCCTCCCCTTCCCCCTCAATATCCGCACACTTCTCCTTCCCTTTGCCTTTGCCTTTGCCCTTGCCTTTCCCTTTCCCCTCACGCGGTCCTGAGATTTGAACCTGCGCAATCCCCGTGAGGTTAAACGCCCCTGCGACAGACACCAGCAGGGACCTAGTGCGTGCGATGGGGTCGATCTGCTAGATCTCGGGGGCGTCGCCGCGCGTGGCGAGGATGTTGCCGTTGGGCCGGACGGCGAGGTTTTCGAACCAGGAGGAGGCGAGGGGCGGGTCGGGGAGGGTGAAGATGGGACGGTGGGCGGAGGCGGGGGGGATGAGGGCGAGGAGGGATGTGAAGAGGGTTAAGGAGGTGAGTGAGGGGGCCATCTTGATGTTGGTGGTTAGTGGGGGTTGGTAGGTTCGTTGGTGGTGAGAGGAGTGGATGAGGTGAGATGGAATATATAAATTGAAAGAAGTAAACAACAAATAGATACCCAGCAAAAGGTAATTCCAGGATTTAATAGTGACGATGACGAACCACGGTTAGATGGGAGCGCTACGCCCTGTCGGGCTACCCCACTCCTTGGTTGGCGCAGGTACGGGAAGTTCTCCTCTGCCAGGGTCACAAACGTTAGCTCGGTCAGGGGCCCACTGTTACTGGTTTAGTGCCCTCTCTGCCGGGGAGTAACAGTGGGTCCCTGGCCGAGCTAACGTTTGTGATCCTGGCGGAGGAGTTGGAGGGATCGGCAGGACAACAGGGGGCTGCTGGGAGGGAATCGCTGCGAAGAGACAATGCCCAGTCTCGAAACCCATGAAGTTCGTCCTCTGGTGCAACATTAACACGCCGTTGAGGTTGTCTGTCTTGGACGCGGGGGTGGAAAGGTGACATTGAAACTTCGAAAAGCGACAACCGTTAAAAGACAGTGTCTGTTTTGGAAAGAGAAACCGGCCGAGACTGAGCAACCGGCTGATTTCCCTTCAGAAATCCTCCGATTGGACAGGCTTGCTATGTCGTGCCTTCCTCGCGTGGGGCCACCTTTGCCCGTGAAACGGCCCTGCTTCCCGACAGCTGTCCCGCACGCGGCCTTTGCATCAGCCCGAGCAACCTCACAACAGTCAACTCAAACTCGAACCTAAATCTCAACTCTCAACCCTCAATCCTTACCACCTCGCCTCGCCACACCTCAAAATCACCACTTTTACCTCCACTCTCACCAACCCTGACCAAAATGGCCTACGAATACCCCCCTCACACAGACCACACCGTCCCCCCCCCCTCCGGCCCACCCCCCC
>Ga0247760_1000772_pt1 | contig 33414 bp, 29 predicted proteins | sample UWRJL171409R4_FD_179936 | JGI IMG/M metagenome (GOLD analysis project Ga0247760, IMG submission 179936) | Plant litter microbial communities from Arlington Agricultural Research Station in Wisconsin, United States - UWRJ-L171-409R-4 | ecosystem: Environmental > Terrestrial > Plant litter >... | reverse complement strand
AATAAAGGGGGGAGTCTGGAAATTGCCTTGTGTGAATAATATTAGTCACGTTGTCCGTAGGCCTCATTTTCGCCGTAGCACTAACATCACCGTGCAGGATCCCCTAGCTCGCGAGGAGTCTATTACAAGCGTATTCTAGATCGTATGACCTGACCCCCGAATTAGGCATTATGAAGGATGCCGACTTCGCTAAGATTGGCGGCAAACACGTCCGAGTCTTATCAGCTGGGTCGACCCTCGCAGATTCGAATGTGTTAGGCTCCTAAAGACTTTGCAAAGGAAATCCCAGGAGCATAAGTTGGGAAAGAAGTCGCAGTTTGGACCGGATACGTGCTCGATGATGTAGGGTACTAGGTTTGGGACGAAATTGAAGGCTAAGTAGTATCTATAAGAGGTGGGAGAGGATGACTAAATTATAAATACTAGTAGGAAAAAAAGGGGATAGTTGAGATAACAATGGTTTCAACTGCAATGATGGCCTTCAAAACATTCAGAGTGGGATTGCGACCACATAAGTACTGATACAATCTGTAAGCAAACACTTTTGAAATGGGGAGCTGTTCGGGACTTTACCCTGTGCTTCATAGCGCTGAAGAAGTCCCCGAATATTTGTCTCTGAGAAGTAAGCTATCCAGCGGAACCAAAAACCCTCAAAAGACTTCAAGGAGGCATTTTTTAAGAGTTAACCAGATGTCCACCTTGTCGAAAAGATTGTCTTGGCTGTGTTATCAGTCTGCCAAATTTTTTAGGGAGATAGTGAACTAGTGCGGTGACGCAACAGGGAAGAAACCACAAAGAAAACCACACCCACAGAACGTTGTGGTCGGCCTTCCAGGCCGACCCCCAGACTACTGGTCCTCCGATCGGAGGGACACAAATGCAATTGACGTAGAAAAACAGATACGTACCTAGTATGGAACAAAACCTAGTATGTGACGGTGCCTAGCATGGAACGGAGCCTAGCATGGAACAACAAAGGAAACGCGACCGTGGATCAGGTTATCTTCCTTAGATCGAAGGGCCAGAATGTCACTGGGCTTTCAATGGGAGGTCTTTGTGGTGAAAATCGTCGGATCGATGATTGTTGAAAGAAGCACGGTTCAAAGAACCGCACACGGCACGGCCCCTTTTTAACGGTGGCACGCGCCAGAGAACGCATCGCTATGTACATAAACGGTTACAGTAATATTACACACAGAGCCCAAAAAGAACGACAGGGTCGGCCTGAACAAACGCCCCGAGTCATTACTCACTGTTCGGTTTCCTGAGGACCCTTTTGCAGCATGCCATCAAAATTCTGGAGATGTCTAAGCCACAGACCAATACATGCAACGAACGACGACTCGAATTGCGAGTTGCGAAAGCCGGATACTTCGGGACATGTCATCGAGACCAAGCCTGGCAATGTCCAGCGTGGCGCGATTGTTGTAGAGCAAATCGTGCATCTCATGCGTCGTGTTCCTGTCGATCGATCGTTAGCAACGTCACTCGGCTCATCAAGTAACCCATCAACTCACAAATTCAGGGCCTGAACTAACAACATCAAACTCGCTTTCCTCGTCCCTAAACTTCTAAGCAAACGGCGGATCTCCTCTCTATTCCAACATATTGACAGGCGGGCTCGCCAGTCTGCTCTGCCAAAAAGAGCATCAAATTCATTGTCAATCCGCCTCAACAGGGATTCGCAGCCTTCGACCGACAGACTAAAAACATCATCCAGCTGGAAACGCCAAATAACCCCACTATCCCGTTGAGTGGCCACCCCGACACGTCGAAGAGCCGCCTGGACAGTTCTGATCTCGTCTTCAATATCGCGCGCAACGGCTGGCGCATCTTTGAATTCGTTAACAGCATCCTTCACCGCCGCTGCTGCCCGGATGATGTTCGCCGAGAAACCAACCGCGATGGTTATGATGCTTAATGGGTTCATCCTGAAACGCCAGAATGATCAAAGATGAGAACCATGCCGAGGGTGAAGTGGCGTGAGTGAGTTAATATTCTGGACAAGGCTTCAGCTGGGCTCAACGTCTCTTAGATTATTCACTGCCCCCGCACTTGACACGCTAGCCAAATTTGGTGGTTGGAGGCCATCTCTTTCCCGTGACATCGCAGTGGTCGCACGAGCGGTCGCCAATCACAGATGAGAATGGGTGCTACCAGCATAACGATTTTGGATTTCGGATCCCTGCTCAACTCATGATAATACACCTGACGTTCCTAGACACCTAATAACCCAGCGCGCCCTAGAACCCCTCAGTCAAAGTTTTCTTCCCATCGTCTCTTGGAAAATCCCTCTCCGTCAAGATCTCCCCTGCCAAAATCTTTCCCATATGCGTCTTCTCCGCCCCTCCCACACAATCACCCCTAATCTCGTGATACACCTTGGCCAGAAATGCGACCGGGCTTGAGTCAAAGCTGCACTGAGGGTATCTTCTCTTCCCAACGAAGCCATCCGGTGGCACAGCCGTCTCTTCGTCCTCGTTTTCCGCATATGCCAGGCCCAGATACCCGCATACCCTCTTATATTCGTTATAGCTCCGCAGGTAGAGCTGCCCGGCGAAGAGGTTGAGCTGCATGACCAGCTCAGGGGGTGGTTCCCAGTCAGCCGCTACTGCGGGGACAGTGTACCCCTTGAGATGTTCCATGGATGAAAAGGTTAAGCTGGGGCGGGGGAGGTAGGCGTGCAGTGTCACAGGTACCGAGGAAGATCCCTGGGATTTGCTGGGCTTCGGGAACGTCTCAATGACGTGCTTGAGTCGACTAGCCTCCCACTGGCTGACCACTACCATCGCCGGAGACGCCGGGTTCGCGTTTTCGTCCTGAGCGGTACGCGCGGAACGGACGAGAACCCACTGAACGCCCCGCTGGTAACTATCGGAACGATACATCGGCCCAGTGGTGTCCACCGTGCGGGCAAAATCCTCGGTTACAAGCAAGTCAGTTGGAAAGGCGGCGATGCCGGGGGCGAACAAGGCAGCGGCGCTGGTCGTCGACATGACCGAGTAGCACGGACAGAAAGCAGCGCTGGTGAGTAGTTTGGTGTTGCCAGTGCGGACGAACTGAACAAGGCGGTGGTCAAGCTTGTGCGGGAGGGCTGTTCGCGGCGGTGGCCGGGCGACTTGGCGTTCTTCTTCGATCTCGGGCGCAAGCTCGCGTTCTTGCTCCTCGTGGAGCGCTGAAGAAGCGGTGCTGGAGCGTGTGGCGCGGCTGAAAGCAACTAACTTTTCCCGAATGGCCTGAGTGTGGGCGTCTATTTCCCCGTGCTTCGCCGTCTTGTCGTCAGCACTCGGATCCGCTTGATCTTGCAAGTCGAGGTCCGCTATTAGCGCGGCAATGTCAATGTCCCCCCCGGTTGTCGGCACTAGCCTGGGCCGGTAGCGTTCCTCCAGGCCCATGGCTTCGGGCTCGAGGTACTCTTGGGCGTCCGACGAAGAAAAGACACCACCGTTTCCTTCCACCCGTTTCCATATCGCTTCCTGGCGGGCGTGGCGAATGCCTTGGGTCGCCCACAGAGGGACACTGCGCACCGTCTCGTCCCACGTTTCCGAGATAACCCAAGCAATGACGTCGGCAACGCCCAGGGGCTGTTCGGGAGCTATGTTGGTACGAGCCGAGCGGATGCGTTTCTGCATCTCGGGAGACAGCACAAACGTCACCGACTGACCGCGACCTAGCTTGCGCATCCGCATGCATGCTTGGACCAGAGTGTCCTTTGTCACGCCTGGTCCGAGGGTGACGGCAGCACGGTAGTTATCCGGCAGCTTCAGATCGGTGCCCCTCGTGTGCGCTTGATCGAGGAACACGAGGCACCGATCGGTCCGTGTCGCGAACGGGGACGTCAGGAACGGTACGACATCGCCGTTCCGGAGGAGGACCAAGAGCTCGTCTTGGTGGTCGAAAAAGATGACGGCGTCGGCGCTGCTCGCGGGAACCACATCGAGCAGGTTTTTCGCCATCTGCAAGTTGCTGCTCTCGACAACCTGGGCGCCTACATCGAGAATCACCCGCATAGGCGGCTGAGATTGCGTCAGAGAGCTAAGCAGCATCTCCTCAGACAGGGCTGAGGGTCGTGATGATGATCCCTCCCCTCCGGTTCCCACCTCCAACACTGTGTTCTCATCCCTTAGGATCGTGCTGAGCACCGCGGCGTTAGTGTGCGGCTGCAGGTCCAAAGCCGTCACGGATAGCGGGAGGACAGCCTTGGAGTCGTTGGTGCCGCTGAACCCGGTCAGGAGGTGGTGCTTTTTCGGCTTGGCCAGGTCCCACCCGGACGAGGAGAGCTTGAGCGGGAATTGCTTCATCTCCTTGGGGAAGACCACGTACGCGAGAAAAAAGTCCACAACCGGCCGGGCGTGTCTCAGCGCAGGAAAGACAATGGTCTCGCACTGGGGCTTGTCCTCAATGTTGATGGACGAAAAGTGCTGGAAGGACGGTGGAAGGTCCGGCGCCTGGGCGGCCCATCTGCCGTACTCCTGCTCCGCTTGGTCCAAGTCGTCGTGAAGCAGTTGGAAACACGTGTAGAGCTGCTCGTCGGACAGGCCGCTGTAGTAGTAGCTTAAGCACGTAAGCACGATGACGACGTCGGGGTGGCTAAACTCGGAGCGCGGCGAGGGCATATCCTTTGCTCGGTACGGCACGGCGAGCATGATTGGCGGTCGGCGGGCAGGAGCGAGGCCGTAGTTGACGCGGAATCGCTTTTGACCGAGCGCGAATAGGAGAACCTCCTTGGCCAGTAGGCCCCGGAGAAGAAGAACCGCGTTCTTGGCGGTTGGACTGTTAAACAGCCCAGTAGTACCGGCATCCTCGACCAGCGCAAGGTCCTCGGGGGTGACTTGGTCGACCGAGATGTAATTGCGAACCGCCTGGCGCATGCGTTCGTTCTGGTGGGCCACCGGGAAACCAGTGAGGCCGCAGCGGCATATTGTAGCAGCGAGCACGCCGATCAGGTGCCGGCCTGCAGACTCTTCCAGAATGCGTATGACGGGAACGCGTCCGACACCGTGATCCTCGAAGATGAGACCCTCTGCCAAATTCGTGTGAGCGCTGTCGGCCATGAGCTGTCGGACGGCAGTCTCGACTAAAGCGAGGATTTGCTGGATCAGGATCCACCGGCCAGGACTCATCTCAACCGCTTCCTGCGCACCCATGGTGTAGATCAGCTCGTACTTGACACTAAAGTTCTCGTCACTTTCGTCGACGACGTCTCGCGAGACGGACTCAAACTCTTGGTACAGACGGGTGATGCTCTCTCCCAACGCTCCGCCGTCGACTCTCCTCTCGTCTCTTGTAGCCCAGCTCTTCTCGATGCCCATCAGCTTGAACGATAGCAAATGCTCAGGCTGCACGAGGAGCACCCCGCCCTCGACTCTGCACCTCTCTATTATCTTACGTACAACTTTGACGCCGCCGCAGTTCATCTGGACCGAACGTGAAAATGGAAGGTAGAATACCCGTCTGTTTAACAGGCCTCCGAGCTTGCTGATGAGCACCTGCGTCATCTGGCTTGACTGGGGCTTCGCTACCACGATGCGGACTAAGCGCTGCTCGTCTGCCAACGCAGCTGCCACGATGGGCACGATAACGGACGACTTTCCCTCGCCCATGTTGAGCTGCATGACCGAGTTCTTCATCCCTGGCGGGGATCTCATGGCGGCAGCGATCTTGTTCTGCACAGTGCGAATCATGATGCCCTGCTCAATCTCCAGCAGCAGGCTTTCGGGGTACTCGAGCGGGTCCCATTCCAGGTTTTCGTGGTTGCCAGTATTAGAGAGCTCCCTCTGCAGATCGCTACGGCGCTCCTTGGGGGCAGATTGGAGGCCATGAAGCCGCTCGGCACGTTGCAAGCGCACCAAACTCAGGGCGAGGTCAACAAGGCAGAGTCGCCACGGCTGCGACAGCTGACGCCAAAGCCCTCGTGTCATGCTCTGCAAGAGGAAAAGGGGTGAGATTCGGGGGTATACGCCGGCATCGATGCACACCTGATGCGCGATCGAAGTGCTAGCCAGGGAGAGTTCCACACCGCGACGAAGGGAACTGTACCGGTCCAGCGCTTCTTGCAGGCTCTTAGTCAGGTCTCCGGCTTCGGGCACGATCGCATCAGGCTGCGTTGTGACGGGACTGGCTATGCTCCGACGTAGCTCAGCAAGGTACGAAGCCTGGTGTTCTTGGAGGTTGGATGCGCCTGAAAGTTTGTCGATGAGAGCAGACAGACGTGCGTGGCCTTGGATGTTTGACTCTCGGATCTCGGTGGGTTGCGATGGTGGCAACGCATCTGGCAGTGGGCGGTCGCAGTACGGTGCTGGCAGTGAGAACAGCGACCCGGCAGAGACCGCACCGGTTCTCGAGGACGGCCTGTCCGAGGAAGGAACGGATACCACCGCCGGCTCGCTGATCTTGATGACGCCGACTTTGCCCAGCTTTTCCGACAACAAACCAAGGTAGCCACGGAATGCCTCTGACCTCCGTGCCGTTTCTACTAGATCCAGTACTTTGGGCATGATTTGGTCTACGCGAAGGTACGAGCGGTAGTTCGAGCTAGCAGGGGTATATACGGCCCAAGATTGGCCAACCTGGGTTTGCAGCTCGCCGACCAACTTGCTGACGGCGGCCCGGGAGTTGGACGCCCATTCTCGATCCCTTCTGCGTTCGAATTCGCAAACGGACTCGTGCCGCTGCTTCGACCATCTGTATTCCGGGCACTTTTCCAGGTCTTTTCTGCCGTCGTTGGTGACTCTTGTGAGCTCGCGTTGTAGCGTGGCGCGGTTGATGTCCAGGTCGAACTGAGCATCAGGTGGCGGGAACATGTCGGCCTCGGCAAATACAGAAATGCTGCTCAGTGCCATCAGTGCCTGGACTACTTGCTGGTCCGAACCGTCGGCGTAGAGGAGACTGGCCAGGAAAAACATCTTTTTGTATTTGTTCGTCCCCGCCACAAGCGCCCGATGGAGCCCGCACCACAGGCCGCCGAGAGCCTTGGTCGGCGCGCGGAGGTTGTCGAGATGAAATCTGATCTTCACCGTAGGGTGTCCTTTAAACTTGGAGCCGTTAACGGCTTCAATCCTGCTTGCCACGTCGGAAGAAGGTTTCCAGACGAGACTCTCGGTACCGGCGTCCACGAGTCTCACCAGCTTCGAAACTCGACGGTGGTTGTCGGGACGGCCGCCGGCGCTTGCCCTGCCTTGAGGGCGGTACCAGTTGTCCTCGGCTGTCGTATGTCCTTCGGCACCAAAATCGGACACGCGAAAGATGGAATTGCGGATCCTTGCGCGCTGCGCCAGGTCGGATGCTCTCTTTTCCGACAAGACGGCCGTCGATGATGATGCGGAAGAGTCGCCTACTTTCGCATCCCACAACTCCGGCTGGAAGAGCTTTCCCGCTTCCTTGTAATCATCAAAGATGGACGTGGCGAGCGGCCAAAGGTCATCGTGCTGTGACAGAGGCGGGAGACTATCGTTCCACACAGTTTGTTCCATCTCTTGTAGATGCATCGGATAATACGTCCGCAGGGGCGAGAGACTTGCGATCTCTCCAAGCAGGGCCCTGGAATCCCCGTCGAGGGTGGGGTAGGATCTCACAGCGGCGCTACGGAGGATTCTCAGCGCCTCTTCTGTTCCCGTCCGAGACGTTAGGGGGTCGGGAAGACAGTGAGATGTGAGCGCGTGGAGCCAGCACAAATAGAGCGTACTCTGGAGAAACCCTGTGCCAACTAGACAGCCGAGCTTGTCGTTGACGTAAAAAGCGTCATGCCGGACGCGCTTGTTGTTGCCTTGTTGTACTGAGACCTTCACGTGCTTGGATGCTTTGCTAATACGAGACGAGACGTGCCCTCGCGGGATGAGAACCATTCTCAACCCGGGGCCGTGCTCGGGCTTCAGTACCAGCTTTTCGACGAGACCAACCAGGCTGCCAATCCCTTGATTGCTATCAATCTGCATACCACTGTAGTTTTTGGATTGGACGGCGCTCTCCCCTTGCCGAGCGTGGAAGGTGAGGGAGAGGCGGGGGAATTCGAGGTCCAGCGAGTTGTCGTCGCAGTTCAAGATGGCGTTGATGTCGCCAGGGCCTTCGATAGCATCCAGGATCGAGTAGCTCAGCAGCGCCGTGGGACTGGACGGATCTATCACCACGCAGGACCCTTTCCTCAGCACGTATTTGTGTTCTTCGCGTGCCAGACACCAACCTTCGGCTTCCAACTCCCACTTACGGTCGATAGGGCGAAATCCCACCCGCCGCGTAGCGAGATGAAGCCAGTGTGAGTAGTCGTTTACGAACGAGTTAGGTAGATCGTTATTGAGAGAGTCTTTCGGGATGTACTCATAGCTGTCGTCGGCGCCACTGCAACCCTTGGGACTCTGTCGGACGGCCCGCACGACCAGCCGGCTATCGATCATGGCAAAGTGAAGTATCCAGCCGTGTAAGTCTCGAGACGCCGAAAACGCCATGCCTGGGACGCTCGATGGGCCAACGTCCAAGATCTGCTCGCCAAAGAGTCGTCGGAAGGTTGAGTGTGCCTGATAAGCCGACGGTAGTTTAGACAGCGGGTAGCCATTCAGAAAGAAATGTCCCGTAAGGAGATTGAAAGTAACCGACACCGGTCCGTCGCTTGTTCGTGTCAGAATGTGACTCTGCCCGGCATTCTGGTCGAGGGGTGCCCAACCACGATTGTCGGCAGAAGGGGAGAAGGCAGCCCACAAGCGCTTGATCGCCCTGTCCAGTCCTGGGTTTCCGTGTTCAAGAACCTGGCATGTCACCAGGGGACGGGCCCGGTACATGACGGCATGCCATCGCTGCATCAGCTGAAGGGAAATGGCATCGCTGGGTTTACCCGACGGCGGGAGGTAGTTGCGGGCCAGCACGGCGCTCTCGACCAGCCAAGCGAGGTTGTCAGGGTCTCCCAGAATACCTGCTAGATAAGCTTCTCCCATACTAAATGTGGCGCCACAGGTCAGAGCTGCCATTAGCAACTTGCCAATCCACCTCTCCCGATCCGAGGTATTATTGCACTTGTCCAGCTTATCTCGAAGCAGTCTTGCCCAGCCTATCGATACCTCTCGCAGCTGCCCGAGGTACTCGAGGAGTGCAGATGCGATATCAGTCGAAGGGGAGAGAGCCAGGAGTCTTGTGGCTAAACACGTGAGAATACAGAGGGCAATGTTGTTCTGCCAACTCTCGCGGACACGGAGGAGAGCATCGTGCAGAGCCGGAAGGATCTGGTTCATAAAAGCCTCTTTCTGGGTATCGGAATGAGCCTCTCTCCAAATAGAACTGCCACCCTCGCCGGACCCGGAATCTGGCGGCTGGGGCCCGGCCTCGAGGCACGCCTGCAGAACCAGTGCGAGCGTTCGCTTCTTGTTAAAGTTGAGGGACGGGATCACAAGCTGACACAGAATATTTGCCCATTGCAAACTGACGCCGGAGCGGAGGTTACCGAGACTCCGAAACTCACGGAGAGAGAGAGACAGCGGACAGCGATGCTGTCCCGCGATGACGTCGTTGGAGGTGTGTTTGGTATAGCGAATCCAGTCTTCCACCGGGTCCCCTTTGACAAGCTCAGCGAACGAGCAGTGTCGAGGAATGCGGGCACGGAAGACTTCCATCTCTGTCGAGACTCTCGAGGGCCCGTGGTAGTATGAGTACCACGCAGCGTGCGGAACACAGAGGTTTTCAGGCGTCGCCTCGGTGATGTGTTTCGTCCTGTAGTGAGCAACCTCCATGGGCTTGACCGTCGAGGCCGGCTGGAGATGGCTCTTGGCCTGGAAGAAGCGCCCCATGCCTTGACGTTCAGCTGCAAAGTACAACGTCTCTCGATTGGCTTTGCGGAGACCGCCCTCTTCTTTCTCCCAAAACACTTGGGTGACCAGTCTCCATGTCACTTCTCGCCAGAGTGCGGCGACAGCAGGAACGCTGATCTCGAAAACCGCTGCATCAGCGTGGTTAGGCTCCTCTGGTAAGGGCCACTCAAACACATCGATGTTCAGACCTTGCATCTCGCGCTCTAGCCGGCAGCGTTGGCAGAATGATGAATGTTTTTGCTCCTGCCACCGAACATCCCAGTAATACTCGCAGGATGCCGCATTGTAAGCTTCGGCTAATGAGTTGTACTTTTGTCTGGTGCTCTCGTACTCCTCCAGCTTCTCAGCCTTCATCTTGCTGCCCCAAGCCTCAATCTCATGACGGAGGAGCTGGTGCTTTACCGAGGCATGGGCGAAGCGGACGGCGAACGAGTTGTTGTGGCCAAATCCAGTGAAAGCCGAGGGGTAGAGGTTCGGAGCTCTTGCCCTGCGACAGGCGAAGTAGTTCTCCACAGCATGGAGACGGTACATCTCCTCCTTTCTCTCCAGCAACAACTGGTGAAGGACGTCAGGGGGAAATCCAGGGTCGTAATCCAGGAGCAACGGGATATCCCCTCCAGCAATCTTGTCCATAGCCACCCAGAGCTCGACAATCACCAAATACATGGTGGAAAACGCTGCTGGAATGCCGCTGTAGGCTACCGATGCGGAGATGTAGTATGTTTCGATCAGTTCCTTAAGGCCACTCACGGCCGTGCCTGCAGGGAGGCCGTTGCTGCTTAGTAGCCAACCCGATAGCGACGATTCGACCCAAGTCTCGAAGTCGGCTAGTTTGTAGCGGCTCTCAATGGCATCCAGGTTCTTGAGACTGCTCGGTGAGGGTAGTTCCGTGCGTGAGAGCGAGAAATACTTGGTCACGTCGCCCTCCCCCATGTCATCTCGCTGGCCGGCGTCTCGTGATTCGATCCAGGACAGCTGCGCGAGGAGACCTCTGACTTTCAACTCTGAGTCTTGCCGAAATGTTAGCTGAGGCAGCTTATCTAGCGGGAGTCTCCGGTTGTCGTTTTGTAGCGCGGTTGCCCATCGAGCCTCTAGGGTGGCCTTAACATGTTTTATGGTCTCCTGTGTCCCTCTAAGCCACCCCGAGCATAACTCTCCAGCAGGGTCCAGCTTGACGATGCGGCGGACCAATTTGGACTGCATGGAAAAGAGCTTGTCACTGGAAATCAAGGTCTGCGACGTGCCTAGGGCTAACTCTAGGATACGGGCGCAGTGATGGGCCATTAGCGATTTGTACCACGATGTTTCTCCGCGCAGAGTGGCGCGTCGGTCGAGCACAAGCCGCAGTGCCACTCGGAGAAGAAGCCAGATGGCTGACCGGTGAAATGGTAGGAGGGCATTGCTCCAGCACACTTGTTCTCGGCTGCGTTTGATGATCCGCTCGGGCTGCACTTCCTGACCCAGGCCAGCGAGGATGTCGGTGAGAAGGCCAGTGGCAAGCACAGGAGAGAGCGAGTCTCTGTGTTCCGGCTGGACCGTCTTCGCCTTGATCACCTTGGGCCGAGTTCCTGGGGCAACCTTGGACTCGAGTTCATGGATTGCATTGACCAGCTCATCCAATAGCGCAGCATCTCGAAGCTTGCTATTGGGGACCGTAACGGCCCGATCGGGGAACTCCCGAAGGAGAGATCCTTTGCAGGACATGACATTTCGGTTGGGCGCAAGGAGCTGGAATGTTTCGAACAGAACGTCGTTCTGTCGGGAGGTGAGAAGTAGCCCAGCGTTCTGGTCTCGGAGATGGAGCAGCGCCACGTCTACAACAGCCGTTTTAGCGGAAATTTATTCAGCGATGAAAAGAAACTGTTACTTACCGCCATCCTTTAATTCCACGATCACACTGCGCAGCGCATCGCGATTCGTAACCTTGGTCTTGCCCGCACCTGCTTTCGAAATCGTCTTGAGAAAACGATCGAGCATACCCAGGCCGTGTTGCACGGAATCACTGGAATCTCGCTGTGCTGCCATGAAGTCCGAGACCGAGTTGCGCAAGACTTGGACCATTGTGAGCGAGTGCTGGATGTTTGTGTCGTCTTCTTGTGGCAATCGAGGAGGCAGGAAGACATGATGGATCATGAAGTCGAGCGTGGGCATATCCAAGGGCACGTCACCCCTTGCAAGCAGGTCGGTCACCATTTTTAGCCGAGCTTGTCTGGCTAGTAACTGACCGCAGCAGGTCGGCGAGATGTCGATAGCGTAGCGAATTGGAAGGTTATTGAGTATTTGCGTGACAGGTAAAGGGAAAACGAGAAAGAAGCGGGGAGGCCGAAGGCAGTGAGTCGTTGGGTTCCCGTCAGGCACAGACAAACGCCCGGCGGTAGGCCTCAGTGCATCAAGAGTGGACCCACATAATATGTTGGTTCTGTGTCACCTCTTGTCTGAGACATCGCAGTGGTCTGAGGGGAGATACACAGTCCTGTCTACGAACCCAATCCTCGGGTTGGTGTCAGCAATCCCAAAGTTATTTGAAGTTTTTTGCGCAATATAATTTCCTCTGTGCCCACTTCTTGCGATGGAATTGAGCACGTTCCAAAGCATCAGCTGTGCGTATTAACCCAATGGTCGTACTTCATGGCATGATGACCTCTGGTGGTGGATTACGTTAATTGGACTCTTGGCTGTGTTCGGAATACGTAAGCAAGCTATGAATTGGTTGGGACTTAAAACGGTGCAAACATGCATGGTAAGCGCCGAGAGGCCCAAAAACGGATCTCTAGACAATTAATTTGCTGCAGCTTATATAAAAAGTCTTACAGACGATGTATATGCTAGTGAATAAAAGAAAGAGCGATCTTGAAAATTCTATTCACACATTCGTAACTGGAGCTGTGTGCAAAGGCCATTATTTCTAAGATCATGAGCAACCCTTATTTAGTTACATCTAAATTTAATTACAAGCAGAAAATAGCTCCCACAAATTGGAGCTGGCCACCACCATTCTCGCCAAAATCCACATCACCTGTGTCGGCACCAAATGGTGTGCCAACAGTGACGACGAGGCTGCCGTCAACGGCTATACATCGTACATTATTATTATTGTTGGAAGGTCGGATAGTATTAACACTGCCCGTGCTCAGGAGCCGGTTGACTAGCCGCATGCCCGGGACTGGAACAATGAAGTCGGTGTCGATTGCCCCCTGGCTACCCACCAAGGTAAGGGAAGCCTCTACATCGGATGTTCCCAGTGTTCTCGGAGCGGGCAACGGCTGAAGTCCCAAAGATACCGGACTGAGAGACTGGATAGGTTGTCTTACATTAACTGAGTCACTCTCTGTGACTGGCAATGGCCGAGGACTTACCGAGACAGCAGAAAACCCAAGCCCAACTAGAATATTCTTGAACTGCATGACGACGAGTGGGGAATCTTCAAGCTCGATTTTGAAAGCTGAAAATTAAAATTCTTTAGTTTACTGTCTAGTTCGATATTCTAGATGTTGGCAAGGTCTGATGATGTGGCCTTTAGGGTATAAATGCCTCAAATGCTGATATGATCCCAGATTTAGGACCACCTTATGTTCCCGTGGACTCAAATCTGGGACCCTTTAAGCATAATATTTAGTTACAGAAAGGAAGGAATATCTGTTAGGAATCAAGCAAATTTAGAAAAATATAGTAATCTTCCCGTTTATTACCGCTAGAAGAGGTCGTTTTAAGAACGATACTTTCATCGCCCAAGTTTACATTGGTATACGCCATTTGCTAGTTAGTTATTTCCATCGCTATTTTCTTAACAATTTACGAAATAATATGGCGTTCGCTTTTTGCAACTGCAACTTTTATCAGAAACCGACTTCTACGACGCGAGGCAGGATGCTGAGGAGCTGCAAGTACGAATTTGATGTATATTTTCCAGGCTCGGCCACCCCTACAACACGGTCGCAGTACTGGTGACTGGACGCTGGATCTTAAAGCATCTTTATACATATATAACGTTTTCATTACATATCTCAAGTCGCGTAGGCTACAGGAGCCTCACGCATTTCACGCCAAATATCGGCAGGGTGCCAAGAACGAGAACCCTATTTTAAGAGTCTAGAACAGCCTTTAAAGGTGTCAGAAAGAAGGGGGTTTAGAGGCCCTGGGCATCTAGTCAGCGGAGCTGACTGGATACCTGGCACTTCCAGTACGCCAGTGAGCCTCAGCCACCAGAGTGACGAAGCCTGAATCCTGCAGAATAGTCTATAAAGAAGCCTCTGGCTTCCAGCCAGAGCCAGAGGAACAGAGTGAACACAAGCAATACAATCACGCAGTTGCAACCCCTTCAATTCTACAGAATCCAGAGTGCCGCGCTTCCAACACTACTGTTCAACAACTAGCTTAGAAGCTGTACTGGTTGTGACGGACTGCCTGCCGTCAGGCTCTCTAGTAAAGCTAGAGTCTCGAGCAGGGAAGACACGTAATAACTAAGCAGTTACAACCTCTATTATTTCTACGGAATCTATGGCGCCCTCACTCCTATCAACTATTCCTATTTCACTATCTACCTACTCCAACACTAAATATCAGCTTAAGTTAAGATGATGTATCAGTGTACTGCAGGCAACGTCCCTGTGTGCTATCGCCCCACCAAAAGCCCCATACAAAACCCTAACCTCCCAACACTACCCCTCCCCCGCAATGCTGCGCCAGCTGCCATAACGCGACCGCAGTTAACCCTACCAAATTGGAATTGGACATCGTACTCTCCACAGGAACGCAGACAAAGTTCCATCAGAGATGTTCCGCCCTTCCCTACCCCGCGCAGCGACGCCGCATAACGCCACAACGCATCCCCTTCCTATTCAGTTCCGAGCAGGTTGAGTGGGGTTTGCGCGCTAAGACCACTAGGTGGCTGAGAAACTCGCTCATACTCGCTCATACTCGCTCACTACTTAGCTTGCTTGACAATTGGCCGGCAATAAGATGGACAGCGTTGCATTCCCCTCCAATTTCCTTTCTTACTCTTGGTGAACTTTTTTACCTCCCTTTTTTCGTGCTTAAGTTCGATTTTGGGTCAGCTTCGTCCCGCACTACATGAGTTAGCATGACAGCCTTTACCCTTGTCTTCCTCACCTTCTCAGCGCTCCTAACCAGCCCAGTGCTTGCTGCCGGTCAGGCACTGCTCACTGGTTATGGCTTCTCCCCCTACGAACCACTCTGTGCCGAGTCATGCTTACGGTCTTTCACCTCGTACATGCTTGCCTGTACACCAATGAGCGATGATCATAGCCACAGCCACATGTCGACGACGACTCCAGGATGTTATGCCGAGGACACATCGTTTCTAACTTCAGTCGCCTGGTGCTTTAGCGAAAGGTGTGCCGATTATGACATCCCCATCTCGAAGCTCCAACTATTCTGGGAGCAGTTCGTCACGGGCACCAGCAAGGTCGCTCCGAAATGGGCCTACTCTGTTGCGCTCGCCAATGTCAACCCAAAGCCACCCGCCTACCAGTTGACGTCTGCCGATACCGACCTTAACCAGACGTCTTTGGTCTCCCCGGACAGTTATCTGGCTCAGTGGAATGTCCTGGGCGGTGTTGCGCGGGAAGGACTGGTTGAATCGCAATACAGGTAACGTCCCTTGTCCCCCCCTCACTACCAACCAAATCGACATATATTCTGACACCGGGCATACAGCCTTGCTATAATCTTCACGTCACTTGGTCTGCCAGTCGTGCTTACTCTGCTGGGTTACCTTCCTTTCATGTCTCGGCTTATCCGTTCGGTATGCCCGCCTCCCAGGGATTTGGCGAGTTGCAGCTGATTTTCCGATAGGTCAAACCTTACCTCGTATATCCCAGCTTGATCGGTACATACCAGGTCCGGCCCCTGCCATTTCTGCTCGGGAACGCCCCAACCGTGGGTCAGAGCATCTACATCGCCATTTTCATTGCTCTCAACGTCATTTTAAGTGCAGTCGGCTACCAGTCTGCACAGCCGAATGCCTGGTTTGCGACCCAATGGAACGAGATCTCAGCATACGTTCTATACCGGACAGGGACACTTGGCTTCATGCTTCTGCCCATCTTGTTTCTCTTCGCCTCCCGAAATAATGTTCTCTTATGGCTATCAAATTGGTCCCATTCCACATTTTTACTGCTACATCGCTGGGTGGCACGCGTGTTTACCCTCTATGTCGTCGTCCATTCAATAATCGGCCTGCAAATCTACGCCACCAACGCCAGCACAACCTGGTGGATTTGGGGCGCTGTCGCCACCATGGCGACTGTGATTTCTGTCCTCTTCAGCGGGCTGTACGTACGGAAGGGACAGTACGAGCTTTTTCTAATCTTCCACATCCTACTAGCATTGTTCATTGTGGTCGGTTGCTGGTATCACGTTACGTTGTGGTACGGAGCCATGGGCATCGTCTGGCCGGACGCCAGCTGGGGTTATGAGCTTTGGATCTATCTCGGCATCGCCGTGTGGTTCTTTGACCGCCTCCTGCGCGTGGGACGGATTCTCAAGAGCGGCATCTTGCACTCCAAGGTGTCGGATCTCGGCGGAGGCTACGTCCGCGTTGATGTCCCCCGGGTGCGTTGGGGCCCCGAGCCGGGCAAGCATGTGTACGCCCACTTCCCCACACTCAACCCGCTGCGCCCCTGGGAGAATCACCCGTTTTCCATCATCCCGACACACATGTTGCGAAAGCCAAGGTCGGGTGAAAGAACGCCCTCGTGGTCCAAGGACGAGGAGAAGCAGCTTGCAGTTCCGCAGGCAAAGACCGTTCCGACTCACGATATCACCAGCGCCGGAATCACGCTCCTGATCAAAAAGGAGAGCGGTATGACAAAGTATCTCAAGACGCACAACAGTATACTCACGCTTCTTGATGGACCGTACGCGAATAACACCACAAAAGAGATCCTGCGTTGCGACCGGGTACTCCTTATTGCGGGCGGTATCGGCATTACGGGTGTTCTACCCTGGGCGCATAGCCACTGGAATGTTAAGCTCGCCTGGAGCGTTTCCGAGTCGGCGCGACCGCTAGTGGAAGCTGTGGAACTGGACGGCGTTGCGACCAAGGATGTGCGGGTGGGCAATCGGTTTAGCGTCAACGAGCTGGTTGCTGAGGAAGCCGACGCGGGATGGGACCGTGTCGGCGTTGTGGTATCTGGACCTGGAGGACTTTGCGACGACGTTAGAGCTGCTGTTGTGGCGGCTGGGAGAAGGGGCAAGACTGTCTTTGAGCTGGAGGTCGATGCTTATTCGTGGTAGGATGTAACAAACTGAACGGACTGTTTCGTAGACAGGATGCTTGGCTCTTGATTTTGAGTTCTGTCAATCTTTTCACATGCATTCGTATTGTAGCAACTGAACCTCTAGGTACCAGACGAAGCGGACAAGTGACGGGGTTACAATTTGTTGCCAACCTGTGCTTTGGCTATTTACTTTGTAAATCATCTTCGCACTAGTAACATGGGTTTACCGAGGTATTGATACCATAACGGCTTGACATCAAAAAGTATTTCCAGATCATTATAACATAAATGCCCAGCGAGCAGTGCACGTTGAACTCTATATATTTCTTAGTCTATTTAACTTAATTATACAGTTGGTGCTTAGATCTGACCTACTTCCTTCGCACCGTCAGCAGCCGGAGAATTTCTCGGTCGGTCCGGGAGCGTGGCTAGGCCGGTGCGGTGCTTTTCATGTTCTTTGCTGAGCCTCCGATGGCGAATGAGCAGACTGAGAAGCAAACCGGCGCCGGCACAGGCGGCATAGACAATACGCATGCGTTGCAGACCCATACTGTATGCCTCGCGGGCGGCACCACCCTGCTCGCCTGACAATTGCGCAACACGCGCAGCGTTCGACGCCGCATGGTGCCCAGAAATCATATCTCCCAGGTCCGGGCCGAAGGCGGCAGCGATGGCCTGAGACTGGCGCTGCATTTCATTGTTGAAGACGGCACCGCCGACGACAATAGATATCGCCGTCGCCATCTGCCGCAGGAACATAAACGTCGACGTGGCCGCAGCCATGTCTTGGGGCGAGACGGTCGTCTGGATGGCGATGAGTGTGGCCTGAGAATTGGGACCTATGCCCGCGCCGGCCACGAGCTGGTAGAGGACCGCCTTGGCCAGATTCCGCTCCGGGCCCAGATCCACGAGCAGCCCAAATCCCAGCACCGTCAAGGCCATGGCCCCGACAATCAGCCATAGGTAACTTCCCGTCCTGTGGATAGCCCAGCCGGCCATCGCCGATGTCAAGGACAGCGACAGCGCATAGGGAAGCAAGTAGACGCCGGATTGAAGCGGGGTGGCGCCGAGCACGGCCTGGAAGTAGAGCGGTAGCCAGTAGCTCGCCGAGATGAGGACAAAGCCATGAACAAAGGCCACTGCGAATGCCGCGCAGTTGGAGCGGCTCACGAAGAGGCCGAACGGAATCAAGGGGTACCGCGCAAAACACGAGAGATAGACACCTCCAAGGCCGAGCAAGAAGGTGCCAGAAAGCACGAAGCCAAGAACTATCGGCGCGTCCCAGGGGTATGTGACACCACCCAGCTCGAGACCCAGCAGCAGCAAGACGGTGCCGCTGACCACGGTGGCGCTCCCGATCCAGTCAATAGCGAAAAGACCCTCCCAGAGAGGCGTCTGAGGATTGTGCAACTTGAGAACCATGGGGATTACGATAAACCCGGCACCGCAGATAGGAAGATTGACTAGTTACGCCTTGGTCACCATGTCTACGTCTGACAATTCGAGAAGAGAGCTGGAAGAAAGAAAAAAAAGATAGAAACTTACTGTAAAAGCACCACCTGAAAACCCCGCGCATTGGGATTAGCCACCATGTTAACGGTCAAAGCATTTTCATGCGCAGGGTCGAATGTACAAGGCAGCGTACTTACCTCCAAGTCAAAAGACTGGTAAACACGCCGCCCAGAACGGGCCCCACGGCGGACGCAAGCACCCAGACGAGGCCCATGGCGCCAAAATAGACGGCCCGGTCGCGCAGCGGGAAGAGGTCGGCAATGCATATGTAGACCAAGGTGAGCACGCCGCCTGCGCCGACGCCCTGGGCGGCGCGGCCGGCCAAGAGGAGGGCCATGGACACAGCGACGCCGCACAGCAGGGAGCCGACGGCAAAGACGGCGAGCGCGACTAGTAGAATGGGCTTGCGGCCAAAAATGTCGGACAGGCGGCCCCACACGGGCACCACGGCCGCTTGGGCCAGCACGTATGCGCTCCCCACCCACGTGTAGCCCAGGGCGGACCCGAACTCGTCAGCGATGCGTGGAACCGCCGTCGATATGATGGTTACATCAAGCGCTGTGAGAAAGAGGATGGCACCGAGCGCCAGAACCACCACCGCCGTCTTCCGCGGGGCGCGGGCCGGAGATGCAGCCGTCTCGGAGATGGGGGGTTGCATTTCGAAGCTTGGGCACGCCACAGCTGGAGAGAACGGACGTGCAAGACGCGGGATGGCGATAACAGTCAATGGATTGCCTGCCGAAGGGGGTAGGTACGAGCCTGTTCATCGGTGCGTTGCTGACAAGGACGCTAACTCATGTATTTGTAAATAAGTGGCCGGAAGGACTGGCTGCTATAGGCTTATACGGGAAAGAGAAACACACTGAGCAGGTTGTGTGGGGGTCCATGTGATGATGAGTACCTTAGGACAAATGTACTTGATTCTCAGACACACTGAAATAGTTAGGTAGCGACCACGAATGTGATTACGATCGCCCCGCCCGCTGTCAATTTTGTAAAGTACCTTGGCTTGAGATCCAGCGCCTCCTTCCCAATCAAGCTGCAACTAGCCGCGAGCTGTAACCACGGCAAGACACGGCCTCTGCAAGAACTCGCTCCAGAATGCGGGATCCCTCCGCACGATGGGAGCGCTGGTGTAGGGCACGATGGCCACCTCCAACAGGCCAAACTGCTCATAGACGTCCTTGGACCCCGAGTAGATGACCTCGAGACAGGTGCCCACGAACTCGACGGGCGGCGTGGACCGTAGCGTGCAGACGTACCTGACGCCGCCGGGGATCAAGGAGAGGTCTCGGCAAAGGCCGCCGTATTTACCCGTCTGCAACACCGGGCTCCACGGGTCCGAATCGCGCACGCCGATAAATCGGCCGCCGGGTTTGAGATGGCGTCGGATGTTGGCGAACATGGCGTGCAGCGTCTCGGTCGAGCCGGCGAATGAAAAGATCCAATTGGCCATGACAATGTCGTAGCCCTCGGGAAGTAGGGACAGGTGGTCAAGTGGCTGCGCGACATCGGCTTGCCAGAACCGAAGCTTGGCGCCATTGTCTCCGCCGGCTTGGCCTGCCTGGATCATGCCGGCCGAGATGTCGACCAGGTCGACGACCGTTGCACCGAGCTCTAGTGCCGTGCGTGCATGACGGCCCATGCCGCCACCGAGGTCCAAAACGGTACATCCCGTGCAGTCGCCAAGGCCGATGCGGATGAGCTCGGCTTCGAGTTGGCCAGAGGGCAGCTCACCGTAGCCGTCGTACCCCTCGGCAGCTTTGTCGTAGTCGCTTCTGGCTTGCTCCGAAGCTGCGGCGGTTGCTGACATGGCTTACTGACGCTGTTTCGGAGTGCTCAGACTGTGCTTTTGGGGGGTGCGTGTTAGGTGGTGCGCTTTGTAGTGGGTGCGAATCTCTTTTGAATTTGGCTGTTTCGCGGCGCGCGCAAGCCAAGGACCCCGGATGTCTCGCCGCGTCTTGGCGTTCTGTGCCGCTTCGAAACTTGCTCAAACCATCTCCTCCACACCTGTATACGAATTATCCGATTGGCAAGACGTTTACTGTCTATTTCTTCATTGCAGACGCAAAATGCTGATTTAAACGTCCTATGCAAGTGACGGCAGAGCACTCCCTCTTTTGAACCTGCTGGACACTACTGCCGGTCCGTCGCACAGCCCAGCAGTAGCGATGATTCGAACTAGACTTCCATCGCTGTCACAATAGGTGGCATTGTCTGATAGAACACGACCAGTTTTCTTCACAATTAGTTTGGCAATTACGTTTGAACTGTCCATTGCTGACGAGGCTACGACTACTGTTTTTTTTTTCCCCCAAATACATACACCTTCAGACTATCCAGTTAGCTGCCGGCCAAGCGTATGCGGGCGATTCAGTAAAACACAAAGGCCCTGATCTCAATACTGTGGCGCGGGATGCCGGACCCCGACTCGCCCAGGTCAAACGAGCAGTGTGGGACGGCCATATTCTGACCCTTTTCCGAATCATAGGCATTAAAAACGGCCAGCTCCGACGCCAGCTGGTCAGGGATGTAGTACCACCGGTGGTTGGGATGGTGGTAGACCTGGAAGACCTCGTTAGCCACGGTCGGGAAGACCTCGTCCACCTTGAAGAGATCCCTCTCGGCATCAACGCTCAACGGGTCGAGAAAGGCCAGGGGGAAGTCCCGGCACGGTCCTGAGAGGGGCTTCCAAATGCTACTCACACAACACCCACTGGTTAGAAAATGATACAAGCGAGAGGGCTCACAACGCACTTGATGACTTGGTAGCGGCGGCTCAGCATCTTATCCTTGTCGGCGCCAAAGTAGCCGACGACGCGGGAGTCGAGCTCGGCCTTGGTGTAGTCGATATGCGCCGACAAGGAGGGTTGGTGAGCGTCGGCATTGTGCTCGCCCTCCTGGCGTTGGGGAAAGGACGGAGCGCGTTTACGCAGCATCCAGTCAAAGACGGTCATGTCCTTGGCTCCCAGGGCACGACAGACTGCTTCGTGGAGCCGGGGCAGGTAGACGGCCTCGACCCAGTTGTCGTCGTCGAAGCGATCGGGATCCAAGCCACGGTCATCGACAGTTGCAATGGCCATGCCATGCTCGTTATAATCGAGCCCGGCCGTGCGGAGGTTGTGTATCGGGATGGATTTGACGGGCTCAATCACAAAGTTGTTTTGTGGAAAGCCCTTGGGTGCCGCATAGTGCAAGATGTACGGCTTCTCGGTTGGGTCTCTGGCTTCGTCCCGCTTGACGTACCGCACTGTGGCAACAAAGGGATCTTCGACCGCCATGGTGGCTTATGATCAAAGGGAATATCCGACAGACAAGGGGAAGCTGGAGACGCGACAGGCGCTGGCGCGAGTGGGGAGTGGGAATGGGAAATGGGAATTGGAACGTCTTCCCACTTATCGTTGTCGATGGCCTGGCGCCCATTCCTAACACAGGTATCTAGATAATGTGTAAAACACAGAGATACCCTTAGGTAACTTCTATTACCTCTCTACCTAACACCCCCAACTCTTTGCTGCAGCACAACGGGGGGTAGCCGTCCTATCGCCAACGGCATGCCGCAAAACCAGAGCAAAGGGCCTCAATATCCCTCTATAAAGACCCTCGCCGACAGAATGGTAGTCTCATCTGATTCGCTGCTTGGTGTGGGTGGGTGAAGTGCCAAACCAATCGGATACCGCACATGCAGACCATAGTGGTGTGATGCGTGTCTTCCCTCCCCGCTGAATCCCCTCCCCCCCCAAAATCCGGAGGGATGCCCATGTCGACATACATCAGCATAGTAGTGTGGAAGCACATCATTGCGGCTGCATGTGGAACCCCGACTGCCACGTCTGAAGGATTGGCAAGTATACATGCCGAAAACATCAAGTCGAGAGTTGGATAGAGGTACCTAGGGCAGATGGCAAAAGGCGAGTAAGTCTATATGAAGGTGCCGGCTCCCCATCCCTGCTCATCCCAACATGCTATCAACAAACCCATAACACTCGACAGCTTCTGCATCCCAAACAGCCATCCAAGACTTAGTCCTTTCAACAGCACAGCCGTTACCTACTCCACCTACCAAAAATGTCTCCCCAGCAGCAACCCTGGAAGGCCGTGTGGCCCGCTCCCGCCACTGCCGTCGACCAGGCCCAGACCATCCCCGAGAACCTGTCGCGCGAAGAGATGACCAACCAGCGCTCTTTTGGCAGCCACGCCTCCAACACCAAGGGCCGCGTCGTGCATCTTCACAAGTGTAAGTGCTATATACCGTGGGTGGGCTCGCGCCCGTCTTGGCACGAACTGACACGGCCTAGAAGCCAGCACTAGTGGAGAAAGGGTGTTGGACTACTCTACACTGGAACATTTCTGCAAGCTACACTATCTTGCAAACCGCATTCTGAGAAGGGGGGGAGAAGAAGAAAAGGAAAAACAAAAAAAACCGCCCGGGGCCGGACGTTTGATGGCCTGCAAATGCTGTTCTCCGTTGCTCCAGAACTTGTGTGAATCCCGCGTGATTGATTGATTGATTGATTGTCTGAAACAGATGGTTGACTTGGGTTCGCGTGACTGAATTGCGCACGCCAGCAGCACATAGACAGGTAAGTACGTTGCTGAAAGCTGCTTCTGGTCGTCGTGCCTGGCCAACCTGATAGCACCAGCCACCCCAGCTACTGCGTAAGTTTTCTCGGTTACATCACAAGATGCCTTTCCTTGTCTGCTCAGGCACGCCTGGTCTTTCCAAAAAGCATCTATGTTCAGAGCCACTCCACAAAATTCCTAATCGCCCACAAATTATCCAAGTAGATGTCGGGCACCGCATGACGATAGCTCAACTCCCCCATATGGGTTATCCCCAAGTTGACCCTGCCCACAGCGCGCACACCAGCGGCAATCAGTTTGCGGTAGTACGCATTGCCCTCGTCACGCAACAGGTCCAGCTCGCTCGTGATGATGAGGTGGGGTGGCAGGCCGCGCAGATGCTGCTCGTCGGCCCAGTAGGGCCAGGCCAGCGGGTTGCGGGCGTGCGAGCCGTCTGGGTCGTACAAGCGGGCGTTGAGCGAGCTGTTGGCGCACGACATGATGTAGCCGTCGCACTCGACCAAGCTGGGCAGCTCGCGCAACTTCCACTCCCGCGACGCAGCGTACGCGCCGCTGATGTACGGCACCGACGCGCACACGCCATCCACGGCCCCGACCAGCCAGCCTTCGCGCTTTGCTCGCAGCGCCGTGGCCAGTGCGAGGTTTCCCCCACCGCTCTCGCCCTGCAGCACAATCTTCGCAATGCCTAGCTCCGCACGGTGCGCCGCCACCCAGCGAACTGCCGCCGCGCAGTCGTCGAGGCCTGCAGGGAAGGGGTGCAGTTCGTGGGTGCCGCCGAGGACGTTGCGGAAGTCGGGCGAGATGACGATGAGGCCCGTCCGGGCGAGCGCCTCGGCCCACGACGCGTGCAGCGGGTTGGCGGTGCTGAGCATGACCATGGCACCGCCGTGCAGGTAGATGACGGCGGGCAGCGACGGCGGCTCGGGGTGCGCCGCTGCCGGCCGATGGATGGTGAGGCGCATTGTTCGGCCGTCCAAACCGCCGCAGGGAATGCGCTCCTCGCTGCAGCGAACCGGGCCGTAGGAGCCCTCGCCTGGCACGGGGTGGAGGTCGATATTTTTGTAGTACTCTTCTAGGTATTGCTCGACCTTGAGCGTAAAAGATGCGACCTCACCGAGAGGCGCGTCCGGGGGCATAGCGGCGACGAAGGTCGGAGTGCCTTCGATCTTGTCCGCCCGTAGCATTTCGAGGAGCTTGGGATGCGTCCGAGGGTCGGTTGCTAGGTGCATGGTGGCATCGCCCAAACGGCCCGGTGCCTGTACCGCATCCATGTTCTCTGTAGACGGCCTCGTTGCGGCAGATGAAGTGACCGAGTCAGATAAAAATGGTTTGGAACATATAAGTTGCTGGCTAGACCAGTAGGGGGGTAGCCAGAGATCGGACGTGTCTAAGGACCGCTACCAACCAGGGGAGTCTTACCGACGGTTCACCTATGTCCCCTCGTGCAATAGTTCATCCCTCCCTCCCTGCCTGCCTGCCTGCATGGAGCTCAGACGGGTACATAAGTAGGTGCTGCATGGCAGCTGGCCCTTGTTTGCAGCTAAAACGTGCGCAAACTTGCTCTTGGCAACACCGTGCGTACAACGTGGGGGCTGCATAGGCAGCTAGAAAATGCGCCACTGTACGCAAAGGAGAGGAAAGCCAACGTTGCAGCCGCTAATTGTGGTTTAGCTCGATACGTAGGTAGGTATAGATATTTTGACGACCCGCCATTTTCGGTCAGTGCAAATCCACTCCTTAAAAGTATTTGATTTTTTTTCATGGCTACGGAAGAGGGCTATCTCCCCAGCAGATCTCGGCGGCATATGGAGGGGAAGGCAACAGCCATTCTCACGCTGAATACCTAGGTGCCTTACTAAGGCACTTTAGCTCCATGAAGATCATTATCGTCGGCGCGGGCTTTTCCGGCGTCTCAACCTACCTGTTGCTGCGTCGGATGTGTCCCCCGCCAGAACACGATGTTATCCTATACGACGCCCATGATCCGCGTGAAATGCAGCTTCGCCTGGAAGAGCTCGCTTCGCCAGCTCCGGACCGAGGAACCCAGGACTCGGCGGCTGTTGTCGGCAACATTATTTCATTAGAACCGCCTGCGGTGCGGCTGATGCGGTATATCGACCCGAAACTCTACGAAACGTTCAAGGCGCGCAGCTACACCAACCAATACTACACCCTACGGTCAGCACGCGGTCACACGCTTGCGGTTATTCCTACGGCCGACGGCGCACTTCCTGTCGAACATACCTTGACGTGCCCGCGTTATGACTCGTGGCGGTGGTTGCATGAACACGTCGGCTACGACCACATCCGTTACCGTCGCGTCACCAAGGTTGACCTCAGCGGCGATCGCCCAATTGTGTACTTTGCTGACGGGGGCCGGGATGATGGGGACCTGGTTGTGGGCGCTGACGGCGTGCGCAGCGTGGTCAAAAGAGCCCTCTTTGGCGACGAGAACGAGACGAAGTATGGGCCTGCCTTTGAGTAAGTCAATTTCTTGTTGCCAAGAAAGTTTGTTAAGCTCTGTACCATGATGAGAAAAAGAGACAAAAATCCACCAACTCTGATAGTCCGGGGAGCAGAGGCTTTTTGGGTATCGGCGGCTTCATGGAGATCGACATGCCAGCCTCAGTCACCGACCTTAAGAGCATGGTCTTCACCTTCGGGCCGGCAGGGTCCTTCGGCTACTGCTCGGCTGCGCCTTTGGAGCAGCGGAGTCTATCATGGTGGTCCAACTGGGGAAGTCCTGTTATGCCGACGAGCAACTTGGAAAATGCTAGCATTATCAAGGAAAAGCTGTGCGATCGACACGCTACCTGGCATGACGCCTCCATCCACACCATCATTGCACAGTCTACCACTGACCGTGTGTATCCGGTGTGGACCACACCGAACCTGCCGCATTGGGGCCAACGAGGAGCCGTTCTGTTGGGTGACGCAGCCCACACTCTCCAGGCTACCAGTGGCTCAGGCGCAAACCAGGCACTGGAAGATGCCGTGATCTTTAGCTTATTATTGTCACACTACGTGACGACCGGTGATGACACCGACACCCCCCGAGACAGAGCCGATCTGGCTAGCAAGGGGCTCTATGAGATCCGTGCGCATTTTGTTGCTGCGCTTCGAGATCGCTCGCGCAACCTATATATCACCAACAAGCGGATCAACAATATCGTACTGGAATATCTATGGTACCTCTGGATTTATGTGCAGACGCATGTCTCACTCGTGGGTGCGTTTCCGCTGCAGATGGCGTCTTTTGCGTCAAATCCCTAGCCTGCGCCGCTAACATTACCCAATATCACCAGGTACTGTTTATGGGTTCCGTCCCAAACAGGGAAACCTTGGGCCTGACCCCCAAGAGGCGGTTCGCCAATACTTACAGGAGATCGGCCACTAACGTGTGAGATGCAAGGAATGGCATCTTTTTGGTTGTTATACATAAAAGTCATCGCTACCAACCCGTCACCCGCACCACTAAGACATCTTTTCTATTGACTCGGGGCGCCTTTTCAGGCCGACTATGTCGTTCTTTTTGGGCTCTTTAATATTACTGTAACCGTTTTTGTACATAGCGATGCGTTCTCTAGCGCGTGCCACCGTCAAAAAGGGGCTACGCCGCGCGGTTCCTTGAACCGTGCTTCCTTCAATTAACAACCGACGATTTCACCACGAAAACCTTTCATTTTGAAGTCTAGTGACATTCTGGCCCTCTGATCGAAGGGAGATGACCTAATCCACGGTTACGTTTGCTTTATTCTTCCAAACTAGGCTCCGTTTCATGTTAGGCACCGTCACTTACTAGGTTTTGTTCCATACTAGGTACGTATCTGCTTTTCTACGTTAATTGCATTTGTGTCCCTCCGATTGGAGGACTAATAGTCTGGGAGTTGGCCTTCCAAGCCGGCCGCGAATTTCTGTGGGTGTGGTTCTTTTTGTGGTTTCTTTCCTGTTACGTCACCGCACCAGTTCAGTATAAGAATTAAAGGGCTGAACGGAAGCCTCTCACTCCTAGTCTTCCTCCTTTAATTACACATTTATTATAACTATAATGCTTTTAATCCTCTTATTTATTATTAACATCTTATTAAGTTTAAATACGTGCTACTTGCTTTTAAATATTAACTTAATTACTAATTGACAGTAGACAGTTAGCAGTAGAGGGGCCGCTTGCCCTCACGGGCGGAGCTTTCAGCTCCTACGGTATAAGACAAATAATATCTATCTAGCTGGCTAGCTAAGCCCTAGGGGCAAGGAACAAGGAGGAAGCGCAAAAACCCCCTCTCCCTAGTATAGTCCTATCTAAATCCTATCTATTGCCAAGGCTTTAACGAGTCCCTGGTTGGCTGATAACTTGTAGGTTTTCACTACCCACTTATATAACCTATAGGTGCTACCTAACCACCTAATTATACCCGGGTACCCATGGGTTCCACCCACTCGTGGGTAATTTCAGAGCCTACACTGTGATCCTCGTCACCATGGTCATCAACTCCTGCCGAGCTTCGCAGTCGCAACTGTATGTTGCCAGCCCCCATGTTTGATCCCTGCTCTGACAACGCGCCTCTAGCACGCAAGATTACCAGACGCTGATTTCGCAAGCTGTGCAGACGTGCGCTGCCGCAGGAAAACACGTCATCGCTGTCGACTTCACACAGTACCGGACATCGCTGCTGAGACAAGGAAGCGACTGCGTCCATCCGACCTCCACCGGCTACGGCATCATGGGTGACTGGTGGTACGACTTCATCACGCAGGTCCCCGAGGTGTGGATCACGCCACCAGTCGGTCCAGACCCCGTGCGGACTGTTGATTTCGACGCCATCTCCAAGAATGGATAACCCGACGCGAACATCCCGCCGCTAGACTGGGGCACAAGTCCTATCGTGACCTCGTCGCCCGCGTTCGTGCAGTCTGCCAACGACTTCGCCGAGAAGCATGCTACCGTGGTCTGCAAGGCCAATCCGAGGTGGTTCGCTACCGGCAAGCTGGCGTCAGGCCGTGGCGTCGAAGGCGAGCACTAGTTCTGCCTATCGTGGCAATCAAAAGGCATCGTCATGCCCGCCACCGGCCTCGATCTGCGGTACGTCCGCCTGGCGGATATGGACGGCGACGGAAAAGTCGACTATGTCTGGATTCATCCCGTCACGGGCCTGATCCGTGTCCGGCTCAACCGGTACCCGGGCGCGTGGTTCAAGACCGGCACAGACGACGGCATCATCGCCAACGGCCGTGGCCCGTCGGACGCAATCTTCCTGGCCGACATGAATGGTGACGGAAAGGCCGACTATCTGGTGGTCAACGCCGACACGGGCGCGGTCGACGTCTACTGGACCTACGGGCCCGATGCGGGCTGGTCCCACGGCTGGAAGTGTGTGGACGGCGGCCAGGTTGCGAGTGGCGAGCCGCACGCCAACTGGAAGACGCTGCGCCTGGCCGACATGAATGGCGACGGGCGAGGCGACGGGCGAGCTGACTACCTGACGGTTGGTGTCCGGGAATCTCTAGCCATGTGGATAAATCGGGGCACACTGGGACAGGATGTCAAGTAGCTCAAACAGGGAGGCATCACAGGGGGTGGCGCCATGACCAATCTCGGCCAGCTCGTGCTTGCGGATATTGACGGCGATGGGCGAGCAGACTACCTCATCTTCGACGACGGGGCCGACATTTCGGGATACCTCAACATCATGACCCAGTAGAGCGGCACAGCCCTCTTTCAATCGCAGGGTGGCGCTAAGTCCATCGCCTCGGACTCAGTCCGCTTTGCTGACATTGATGGTGATGGCGTAAGTCTTCCCAACTCTTTCGTTTTCTTCACGCCTTTTGGTGCCTATGCTGATGTGACTTGGATATGATTAAAGAGACGACTACGTTGTCGTCGGACACGACACCGGATCTCTGACCGTCTATCTGAACAAGGGTACACGGGACGGCCATTGGGTATTCGAACCCCCTCAACAACGGCAAACCAATCGCATCGGGTCTGGCACCAGCCAGCCAGGTAATCTTGGCAGACATGTCCGGCGACGGCCGAGCCGATTACCTCTTTGTCAACTCTGCCACGGGCAAACTCCGACTGTATCAGACCGACGAGCCGAACTCAGCCAGTGGGCCTTCATGGTGGAAGTTCACCGACACAGGGGGTGCCAGAATCGACTCTGGGAAGCCTGCAAGCCGTATCCGCACTGCCAACATGACGGGCGATGGCGTTGCTGACATCACCTTGCTGAATGACGACGGCACTTTCAGGGTTGCGGGGTCGGCAGCCATCACGGGAAGCACCGTTCACGACCCGGACGAGACCCAGTTTGTGGATGTCAATGGGGATGGCAAGGCGGACTGTGTGTGGACTCGCAAGATTAACGGCGTGTCAGAGGTGTAGTACAACCGATACCCCAACCCCAGCTAGAACTACGGCGGTGTGATTGCCACCAGCATCACTAGCGTCAATGGCGAGAATGTCCGCTAGGCAATCATGCAGTACACGGGCCGCCCGAGTTACGGTATGTTGTCACCTTTGGATCTCGTCAACTATATTCCCTTCTGTCTTTTGGAATATCCGAACCAGAGCGTATCGTGAAGGAAGGGGAAGATTCAGTTACTGACAAGGCGTGCACAAACAGTGGTGCTAGCTGCTACCAGGGCGCTAGCAACGTGGCTTAATGGGTGCGACGCTGCAGACGTTGAGCAGCCAGAGTTCCCTCACCACTTCTATGTCTACAAGGGCACGGAGGTATTTCCCCAAGTTGGACCTATCAACTATTACTAGATCATCGAGCACCAGCCAGATTGCAACAACATTTTAGACAGTGGCAGCCCAAGCAACCACCTCTTGCAATTGACCGAATCGGGCCAAGATGATGTTGGTGCCGTTGGAGGCGTTGCCTGCGACCCGAGTAACTCGGCAGTTTGCGGAGCCTCGGACGAGTCAATCCCAATGGACAGGCTTGAGTGGCGGGAAAAGAATCTTTGGGGCCATTTTGTAAGTTATCTGCGTCTTGTTCACTTAGTATGACCGAGTTGTGCGATTACCCGTGCGGGGATGCCTGATGAGCAGGCTTGCTAATCATTCACGGGGAAACAGCTGTGTATAGAGAGTTTCGTGGCAATGCTTACCCAATGGTTAACCTCGACAATCAGATTGTTGGCAAGTGCAGGCCCAATTACAAGCAGTTCGAATTTACATACGCCGGATTCCCGTTCCCCGGGCCCATTGGTGGATATACGATCCTGGAGTGTAATTCGAAGACATTGTTTAAATCGCCCTAGGAATAGAGTAGCTATCTGGAGAGTATTGTTTGTTCCAAACTGAACTTCAGTGCGGCACTCAACAAGTGCACGGGGGGAGGAACCATCGGGACCTGGGGGTTTTGTTCTACATGTAATCTCGTTTCCCTGCAAATTGTGTACCGGTTTCGGCCACTTAAAGATATACGATTAAACAACCTCAAACCTACACCTTACCTTAACCCACGATATAGCATTAGCTGTTTATTATCTAAAAATCTTTTATTTCGTCACCACTTATATTTATCTCTAACATTTACTTACCTCCGTCTCACCACTTTACTTAACGGTTAACAGTTTATATTTACTAATAGCTCTTATTTCTTTTTATTATATAAAGTAAATATTATAACAGTTCCCTTTTACCCATTCTACACTTTAAATAACTATACCAGACTTCGATCTCTAACTGGAGCAGCTGATCAGTACCTACCTTAATCCCCCTTCTCCTCCACAACTCGGGTGCCCGTCTAATAGCAGACTATTTAACCCCTTCACTTTAAGGAGCCTCTCGGTCGCACGATAAATTTCTTCTCGCGCTTCACCTAAAATAGAAACCTTTTAGGCATCACGGGTTCCTACGACGACGGTGTTGGCATGATCTGTTATTATAATTGTATGAGATTATATATGTATAATTTTCTGATCCTTAAGGAAGCGCAGTTGTAACGGCACAATATCCGTTTATCGAATTCTAGGTGTTGGATATACTTTGGCCTATGGTAGCAGTATTGGCATCCTGATGCTCAAGATGCAAATTGTAAGAAGAATGATCTACGAGGCTCCGGCGTGTAGTTGTGAGACATATTACAGAGTGAGGCGAGGTACTAATCTCTTACAAGGTAGCCCTGGCTTAAGTTCCGAGGAGCCTTGGGGTCCACGCCGATTGTGGCATCTGCCTTCCGAATTACACATGTCTGGGTAATAGGCATCGACAGGCTCAAGACCCTATGGGGGTGCACATCTTGGATAAGAAGGGGTGCGAGCCTGTTACGCCCCCTTTAGACATTCCACTCAGATTCACAATTCCAAAGGGAGCACAAGGGCGCGGGCTCACCGGCGCTGGAGCAACGGCCCGATTCGATTCATGCGTGGTCGGACGTCAGAGTAGGTGTGGGCAAACGCGCATGTCAGCTGGGCTTTCTCTGATTGGTTTGGTCGCCAGTGCAAGCTCTTGTGTAACGGGAGATGCCTGTCCTGGATTTGCCGAAGCACCCTGAGGGTTGCATTCAACGGCAAGTCACGGAATATTGAAAGATCGGTAGGAACCCTGAGGTATTCTGCAAAGCGTTCTGTAACAATTCGGTCAAGGCAAACTTTGTTTTTAACGTCACACCTAACATTGGTCTGAAAAGCGTTACCGCGGATGGTAGGTCGAGGTGCTCAAGTGCTTTGTACGCCGCAATGTTGTTATGCACCCGTGCACCGTTGCAACATCGGTATAGAGGTCTGAGGTTCCACAAGGCCTTTCTCTCCGCTGTGGTGGAGATCGGGGAGCCCAAAAGGCATGCAAGTTTTTCGTACGGATCCTAATTATAGCATGTTGACTCCACGGCCGAGAGAGGTCATGGGCACTGAGGCCCTCGCGGAGGCGATGTGGTCCCGCGCCTCGCGAAGCCAAACCCTGGTCTCCGACTCTGTGACTGTGAGTGCTGAGTCCTTATCGGCTACAAGGTTCCGGGCATAAAAGGGAGCCTCCCGAGCTTGTTTCCCCACACAGTATTCCAACATTCCAACGCACATCTATTCTGAACCTGCCGTCCACACACTCTCCACAAATGAAGTTCAGCGCCACCCTCACCGTCGCCATTGCCGCCTTGGCCCATTGCCGGGCTACGAGTCATCTCGAGCACCGTGGCCTTACAATCGCCCGCGGAGGGGGAATCATCATGCCTGAGGGCAGCGAAGATGGGTACTACAACATCACCCTAACTGCGGACGGCCAGATCCTCGGGGTGACCTTCGAGCCGGAATCGGCACACCCCATCGCTGAAAGGCGCGATGTCGAGCCCCTCGCGGCCCGCCAGCTCCCCATCAACGGATACCGCTGCCTCGACCAGCCAAGGCTCAACGCGGGTTACTGGAACAGAGCCTGGGGCGACTTCACCAGTTGGTGCGATCGGGGCGCCGCGGCGAGCGGCTTCTCGGCCATTGCCAGGGTCGTCGTCGAGGATGTGGCGTGGATGTGCAACAAGGCCAACACGCTCAACCGATGCTACCGGGGCGAATATGATCAGTTTGTCGATTTCATCTCCATCCAGTGCAGTGGCTTGAGCCCTGGCTTTGCCGACGTCGACCCGTTTTTCAAATCGTACGGTCGCCAAAAGGTCAACACTCCTTTCTGTCGGTGAGGGAGGCTTGCGTGGGGTAGGATCTAGGGTACGGCCGCGCACGCACCGAGGCCAATGGGTGATGGTGAGCTAGGCTTTTGTCTTCGGCACTTTGGGCTTTGGGTGCCAGGCGGACGAGGAATATGTATGCAGCCACCAGACTATCTATTCTCTTGGGATGTGCAAACAACTATCAGTCTCTATTCGCTCTGCTAGTAGCCCTTGTGTCCAGATTCAGAGGACCGGGCTCCACGAACGGAGGTGAATTTGCAGGAAACTTGTACTTAAGCTGTAACATTTGAAATAAGCGGGAACCCGTCTAGAATATCTCCGACCTCAAATTCGAGTTTAGCCCGAACCTTGAACAGCTCTTCCCCTTTCCCTCTCACCCCTCCTCCCTCCTTCCTAACCCAACCGTCAAGATCAGAACATCCCACTCATCCCCTCCACCCAACACGCAGTCTTTACACTCCCCCTCCCCTCCAACCTCCTCACCAACCTACTCCACTTCGGATACCTCCCCTCCATATCCAGCCCCAAATCCCTCCCCCACCGATAAAACACATACAGATTAAAATCCACCACGCTCAGCTCCCCACCCACCGCATACTCCCCCTCCCCCTCCCCCCTCCCCTTCCCCTCCACCAACCTCTCCTCACCCTCCCCATA
>Ga0247760_1000771_pt1 | contig 33424 bp, 28 predicted proteins | sample UWRJL171409R4_FD_179936 | JGI IMG/M metagenome (GOLD analysis project Ga0247760, IMG submission 179936) | Plant litter microbial communities from Arlington Agricultural Research Station in Wisconsin, United States - UWRJ-L171-409R-4 | ecosystem: Environmental > Terrestrial > Plant litter >... | reverse complement strand
TCATGCAACGACCTGACTTTGCAACATTGGGATCGGCACTCCTAAGCGACAACCCCTTCATTTCCAACCACCACCATTCCCCCAGTTTTGCCCCAAACCACACCAAACTTTCAGGATGGCTAGTGTTGATGAAGCCAATATCGCGTCTGCAATTGAAGTCTTTGCAAATGGCGGAACGCAGCGCACCGCAGCGGCGTTATACCAAGTCCATCCCTCAACCCTGAGTCGGCGCCTACGCGGCACTACCTCCGCCAGAGCCAGTAAGGTAGACCGTATGAGGCTATCCCCAGTACAGGAGAGATTCCTAATCGACTGGAGCTTTTAAGAAGAAGCCGCTAGGCGCGCGCTAAGCAAAGCCCAACTCTCCAGAATGGCTTCATTAGTACTGGCTGAGGGAGACGATTAAAGGCCAGTTGGCTACCGCTAGGTAGACCGCTTTCTACGCTGCTATAATCGTGTGAAAACGAAGCTATCGGCACTGTTGGATACGGCTTGCACGAGTGGATTTACGAAAGCCGTATACGAGGATTTCTACTAGCGTTTAAAGACTTAGTTAGATATTAAAAATATCCCTCCTTAGAATATTACTAATATAGATAAACACAGTATACAGGAGGTTTAGACTCGCGTTAAGACTGTTATAAGTGATTCTATTATTAGTAAATCCCTTATAACGTCTTCTAAGAGTAAGACTTAAGTGTCTATTATTAAAACAGCTATTGCAGATAGAAGAAAACTTACATTAGCTATTGTCTTTAAGGGGGCTACGTTATAAGGTTAATAGTACCTTAAGTAACTTAGAAACTAAGCTGAACTTTGCGATTAGAAGTATAACCACTCGCTTATAAGGTAAAGTAATAGTATTATTACGTTAAAATAGTTAAAGGAAATCTATTTACTAGAAACTAAGCCCTTAAACCCCTTAAAATAGCGCCTCCTTATTATAGATGGTTATACTAGTTACATAACTGATAATTTCTTATATACTGCTTATTTAAATAAGGTTTTCGTACTTTTTCTGCTACTTTATACCTCTTATAAGACTTAGCCCCTGGATCGGAGCGTTTTCTTAGCTTTAAAGAACTATTTTAAGTAAAATACAAAGGCCTTTACTTACTGTGGAAACTCTGCTCCCGTTAATAAATAACGATTCTTACTCTGTTATAAAGACTCCTTTAAGCGTAGCTGTAACTTTTGGAATATAAAGAGTAACTTTAAAAAGACTAATATCTAGCCTTTCTGCCTTTGTGTAGTTACAGATAACCCTGAGGTACTGGTTAAAGACACCCCTCCCTTTGTTAAGCGTACCCTTACCCTTAATATCTACCCCCTTTTAGACCTTATAGTTTTTAAGACTCCTAAGAATAATTAGGACGTTTGTACAGCCTTAATTAAGGTTATAAGTAACGTTAGCCCTAGTAATTGTATAATTAGGGCCCTCCTTTGTAAGGTAGAAAAGGCATTTAACGAAGGTAATGTAAAGAGGGCTGGTTTGGAGGTGGAAAACGACCGTTTGGTGGAGGATTCACGTGCTGTGGAGCCCCATACCAGAAAGAGGGTCCATGAGGCTGGTAACGATAAGTTTGCGCGAATTGTGGATATTATCGAGGCTGAGGAAGTGGCTTACAAGACCCCTAAGCGAAGGAGGGTGGTTAGGCGCACGGACCCAGGGCCAGTGGTTGAGGAGGTTCATGATATGATTGTTTATGGCCTGGATAGGCTTCATGGGATCGAGGAGGTGTAGAAAACATCTTGTTTGGTAGGATTTACTATAGAAATGGATGTGTTGTGGCATGGTGACGATTGGGGGTGCCCGTGCAGATCATGTTGCAAAGTCAGGTCGTTGCATGATTAGGTAAGCCTTCCTATTGTTACTTACATGACGTCGCCCGAAATTGCGAGGAGCAATGTCGACTTGTGCTGGGAGATCTCTGCAAGAAGCTTCCTGGCCTTGGACTGTTGTTTCAGAGGCCAAGCCAGCTCGACTAGTGTCATTCTCCGTCGACTGGGCGCAGCGGGTCCGGAGGGCGCATCGCCACCGGAAGGCAGGAGTGCTTCGAGACTTGCGAGACAGCGACGGCATGCTTCAATTGGGCCCGCCCAGTCGAGGGGAATGTTCGGGGGAGCATTGCAAAGCCCAGCAGCGGACTGCTCCGATCCCGTGAGGATGTCGACGACGGCCTTGAGCGATGAGACTTCGCAGAAGATCATGCGGATGTCGCTCGGCGCATCCTGCAAGCTGTCAATGCAGTATTTCGTCGCGCAGATGATGCGGTCTGCAAGCCCCACGAAGGCGAGGATGCTCGCACCAACTGAAATGGGGTCCATCACCTCAAATCTCAGTGGCGGACTGTTCGCTGAAATGGCAGCTGAGGAAGTCGCAAGCCGGCTTCCAGGTCCTCACTACCCCGCAGCTCTCAACCTACACCCGATAGCGGGGCAAAGCTGGAGCGTCACGTGACTGCTGTGCGACATTGGACCTGTTGCCTCGACACTGCCTTGGCATCGGTATTCTAATTTGACAGCATGATTTACATAAAAGAGCCAGCGGTGATACCTCCATGTCTACAGTGCCCCAGCTCTTCCACATCACCCCGTCGCGGGCGCTATGGAAGTCGTAAGCTCGAATCTCGGGTGACCTGGTCAGGGCCTAGAGCGCAACAGGCACCACCGCCGCACCAAGGTCTTGGCGTCCCACTTCAGCCCCTTACTTCCCCACAGAGATCGGAACCTGCCTGGCGTGACGCGGCAGGGTTAACCAAACTCACCGGGCAGTCTTGGACGGCACAAACGAGGGGGGTTGTCACGGCGTTTCACGAGATCATAACACTGGAAAAAGTCTGTTAGTACGGTACCAATTGTATCGGGCACTCCGCTGGCACTAGATGAATTGGGTTTCTTTCAATTTTCTGGTACTAAAACAAATACTCAAGCCATAAAATGCACAGATCAAGCAATCCTTTCCGCAAGTCCTCAATGTGTCAAAACAATACCCTCGGCCCTCTTACCTTGGCACCTTCGTATCAATCCGGAACGGTTTGCCACTCCGACTCATCACAGTTGGTTACATCCAAGTTGGCATGCTTTGTAAGGGCGGCCAAACTTCAAAGTATTGGTAGCTAAAGCGGTGCCACCAGTATACCTTCGCATCTGGAGGAAGCGGCTCTTCGTCGTACTTTTTGATGTAGCTTGTAGAGAAAATATCCCTGTGTTGATCCGAATGCATCGTTGCGAAAGAAGATCCACCAGCTGCCCATGTTCTTTTAGTAGTTGACTTCTCGATGGAGGGAAGAGGTAACTTACCGAGTTGTTGCTCAGTTCTCTTCCGGTGCCTTTGTATTTCAGCCTGGTCTGGGTCACAAACTGATATGTCCTCGGTTTCAAGATCGAAGGACCTTGACTCATGCTTGACTGATAGCTCTATTCTAAATTGAACGCGAAACTCCTCACCCGGAGGAGGAGCAGTGATGGGAATGTCTTTAAAGACAAAATCAAGGTAGTCAACTCGGGCACCATCAGGCTCTGATGACAGTACGTCTTCTGTCCTTACCACCCTGGCCAGGGGAATGTCGACCTGCCCTCTGTTAAGGAACGTGCGGCTCGTACCGGTCCCGGCTTTTGTCATGGCTATATTTGCGGACGTTACAACCATACCCTGCATGAAAAGGCCTTGGGGGAATTTGATACGCACAGCGAGCGAGAAGTGATCTCCATGATCCAAATATCTTGGCGGCCAGGCGCAAAACTCAGCACTGGCCGCATCGAGTTGATTACGTATGGTGGTAGGGCTGCTCATTGTACCTACTTGTCCAAGATGCATACACTAGCCAAACGAAATATGAAGAGAATCATCTTCTCGTCCGCCAGTACTTATAATAAACGATCCGACTCTTTCTTGCCTTGTATGCTAGACAAACTCTAGGTAGTTCAAGTTTGCTGTATTCTGACTCTGGTCTCAAATCGAGCAGAATGACTCTCACGTCTGATAGCAACTGTAAATATCCACGCAAACAGAGGGTTCAAACATCTCCTGTGTATCTTCTGTGTCACCATTTGGGCGTCCGTCAAGGAGGCCATCCGTTTTGTGTCATCGCCAATTCATGGCAGTAGGTTATATCTCGTTTAGTAATTGACAAGACCGCTTGATGCTACTCCACCGCTCGCTTGCTCAGATGGTGCCTGATTTTTCCTGCAATGGAAACTGGCCAAGGAAACAGAAGGCCAGGTCCGTTCCAGACGAAGTTCCACGCGACCTAACGCCCATTGCATGTGATCACGTACCACGCGTCCCCGCGGGGCACCGCATCCCATCTGTCCAAGTTCGGTGCGAATTCCGCCGTCCCAAGGACTCGGAAGACGTGCACGGCAATCGGTTTTCCGGGTTGTGGGACCCCTACAAATTAACCCGGTATGAGGTCTTGGGCGCGATGCGACATGGCATCTTCCACCAATCAGCCGCAACAGGAAAAAGCCGGGTATTTCAAGCCGCTCGACATCTATATCTCTCGGCATAGCCTCTCGCCCACACTCCTGCCGTTATTGCTTGGTAAGTCCGCATCGACTCAAACCAAGTGCCAACATCACGATGCTTCTCACTCTCGCTGCCGCAGTCCTCCTCACGGCCAAGGGCGTCGCCGCCCACGGCTTCGTGCAGTACATCGACGCCGGCGGGTCGCGGTACCGCGGCTACGACCCGGGCTTCCGGTTCCAGAGCCCAGCGCCCTCCGTGCCAGGATGGTACGCCGACAACCCGGACATCGGCTTCGTGCCCCCGCAAAGCTTCCAAAACGCCGACATCATCTGTCACAAGTCGTCCACCCCGGGCCAAGACTACGTCAACGTCCGCGCCGGCGACAACATCACGCTGCAGTGGTACACCTGGCCCGAGAGCCACGTCGGTCCCATCATCGACTACCTCGCCCCCTGTCCGGCATCGGGCTGCACCACCGTAAAGAAGGAGGAACTCAAGTTCGTCAAGGTCGCGCAGCAGGCCCTCAAGCCCAGCGCTACCGCAGGCACAGACTGGCTCAAGGCCTGGATCATCGACGATTTCATTCAGGGCGGCTTCAAGTGGACCTTCAAGGTGCCGAGTGATCTCAAGGCCGGCAAGTACGTGCTGAGGCACGAGATCCTTGCGCTGCATAGTGCGTGGGATGTCAATGGCGCGCAGGCGTATCCGCAGTGCATCAACCTCAATGTGTCGGGCGGTGGGAATACGGAGATTACCGGGGGAAGTTCGCCGACGACTTTTTACACGGCGAAGGATGCGGGGATGAATATCAATGTTTATAATGGGTTGACGCAGTATCCGTTTCCGGGGCCGGCGCTGTGGAGGTGAACTTGAAGACTACCTAGATCGGAAAGGTGGGATACTGCATGTATTGGCTCGCATTATATTGGTATTATTAGAGAGCAAGGCGCGTACTATCCTCGTGGTCTCCATCGCTTAGCTAAGGTCTCCCGTCTCTGGCCCGTATGAAAGAGATCTAAAATCCTCCAGAAACCCGTGGCCCAGAGATGGTGACACTGGCCTATTCTCCCATTCACAGTCCTTGCACGCGGGCAGCGAGACTTGCCACTACGCTGACACTCGCTGGCCCTGACGTAAAATTGGCGGTATATCCGAAAGTCGTGATGTAGAAGCTGTGAACACCCTTGCCGACGATCACTTTCACAGTATCCTCCAACTTCGACGAAGAGGCGTAGAACGGCGACCACGTCTCGTAAAAGTCGTGGAGCATTACCGATGACTTGCTTGGATTGGGCAGACTATCCACAGCCGAGGCCGAAAATGGTGTGAACTGTCCTTTCGGGCAGCGGACCTTGCCATCGGGGTCAGTAGCGCCCTCGGAGTTGGAGTAGCACGTCTCCATGCTAACGACAACATCGGCTATATCCAGAAGTGACTCGCTCCCCGCCTGCAGAGTAGATCCGGGGTTGAGGATGACAGGCCCACGGGATTGGAAGGCCGTTTTGGCGTAGTTGGTGATCTCCTTGTTGTACGGCAGCTTGCTGGAGTCTGTGTCAATCTCGTCGAAGAAAATGCCGTGAATCTGAATATTGTGCTGCACGGGCGGGTTCTCCAAGCCCTCGTGGGTCTTCCAGGCCGCATACTGGTCGATGCCGCGCTTGACATCGTCGATGGACCGCCCGCTGGACCCGGTCGAGATGTAACCGAGCAGCGACGACTTGGGCTTTCCGTTGATTTCGCCTAGAAGCTTGGCCCAGTCCTTGCTGTTGAACGGGGGATGCTCTTCGTATGGAGCGCCGCCATTATTGTTGATGATGATGTGAAACGGGAGACCGGGGTGCGCGTCCATGGCTCTGAGGACCGCGCCCCAGTCTTCAATGCCGGAGTCCGTGGTTGGGTACTCGTACAGGGGGAGCAGGATGCCCACCTCGGCCGAAGCCAGCGCCGCTGACACGATGAGCGAAGTTAGCTTCATGACTGCCAGCGTATAACTGCATGTAGTCGAGCAGAATGACGGGGGACTCTGGTGGCGGGAAGCAAAGAAGAAAAGGCAGGTTTTAGTTCTTGGGGGCGGTCCGAGACAACCGTATCAGACCGTCGGAAACTGTTTTCGTGATTGTGTCGGAATGACTCACCCTGGCATGCGCGAGATTGGACGGCACGAATCTATGAAGACGATTCCGCTCTTCGATTGAAGCCTCTGGGGAGTATCCGCAGCGGCGGATGACCTGCCCTTCATTGTTTTTGGGGTCCACGCAGCTTGCCAACAGCACAAACTCTGAAAGAAGCATCGCTGCACTGTCGATAGGAATCTCGTCTCAACTGCCAGTGGATGGGACCAAGTTCCGGTGGGGTGCAGATTCGGGAATATGTGCATAAGTATGGCCAATCGGGTCGGCCGAGAAGTCGGCAGCGGGTGTTGTCATTCAGCAGCCGAAGGCAATGATGTCAACGCCGTGGTTGAGAATCTGATCGAGAAATAGATGTCGAGTTGACGAGCTGCTCGGGGAAACGGTGTTAGCTCGGTCGGTGCCGGAGCAAATGTGTTTACCCGGTAAGCCTTGTTCGTGCCTGCAGTTTCTAGTCGACGGCGTACGGAAGGTACGAGGTCGGACCTTCGCTCGGCCTATCAACCCACCTGCAGTCGGGTCTCATGCCTCTTTTCCTCTACCTCATCTTGAGTGACGCGCCTCGCGGCGATTCCGCGTTCAGAGCGGTCGGCTTCATTCCATTGTCAGCTTGAGCATTGGCTTCGGCCCCGGCGCTCGGCCGCCGCCCAGCTTCCCCGTCACAGCCACCAGATTCCACGTGGGCGGCCCGTTCCTAATCATTGTTGTCGGTACAGGTCCTGTGTACCCGAACAAATGCCGACCGTCATCTCGCCCCGGCGCACCGGCATTTTCAACCTCCGGCCATTGACAGGCCCACCCGACGCCATGCCTAGTTCTACCCAGCGCTGCCATTGAATCATCATCAGTCCACGTTGGCATTCCTCGTCCAATCTAGCGTCTCACCATCCGGCCTCTTCAATCGCGCTTAGGCTCCCACCATTGACAGTCGAGTGAGGAGGTTGGCCAAGACCAAGGGGCTGAGAGTGAATGCATTTTGACCTGGAACGCTGGGAGTCCGGGGAGCTTTGTGGTGAGCTGCAGCAAGCCCAATACGGCCAGGTAGAGACCTAATTCGGGGAGATAGCGCCATGTGCGAACTTCTCAATGTCCGATCCGATCGGGGAGCACGGAACCATCCCAGCGGCTAATAAAACCCCCGCCTGCCCCCCGCACCCAGGCACGGTTTCAGCTCGGCGTCTTTCACAACTTCATTTTCTCATCCACCAGGAACCAAGAACCAAGCAAAAATCAAGATGTCCAAGGTGGCCATCGTCGGCGCGGGCCTTACCGGCCTCGTGACAGCCCACGGCCTCCAAAAGGCAGGCTTCGATGTGGTCCTCTTCGACCGCGAGACGAGCCTCGACATGCGCCGGCGCGACTGGCCTATCAACCTGCACTGGGCGCTGCCGACCTTCAACAGTCTCGTGCCAGAGTCTGTGGTGGCCGACCTCCCAACGGCGATGTGCAACCGCTATCTCGACTACGACAAACCCGAGAACAACAGCATGCTGTGCACCAACGGCCTGACTGGTGCCGAGCTGTTTCGCAGCGCTGTGCCCGGCATGCGCCGTTTCTCGCGGCGGCGACTGCGCAATGTCCTGGCTGCTGAACTCGACAGCAGTGGCACCATCCACTGGGGGAAAACGTTGGAGAAAATTGACGCCGACGGCGAGGGGGGCCCTGTCTCGCTCACATTTTCAGATGGCACGACCGCCTCGGCTGATTTCGTGCTGGGCACGGATGGCGCATCCTCCAAGGTGCGCGAGCTGTTGTTCCGCGGCGCCGAGGTGGCACAGGTCAAGCGATCAGGGTTCATGTGCGCCACCGGAATCGTCACACACGGCGACGCAGCAAAAGTCCAGCCCGTGCTAACCTCGAGCCCGATTGCCACAATCATGATGGGCACGGAGTCCGTTGGGGGCACTTCCGGTATGTTATGACCGGGCACTCACAATGTCTTGGCAGTCGCTGCTGAGCCACTAATACTTCGCACAGTCATGCACGCCGACAACCCTACCGATATTTCCACCTGGGCCCTCAGCTGGATCAAGATCTGGCGTCGCGAGAAGCTGCCCGATCCGCCGGCCAAGCACGGCCCCGAGGCGCTGGCATATATTCAGCAGACGACCAAAGGCCTCGCCGACCCGTTCCAGTCGCAAATCAACTGGACCACGGATGCCACCGCAGACGTCTTCATCGATGAGATGCGTACCTGGGTGCCCGTCCCGTGGGACACGCTCGGGGGCCGCGTCACGCTGGCTGGCGATGCCGCCCATCCGATGCTCGTGTATCGCGGCCAGGGCTACCAGCATGCTGTGACGGATGCGGAGAACGTCGTCAACGCACTGGTTTCGATACGCGATAAAGGGGCCAACAGGGAGGAGGCCATCAGGGCGTACTCGGATGATGCGGTTGAGAGAGGAGCCACGGCTGTGACAACGAGCTTGAACGAGGCCGAGTTGTCGATGGGTCTGGACTCGGTCATGAAAATGATGTTGGCGAAGAAGGGGCACGCTAAATAGACTGGAATTGTGGAGAGACGGCAAAAAAAAGGTTTTGGGGAAACGTCAGGGAAACGCCATAAGCCCCATAGCAGAGCAATGAAAAAACGCCCGCCGCGCAGCTAGAACGACCGGGAATGAATGCGTAGCGTCACCATCCAACGTCCTCGAAAGGAGCTCAGCCGGCACTACCACTAGGCTATCTGGACGTGCCAGAGCCCATTCCACGCTATGCTGAGATTCTGGCCCTGGGAGGTAGACCATAAAGGTCGGACTAGCCCCACTCTCGTTCAAAGTACTTGTCTTTTCGAGAGGAAGCCGAAAACAAAATCAATCAACTTTCTGCCGACACTGAGCTAGATCAAATCCTCAGCTCCGTGAGGTCCATGATAGCACAATTCACGTGACGCAACCTCGTCAATGTAAATTCTTGGCTCTTGCTCAAACTCAGGAACGGCTGAATGCATACCACCCACCTACCTCCCTGGGTAGGTCGTACTCAATCTGTACCCGCGCCGCACGGCATGACTCACCTGGAGCGCACGAGCTGATTTGGTGTATGGAAACATCCTAACTCATCATGATTCATTCCATCGCTCACAAAGCAAACTCCTCGCGGTAAGATAAAGGTACCCTGCTGTTTGCAGCAGCAGGTGAGTCCAGTTCAATCGCATGGCCTATTTGAATTGAATGGCAGATCTCTTATTCAAACCGCTGCATCTCTCATTCCTGGCACGGGTCTATCACCCAACTCCCAGAGTAAACCACACAGACACCCGCCAAGCATGGATGGTACCCACAACTTTTGCTTTCCCATACGGCGTCTCGAAGGTAGCCGTATCAAGCTAATCCCCTTCATTGTATGTCATAAACCTGGAATCCTTCCTAAACCAGCTGTAGACTTATAGGCCTGCTAGATACCAATCCATGCTCAAAGGACACACGACCTCACCTCGATCGACCCCCAAGCATTCGCCCACACAGCCAACGGTCCGTATGAGTCCGCCGACCACTTTGTCTCGGGTCTCCTCCAACCCCTCGCTGACGACGAGTACGCTTTCACGTACGCAATCATCGACAAGTCGAAACCACCATCCGCCGAGAGCCCCGATGGCGAGATGGTGGGTATGATATCGCTTTATGAAGCAAACACTGAGGATTACGCTGTTGAAATCAGTTTTGTCCAGGTATTTGCAGAGTATCGGGGGCATGGTGTTGGCACAGCTGCGGCCCGCCTGCTTCTGGAGTATGCATTCAATCCACCACAGATAGGTGGTTTGGGGCTGCATAGAGTTGAGTGGCATGCTAGTACTGCTAATATTGCATCTATCGCCGTCGCTGAGAAGTTGGGGTTTGAGAAGATTGGAACGGTGAGATACGAGCGTGTGTTGAAGGGTGGCAAGGTCAAGGGGAAGATTGGGAATGGGCGGCCAGAACCTCCACGCTGCGACTCGGATGATCTCTGCAGGGACTTGAGTATGTATGCGATGTACTGGGATGCATGGAACATAGATGGCGCACCCATTTAGGTGGGATGGTGGTAGTCAGCTTGCAAGGGGCACTAACGCTGCACGGTTCGCTGATATCATATCCGACGTTCGCTCTACCGTGTCGTCGAGTTTGTTGTGCAGATTATTCGCATTGACGGGCAGTAAATTTACTAACAGATCATTAGGGGGTGTTAGTGGCTTTGACCATTTGCCTTTCCTTTTTCTTATTGGATCTCGCGGAACAGCGGAAGCCAACAGCTGAGGAAGAAGTGGCTTTTCAGGCCCTGATGGAAGTGCTTAGGGATGAAATCTCAGTTGAGGTGGAGAGCAGTGATGATGAGTTCTTTGATGCTGAGAGCGCGTAATTTCAACACAACCATGTTTACTTCAGTGACGTACTATAGTGTCAGGACAAGGTGTAGGTTTCAGGCAAAGAGAATACCGGGTAAATGCCACAAAGCATTTTATTCTGAAGTTGACAAAACCTCTTTGTCTTCCAAGTGAATAGCCTAGCTAAGAAAGGTCTTTGTGCTCGCTTCCACCCCGTCAATGGTTCATTCAACACCTACGTCAGCTGTACAATGTATTCAGTCCACGCCTTTGAGCTCAACTACCGATTCTTCCAACCCAAATCACATCTCCATATGGACCGCATCATTATTTAAAGTCGTTCAGTCCACCTCTTAACCCAACATCTCCCCTCTCTTCACACCCATCCCCAGCCACCACATTCCCTACTCCCTCCGACACTCATCACACTCCCTCAGGTAGGTATCCTATCCTATTCTACATTTCTTCTACACCCCTCCAACCCCACAAAACACTTCCCCATCTTCCATCAGCCACCAACCAAGATGTGCTACCGGTGCTACCACCAGTACAAGTGCTGCCACGAGGGCCCCGGTGTCAGCCGATATTTGATCATCTCGCAGGTCCATGACCCCAACGAGACAGTAACATGTCCCGATTCGGGCATTTGCCAAAGTTGCACTTGGCGTGCTGCTGATGAGGCTCGTGCTGACCTCGGTCAACACGCCGTGCCCGTTGGTGCGAAGCGCATAGAAGGGAAGTGTGTTTTCATTTTTGTGGGGTAAGTGAGATATTAGGAATCTAATTGAGAAGAGGGTGAGGCTGGCACCGCGGGCGGTCCGGCCCCAGAAGTCGCTTGAGAGTGTCAAGGGTATGTGGTGTTTGGGTGTCACTTATAAAGGGGGAAAAATGAAACATAATGTTATGTTGTGCATTCTTTCTGTTCATATGGCATGTAAATGGTACTGATATGTAGAGTCTTGCCGGATGATAGTGATTTAAAGGAGGGAAACAGCTGAAGACATGCGACCGAAATAAAGAGAGTGAATGAAGCTTTGTTTTGTCTCAAACAAGTCGGATTGTTGATGTCTCAAGGTCCTCGAGAGCGACCAGAAGCCTAGAAGGTTGCTTATTTGGTGCCGACATGACAATGGAACTCTCAGCAAAACCGACCCGTCGATAAGTGTCGGTAGATCCCTGTGTGCCCTCGACGCCTAGGTAGAATACTTTGTAAGTCTCGTTGTTCCGGGATCTCATTGTTTCAATTCCGAGAACAAGGAGGAGTATATCCTTGGGTGGTGGTTGGTCGGGGTCATCCGGAAAGTAGCGCGTCGTCCATGCCTTCCCCTCGGGCAAAGGAAGCGGTAGCCTTGTCAATGAGGCGTCTGCAATTTCCACAAGGAGTCTCCTTCCAGAGAGTGTCATTGACCCAATTTTTACCACCCCAAACGGATCCCGCCCAGACACAGTGATGTCTGGAGTGAACAGTATTTCAAGGATCGGCCTGAATCCGGAAGTCCAACCCCACACGATATCGATGAACTCGACGCCACACGGCACTGAGACCCATGACCAAAAAGGTGCCACATAATCGCCTGTCCATCCCTCCACCCGGGTTGAATTAGGCTTGACTTTCCATCCTAGGGCTTCCGGTAAGTTTTCGTCCCAGAGACTAGCCAGGTATTTTACCTGGCTGGCTTAGTGATATTCAGCGGCTAGACCAGACAGCGCGGGGAGCCTATCCCGCCACTTCGTAAGTGCCAGCTTGCTGTAGGTTTCTACGAGGTCAACCCAGTATTTGGCTCGTTTCTTCAGAGACCACGATGGGTCGATTGAGGTTGCATGTTGGGAGTCATCTCAGCGTCGAGAACCAAAAGGTCGGCAGGGAAATACGAATCCTCCAACCGGGCATGTGTGAAGCACTCCAAGTACATCTTTGCCGTGCCGAAAAAATGAACCCCAGCAGATAGCAGCCGTTAGTCGCCATCTGACGTCTCAAAGGTTTCCTTCACCAACGACTCCCTCAGGTGTAGAAAACCGTGATCGCAGCTGGAAGCCGCGGGACTAGCGATTGTGACATATGAATCCCCGTATATTCGACACATCTCGGCACACTGCTCTTCCCAGTCTGTCTTCGAGTCCTGCAGTATGCAGAGGGAGTCGATCCACAGGTATCTTAGACCGAGTAACCGCGTGGCGGTTACAGCATCTTGAAACATTCTCGGCAAATTCCGAGATCGAATTTCCTTTAGGAACTGCTCACGCGTTTGCCGAGTAAGCTTCAAGGGCTGCGATTCGCCCTACTAATGACTCAACGTAGCGTACCGATAGGCCTACTCCTTGTCTTCTAGAAGGCGAATGGTCGGCTGCCTTTGATCATATCCTAAGTCGAGAACTCGGCGTGGCGGTCGGGGATTGCGAGTTCTGCGACAGAGCTCGTGTGTTTGCTCGCATCCCTCAAGCCAGCTGAGTGCGGTTGTGAAGTCTACTTGCTCGGGGACTTGTCTTCCCAATACACATGCCCTATCATCAAACGAGATGGGATCTGTGTAAAGAGACTTATCAGTTACTACCAAAATTGGCATGTGTGGCTATGATAAGAAACAAACCACATGCCTGAAAGATCTGCAATGCTCAGAACTGCAGAGAATGCTTCGTCCCGTACGTCCATCTCCGGAAAATCGTGGTTCCAGTCATCCAAAACAAGGCAAAGCGCGACACGGCAAGGGAGTGCGCCTCGGGAAGCCCCGGAAGTCCTGGCCAGTTAATGACAGGAGACGCTAAGCTGAATACAACGAAACGGAGCGGGTCTTCTTCGTTTTCGTCGTCCTCGTCGTCATCGGCTTGGATTGTAAGCGTGTCCCCACTCCCAGAGCCGTGATCTTCTGGCTTCGAAAGATGCGGCAAAGCCGACAAAGTCGCGTGGTACTCGTTGTACATTTCGGGCGCTTTGAAACGGTACACCATGAATATTTGCAGGATGAAGTCGCACATTTTGCAGGATACTGATGAGCGAACGACGCCATTCCAAGCATGGTGCCATGCAATTGCTGATGGCAAAACATGATCGGACGGTTTGTCGACGCTAACAAGGGCCTTGATAGCGGCAGAACACGTCGCGCAGAGCATCCTTTGGCACCTCTGTTGGTAACAACCTGGAAGCGTTGCTGAATGGAGGGGAAAATTTGCGCAAGCCTGGAGAGATAAGCCTCCAGTGAGGGGCACGGTTCCCTTTGCCAGTTAGGTAGGCAGGGGGGGGGGCTAGTGTCTTGGTGGATTCAGCTGCGCTAAGGCTGTGTCAGCTTCACCTCGTCCAAAATATCCCGGCACGCACGAAGCCGAGACGTGATGAGTCCGAGGCAGCTTCTGCCAAGGCACATGGTTTCTCATAAAAAAGAAAGCCATGTCGCCCCCGGAAATTATTTCAGCTCATAAAACCTAGCAACAATGTTCTTATCATTATTTTCTTATTCGCTCGAGAGACAGTATCCATTCAAATGGTTCACCCCCACTGTTTTCATCAGAGGAATAATTGCCATCACGCTCGCATCCATCCTCAGTGTCGCGACCCAAGGATACGAAACAGTCTCTATCTACACGCCCGACCCCGACGCAACCAACTTGAACGCTAACGACAATGTATTCCAAAATGGCCCTCATTCCTTACCGCCAACACCAAATCGCTCTGCTCGACCACATCAATCCCCATTGGCACCCAGCTCCTCACTAACAACACGGCGCTCCGCTACACCCTCCGCAACATCACTTATAGCAGCGACTGCACGCACCCTCCTACCCTCGTGGGCTCGTTTCCCTACCAAAACAATCCCTTCCGAAACTGTTCGGTGACCGCCGTCGACATCGAATTCGACATCACCCAGCGCGACGCCCTCTAAATTGCCCGGAAGCTCTGGGGGCGCCGTCATCAAGGGCTACGTCGACTGCGCCGTCGAAACCTCGACCGGCCCCACGGCTTCTCGGCCTCTACGCAACCTACGAGTTGAACGCGGCCAACCGACTCAAGCAGTTTGCCAGCCAGCCCAACGCAACTACCCAGGCCAACTTGTCGATGGGCGAGTCCCTGCTAAGCTGGTACTCGGCCAACGCGACGGACGAAATGCAGGCGGGGAACAAAAAGTTTTCATCAGCGGACAGGAATGTGTTCAAAGGATACGTGACGTTTGTGCGCAAAGAGGGGGTTGCCGATGTTACGTCGCTGGACTAATCCGTTAGTGGAGCCTGAGTTGATGACGCACTTTAGCAGGAACTTGTCGGCGCCGGCGAGGGCGGAAAAGGTGTGGGAGAAGAGCACGCTGCTGGGGGTCAGCCCGTCGGTCGTTGCGACGTCTTATTTGTGCCGGGTCCCGAGGTTGAAGAGCACCGTGACATTGGTTGTCGCGGTTTTGATCAACGACATTGTGTTGCTATCAGTGCTGTGGAGGCTGTTCGTGTTTCTTGTTGGACATTTTCTCTTGAAACCGGACATGATGGTTTGTGAAGGGTGTTTGTGCAGAGAGCCATCACTTTCAGAGGAGAAGAGAGTCCTTGGTATCACAACCGTATGGTGGTTTTAATATAGGTGCGCAACCATGTTATGACCCCAGTCACGACAAGACTAGCAGGGGCGCCGAAACCGATCACTACCTCCCTAGGGTTTACTAACGCGGTGCCCCATCACAACGGAGTTGACCCTCTGCACTGGGCAGCGATCCGAGGTGATGTCGCATGCGTCACCACCCTTTTGAGGCATAGCGCCCAAATTGACATTGTTAGAGCGAGACGGGGACTGGTCGTAGGCGTCTGATGTTCCCCGCGCGGGGTAGCAACCTCTGAAACGCGGCCGCACTCGCAGTCCCGGTCGTATATCTCTCTTGCATACCTATTTTCCAAGCGCTTTGTTGGCGTGCCTAGGTATCTTCTCCTACAAGGTATTCAAGTTCTACGAGTCGCTTGTACGAAGATCGCAATGAAGGACAGCAACACCGACGCAGCAGTGACTCTGCTGGATCTCATCGCAGTCAATGATAGGTATGTGTCCTCGCAATCTCCCCGATCCTGCCACTCTTGCAATTCTGACGCTCCGGTTGCACAGCTGTCCCTATGACCCTTCCTTTTTCGAGCCGCTCTACCAGCTCTACATTCCGAACGATGACCGTCCCCACGGATACCTCGTCCCCAACGTCGTGAAGAAAATACCGTGGACCAGCGACTTCCAAGTCACCCACGAGACAAGAAGAGTCGACGTTTTGGACAGCTCCAACGGCCAAGATACTTCGGCCGCCGTCAACGCAGCCTTCGCGGGTGTGGTCAACGCCTGCTTGGAGAGAGATCTCTTCAACCTGAAAGCCAGAATATACGAGGAGTTTACCGTTGTCGGTGTCCCATACCCGGTCCGGCTCTACCGATTCGCCGCGGCGCTCTTCGGAATCATCAGCCAGGGAGCCCATCTCACCGTCTACACCCGCACTTCCAGCGGCATGAAGATCTGGGTCCCACGTCGCAGCCCGACAATCGCCACATACCCCAACAAGCTGGACAGTACTGTCGCTGGTGGCGTCAGCGCGGGGACAACGCCGTTTGAGACTATCGTTCGCGAGGCTGAGGAAGAAGCATCGCTCCCTGGTAGCCTTGTTCGGCGTGACATTCAACCCACGGGGGTACTCACGTACGTCACATTGCTTAGAAAGGGGCAAGGCGAGTTCGGCGGCCTTGTAAAGCCCGATATGGTCCATGTGTACGACATGGAGGTTGCCGAGGATGTTATTCCTAAGCCGCACGATGACGAGGTCAAGGAATTCTACCTCATGATCCCCGACGAGGTCAAGGAGGCTTTGCTGAGGAAAGAGTTTAAGACTAACTCGGCGGCCGTCTTCATCGACTTCTTCATCAGACATGGGCTCATCACTGCTGACGACGAGGTTGACTACACCGAGATGAACATGCGTCTGCATCGCACCCTGCCGTTTGCCACCGCCCCGCGGCTCTTCTAGCAGTGGCGCAGCTACCTCTTAACGCAGCCTAGGCGCAGGCGCAGGCGGAGGAGGGAGAGGAAGAAAAAGAGATGGGATAGGAGAGATGGACCCAAGTTGGCCACCGCCAATATTAAGCCGCCGTTGTGTTTGACACATTGGTGAAGAAATAATAGATTAGCCGGAAGCTTCTAATTGTACTCGAGAAATTCGATGACAAGATCAACAATATTCTCAAGTACGCCAGAGTTGTCGTGGCTGTTGCGGACACATGAAAGGGCCCGAAGGCGTATGTGGAAAATCTGAAGAGGTATTGCGAGGTCGTCCACCTTGCCGGGAAGTGTGCCACCGTCTCGAGCACCGCCATGCGCTGCATCTTGAGGATGAGTGTAGACGCGGCGGAGGCAGTTGTGGGAGAAGGTCTCGTTGCAGGCGCAGCCGCGACCTCGAAAGTGTATATTATTGCATCTTTCCCGTCCTAAGTATCAGACATAATAAAACAAGAGCAAGTCCCAGTACCAACTAAGAAATGATCCCTAGCCACCTTAAGCTACTAGATATTATAGTTAATGCAACCGTTTTTTTCACTTAAGCTTTTGTGTATTACTAGTATGAACCTAACGCTTTTCCAATGATCCTTAATGTAAGATAAGTTAAAGGGAGGTATTCCAAACCAGCAGTAATCCTAACTAGGTTGTAATATATAAGGGTTAACACTACTCTCTTATTTTAACTAGCTATATCTCCACATTTATAGAATCTTTTATCATATTATCTTTTAAGTTAAATGATATGATTACAAGAATATTAAATAAATTAAGTATATTTTTACCAGCTTTATAATAAGCCTTTTATATCTGTCTAATATTACCTTCCTTTTTTAAATACCGTTATATCACTTTACTTAAACCTTTAATTTTTTAATCTTATACTTAATTATAATTAATTAAAAGTTGGTTTTATTATATACCTTGCCTACTTTATGAAACAAGTGATTTTATATAATATAACTGATTATAACTTATTGTGACGACCCTGCAGGCTGTCACTAGGCTAGCACGGCCCGACTTATCCCCTACAGAAGGAACAGTATGGGAAACAGTACAAACGGTGCTGATGTACTAGGCTAAGAATGTAAAGACCCGAAGCCCTTACAACTAGTTAGCGGTTGCTTAGTCTTAGCAAGACTGCTCACCTATTAAGCACCCTTAGGGTTACTAAGCAAAAGGTGTTTAGTGACAAAGTGCTTAATCCCTTATTAAGTAAACCTCTATTAAGCAAAGTATAAAATATCTCTTAATTAACTAATATAGATAGATATTATTGTAACTATGATAACTGTAAGGGACTTCTAATTCCTTATGCTAGTATTGTGACGACCCTGCAGGCCGTCACTTGGGCCGGGGCAGCCTGACGAATCCCCCGCAGAAGGAATAGTGCAGGAGAACAGTGCACACTGTCTAAACGCACTAGGCCAGGGGTGTAAAGACCCGAAGCCCTTACGACCAGTAAGAAAGTGCTTGGTGGTCCATAAGGACTGATAACACCAAGCACCACTCAGTTGACTGCTTAGCCGTAACTGCGTGGTGCACCACTAAGTATAACAGACTAAGTAAGGTACGAAGTACCTCTAGTTAGTTAGTATAGATAGCCATAGTTGTGCCTATAATTACCGTAAGGGACTCTGGTTCCTCACGCTAATATTTGATTGTTTATTTGTGTCTTACTGTTCAGACTTACCTTTGTGTATTATAGTGATAATAATTTATATTAATAAAGAACCCCCCCTGTTTAGGAGTGTTAGTTTAATAAGCTGTCTTCGGAACACCCCTTACTTATTAGCGTCCTGTTATACGTTTTATCTTAACCTGCACTAGTCCTCTTGAGGCCTATGTTGGGTGTAGGTTGTAATATAATATTAGCGTTACAGTTCTGAATGCTGTTTATTAAATTCCTAGACACTACTTCCCTCCTGCTATTAATATATTGACCTTTAGAAAAGGTAAGGAGCTTAAGGAAGCTTAAGCTTAACCTTAGCTCCCTACTGTTGATAAGTTGGTTACACGCCTTGAAGAGCTGAACCTTAACTAGTAGGGGTTAGTTAAGGAACTTAATAAGGCTTTCCCTGGAGATATTAAAAGCTGTATTAGTCTTATTGAGAAGCTTTAAGCCTGGTTTAACGTTGTTAAGCTAGAGAATAACGACCTTAAAAGCTTATAAAAGAAATAAGTGAAGCTCCCCCTGCCGTTATGCTTTAAGGGAGATGTTACACAGTTAGAGTCCTAGATAGCTTAACTTTAGAGTTACATTACCTATTACGACGAACAGTTCTTCGAAGAAGAAGGAAAGGTTAGGTTTGTTAAAGCCTTACTAGACGGAATAGCTGTTTATTAATATAAACCTTATACGAAGATAATTAATAATCTCTTTGTAGATAGAGCATGTAAGGAGGCCCCTGAGACTTAGGCCCTTTTCGACGACTTTAACGTGTTTATTAACTAACTCTAGACAGAGTTTAGAGAACTAAACGTCCCGAAGCGGGCTGAATAGTGCCTTATAACCTTAAGGCAGACGTCCTTAGTCTTCGAGTTCTCCACACGCTTTAAATTAGAAGCTGCGAAGATTAAGCTTAGTTAGGAAGCTTTAGTGATACTGTTTTAAAGCGGTTTAAAGGAGTATATTATTAGAAACCTTTACCGAGAGGATTAACTAAACCGCCTTTAGGAGTTAGTTGAGATAATTATTAAAGCTGATAACTGGTATTATAATTACCATTACTGGAAGAACTTTTAAAAAGAATAGGCTTTTTATTAATTAAGTAAACTTAAGAAAGGGAACTAGTTAACTGTAATAAGTTACTACTCTGGATTAATAGATATTAGTATAGTAAACTGTCAGAATTGACTTAACCGTAACAAACCTTAACAATAACAGTAGTAAAATCAGTTTAAAGACTTATTTTAGGTTTAGTGTTTTAACTGTAGTAAGAAAAGTTATATAGTATAGTAGTACCTGTTGTTAAAGTAAGTCGGTTAGAAACTAGTCCCAGATAGAGGAAAGCACATTAAGTTTAACTTAAGAGACGTTTATATTAAGATAGCAGGTAATGAAGAAGACTGCACTTAGATAGATAAGTGTAACTTAGGAGATGAGGAAAAAGAAAAGGAAGAACCTTAAGACGTAATGTACCTAGTCCTTAAAGGTATTTTAAATAAGTTAGTTACGGAGGTGTAAGTTATTATAAACTGACTTTAAGGTAGAGACTTAAAATAGTTAGAGGTGTAGGTTATAGAAGACTGACTTTAAGAAGAAATGTTCTAGTTAGCTGTTACAGGCTTTAAAAACCTTACACTGTAAGCTTAGGAATTAAGGAAGTCTAGGAAGGACCTTGACTTAGACTTTATTAAGATAGTAGTAAGAGTTGAAGAACTAGCTCTTTAGGTTACTTAAGCGGTAAAGTAAGCTTTAGAAAGTGAAAAAGAACAGGTTAAAAGAATCGAGTTAGAAAAACAGAAGTTCTTCTTAATAGTACCCCTGAAAGAAGGACAGCTGGGATAGCTGCCCTGCATTAAGGCCGGTATACTTTAGATTAGTACTTTAAAGGTCCCTTAAGAAGGCACGAAGTAAGTATATTAACGAAGGGTTTAGGAGTTAAAGGAGAAATATTAAAAGCTGATAGATAAAGTAGAGGACTTGTAAGTTAAAAGCCTTATTGTGATATTTAAAGATAGAGTAGTAAAGATTAGGTTGTAACTTTATAATAGAGTTTATTTTATTAATTAACTTAAGTACTAACTTATTAAAGAAGATTATTTTGTGGAAGAATAAGTTAAGTTACTGTTACTTAAATTTTAGGAAGAGGTTTAGGAGAAGTAATGGATATAAAGATAGGTAAAAGAAGAAAAGAAATAAAGTATTACTTCCCCTGTCCTGTACTTTATAACTGCAGCACCTGTAGTTAACGTTAACTATCCTAATTATAAAGACGTATTGTAAATTAACTGTATGTATAACGACTGCACTTTTAACTGGTATAACGGGCTTAAGGCTCTTTATAACTACTTCCTTACTGTATAAAGACAGGACTACGCTATTATAAGAATAGAGTTAATGCTAGCTTATTACTGAGTCTCCTTCTCCTTAATAAGAGAGTTTAACGATAAATAAAAAGTTACTGTAATTAACTAGACCCTTACAGTCTGTTAATAAAGAGGGTTACTTAGTAATTATTTAACTGTTATTTATTCTATTTACCTTAAGGGGAAAGTTAGAGAGTAATAGAAATAAGTAAACTATAAACGGATTTAAGAGTAAGGAGATATTATTATAATCCAGTCCTGTAGAGTGTATTACTGACTTATTAAGGATTTTCAGAACATTAAACCGTTTAAAGTTAACTAGACGTTAAGGTGTGAAAACCTAGGAAAGGTTAATTGTTAAGTTTACTAGAGTTACTTATTTTTCCAGAAGGAATTAGAAAAAGGTTACGGGCCTTTTAGAAGGGCTGGAAACTAGTAGTTCGCTAGTTAGTAAAAACCTTAAGAAGAAGAAGAGGTATTTAGAGGTTAGGTTAGATAAGACCTTAAGGATAAATAGTCATTATAACTTAAATGTTAAAAGAATATAAGTATTATTCCGTTAGTATTGACTTAATAGACGGAAAAGGGAGGCCATTTAAGGTAAAAGCAGTAATTAATAACGGGAGTACTTCTAACTTAATACACCCCTTATTAATTAACTAAAGGAAACTCCTTAATAAAGAGTATAAGGAGGTTATTCCTATTTGAAATAGAGAAGGAAGCCTGTACTAGTATAATAATAGCAAAATTACTTATTACTTATTACTTTTAATTAAAGTGGATGGGGATAAATAATAAGTAGATTTTAACGTTACATTAATTATAGGTTATAATATAATCTTAAGTTTACCTTAGCTGGAAAAGTATAACCTTGTAATTAACTAGAGGAGTAGCTACCTTACCTTCGGTAAGTCTCTTAATAGCGATTACCGTTTAGAGAAAGCTAAGAAGGTATTAAACCGCTCTAGAGATACATGAAGCACTTAGAAACACGTTAAACCCTTAGAACTAAGCACGGTTTAAGTTAAGTTTACTAAAATGGTTAAAGGACTAAAGAGTTTATTACATTACTTAAATAACAATTTAAAAGGAGGGAAGAAGTAAGAAGTTAATTTATAGATAAGTAAAGAAGTTGACTTATTTAAAGTATTTATAGAATATAGGAAGTTTACCCTGTTTTGAAAAAAGATACTATAATTACCGGACTACAGACTGTAAGATTATAAAATTAAGCTAAAGTTAAGAGTGAAGCTCCGTAACTTCCAGCCTTATTACTTAAACCCCTAATAAGCTAAAGCCTTAAAGAAGTACGTTGATGAAAATTTAAAGAATAAGTTTATTGTAAAGTCCCAGTCTTTAGTAAAGTACTTAATACTGTTCGTTTTAAGAAAGGGAGATAGTAAATTACATATAGTTATTAACTATTAAACGTTAAATGAAGATATAATTAAGAATCGCTACTTATTATTACTTATTGTGGAAATGAGAGAATGGATTGTTAAAGTAAATTAGTTCTTTAACCTTGATTTCCTGATAGGATTTAACTATATTAGAGTAAAGGAAGGAGATAAGTATAAGACAGCTTTTCGGACTTATAATAAGCATTACTAATACCGTGTTATGTTAATAAGATTAATAAACGCTCCTGTAACTTTTTAAGGCTTTATCGACAGTATTTTTTACCCCTTTCTTGATAAGTTTATTTTTATGTATTTAGATAACGTTTTAGTTTATTTTAAAACTTTAGAAGAACATTAAAAGTATATGCGATAGGTTCTAACAGCTCTTGAAAAAGCGAAGCTAATAGTAAACTTAGAAAAAAGCTATTTCTATATTTAGGAATTAAACTATTTAAGATTTAAAGTAATCTTTAAAAAGCTTATAATGTAACTAAAGAAGATAGAAGTTATTAAGGATTAACCTACTTTAAAGAACTAAATAAAGTTATAAGCTTTTATTAACTTTGCGAACTTTTATCGATACTTTATTAGGTACTTTATAAAAGTTGTAAAATTATTACATAAGCTCACAGGAATAGGTAAACCGTTTAAGTGGATTAATAAATAATAGAAGGCGTTTGAAGACCTTAAGCACGCCTTCGTTACAGCGTTAGTCTTAACCTTTCCTGATTTCTTAAAACCGTTTTAAGTTAAGACGGACTCCTTAGAATTTGCAATTAGTAGAGAACTTAGCTAAGTCTAGGATAATAAGAAACGTTACCTAGTTACCTTCTTATCGAAAGGAATCTACAGCTTAGCTTTACGATACTTAATTTATAATAAGGAATTAATAGTAATTATTTAGTGTTTCGCTAAGTAAGTACTGTTTCTAAACAGCATGGAAAAACCGGTTTAAGTCTTCTCAGACTATAATAACCTTTAGTACTTCCTGATAAAGGAGCTTAGTCTACAGCAAATACAGTAAGCAGAGTTAATAACTTTATTCTACTTCCAGATTCATTATATTAAAGGAAAAGATAATAGATAAGTTAATACTCTTAAAGATGCTAACCTGGTCTTAACTCCTATTACTATATTTAATAAAGTTAAGAACAGTATGTTAAAACACACATTATAAGTATCAGATAATTAAACCCTAAAATAAACTATTAACGTTTATATAAACTTATAAACAGAATATAACATCTATTAGTAATAACGGGACTTTTAAGTAAAATGGTTAAAGGAAGGTACTTGTAAGTATAAGTGCCTCTTAAGAGACTTCTTAAGGCACTTACAGGACTATAATAAAGAATGCCTAATGCACTTAAACTATAACGAAACCAGTTATTAGCTAGAATAGCTATTAAAAGGTGTAAATGGCACGCTTAAATTAAAAGTAAAGCTTTAGTACTAAGAGAAACCGTATGTTTATAGCTTAAATAAGTGAAAAGAGTACGTTTAGTAAGTTTATAAGTCCTGACTTAGGGGGATATATAAGCTAAGTTAAAACTCTTACATAAGCTTAATAAACGTACACCTTCTTAGGAATGAAGAAGCTAATTAAGGAAGTGGTCGATAACTGTAATATTTATTATTAAAAGTAGAACCGACATTATAAGCTTTACAGACTTCTTAAACCACTCCCTGTATTATAAGTGTTATAGAGCTCTATCTTACTTAACTTTATTATTAAGATTTTAAAGTCTAAAGACCCTGTTATAAGAGTTACTTATAACTAAATCCTTGTAGTAATTAATAGATTAATAAAGTGGGCTTACTTCTTACTAACTTTAAAGGATATAATAGCGGAGTAACTTACTTATGTATTTAAGAAAGAGGTAGTCTTATGATACCTTTAGTTAAATAACATTATTATAGATTAAGATAAGTTAATCGTGTTAAAGTTCTAATAAAGGCTAATATAGAGAATAGGTATAAAGAGTAAGCTTTTGATAGCTTTTTACCTGTAAATAAATAGCTAAATAGAATAAGTTAACTAGATACTTATAACGTATCTCTAAACTTATATTAACTTTAAATAAGATAATTAACTTAAGCTGTTACTAACAGTATAAATAACTTATAATATAACACTAATTAAATTAATAAGTATGTTATTATTCTTTACTAATTACAGTAAGGAGTTTAAGCTTTATTAAAGCTTGCTTACTAGTGCCTTTTAAGTTACAGTCTGTACAGATCGGATATAGGAGCTATATAACTACCTGCGAGCTAAACTTAAATTTACATATAAACGAATGAAGAAGTTTGCTAACAAATATTAAATCGAGTAGCTAATACTTAAGTAAAGACTTTATTATAATGGTAAATAAGTTAAGGGACTGACTTTTCAGGAGGGGGATTACGTTTACCTTTTTTCACAAAACCTGTATTCAAAACGGCCCAGTAAGAAGCTCGACTTTAAAAGGTACAGATTATTCTAAATTAAGAAAAAAGTCACTACCTTTAATTACGAATTAGACTTACTTACTAGCATAAAAGTACGGATTAAGGTTTTTCACGTCTTACTTTTAAAACCTACCTTAAAGGGAGTTCCTTTAGAAAAGAAGATTGAGATTGATGCCGATAAGGATAAATATAACATTAAAGAAGTTGTGGATTCACGAAAAGGAAAGAATATATTCGAGTATCTTGTTAAATAGTTAAACTACAGCCCTAAAAGTAACTTGTAAGAACTAGTTAAAAATCTTAAGTACCTAGACCTAATTACAGAGTTTTACTGAAAGAATCCTAACTAATTAAAACTAATAATAAGAACTAGAAATAAGATAAGATTTAACATTTAAAATTACTATACTGAAGAGTAAGATTACTGTAGGACTTAGAACTTAAAAAGCAGTAAAAAACTCTTTAGTAGGTACAGAAGAACATTTATCAGAGCCCTTAGTTAAGGTTATAAGGACTTTAGACCTAATAAAGAGGCTAGGCCTCCGGAGCTTTTAGTAAACTTTATACAGAAACGTATATATAGAAGTATAGAGAACTAAGACGCAGTAGACTGGTAACCTACAGGATAACTTACCCCTTATAGCTAAAGGACTTACGCTTTGCCGTAAGTCTAAGGAAAGAGTTAGAAGGGTAAAAAACGATCCGGTACGCCTTAAGGTCTCCTAAACTAATTATATAGCAGTACGCGGTAGAAAAGCGTGTTTATAAGAATAAGCACTGTCGAGAAAGAAAGTTAGTAAAATAAAACAAACACAAAAAGAGAAGCCGTTAAAAGCTTAAGACCGGACCGAGTGGAAAAGTTGGGCTAGGTTTTAGACCTGCAGCGGAAGGCCCTTATAAGACTTGAACCCACAACCTTTTACTGAAGGAAGTAAGTGCGCTGTTACTGCGTTAAAGAGCCATTTTGTTATTAGAGAAAAGAAGCCACGAACTAAGTTAGGAAGACACTATAAGCTAAAGTAACCCCCCGGAGGAAAAGCTAGTAAGAAAAGAATCCCAGTCCTAGGAGGCCAGCTTAGCTTGGATAGGGTCTGATACTTCCACCTGTTCTTGAAAGGACAAAACCTTAGCCTTACGAGAAAACACCTTTATCGCCTTCGCTTTAATAACGCGCTGTTAGGTTTCGACACGCTGTAACTTCGTAAGGGAATTACGGTACTCAGTAACCGCTTAGTTGTATAAGGTGTCTAGCTTCGTTTTCTTATCTACTAAATTCTTAATAAACTTGTCAGAGTGACTAAACGCGTTACATAAAGAAGGTATATTATCGGACTGGCATTTGTTATAGCTGTCAGATTACGCTGTAACTTGGCACAGTAAAGACTTAGTTTGATAACGAGTGTAAGGAGACATCTGTGAATTAAAGGCGTTAAGAGATTCCGTAAGACGGATACGACGGTTGTAAGGAGCTTTTTCCTGTTTTCTCTGTCTCTTGCGCTTTTTAACGTGGTTAGAAGATATAACGAAGGTAAGGAAGGAAGGAAACTAACCTAGTGATTCTTTGTGGGAAAAGAATGTTAAAGAGGGGGAATCGTGTAACGACCCTGCAGGCTGTCACTTGGGCTGGGGTGGTCTGACGAATCCCCTGTAGAAGGAACAGTGCAGGAGGATGGTGTATACTGTCTAAACGCACTAAGCTAGGGGTGTAAAGACCTGAAGTCCTTATAACTAGTAAGAAAGTGCTTAGTGGTTTATAAGGATTGATAATACTAAGTATTACTTAGTTAACTGCTTAGCCGTAACTGCGTAGTACACTACTAAGCATAACAGACTAAGTAAGGTACGAAGTACCTCTAGTTAGTTAGTATAAATAGCTATAGTTGTGCCCACAACTACCGTAAGGGACTCTGGTTCCTCACGTTAGTATTTGATTGTTTATTTGTGTCTTACTATTCAGACTTACCTCTATGCATTATAGTGACAACGACCTACATTGATAACAAACCCCCCCCCGTCTAGGAGTGCTAGCTTAATAAGCTGTCTTCGGAACGCCCCTTACCTATTAGTGTCCTGCTATACGTTCTGTCTTAACCCGCGCCAGTCCTCTCAAGGCCTGTGTCGGGTGCAGGTCGTAATAAGTATTTAATTATTTATATCTTACTGTTCAGACTTACCTCTGTACATTATAGTAATAGCGACTTATAGTGACATTAAACCTCTATCTAGGAGTGTTAACTTAATAAGCTATCTTCAGAACACTTACCTAATCTTTAACATCTCGTTATACATTATAACTTAACCCGCACTAGTCCTCTTAAGGCTTATATTAAATATAAGTTATAATATAATATTAACGTTACAGTTCTAAACGCTATTAATTAAACTCCTATATACCCTCTCCCTCCCCTTACTATATCTGTACTACCTCCTCTAAACCCCTTTAAAGAAAATAATGGTTAAGTTAAGGACAATAATGTCGTATTACCTAATATAGCTGCTATTGGAACCGACACGGAAAACGAAGGAGAACTGTCCTATAAAGAGCTATTAGAGGCTTTCGAGACCTATAGTAAAAACTATAACTATAATAATTAAGAAGGCTTTAACTCTTTAGTAATAACTTTAAAATCTTAAGATAAGTTAGTTCCTTAAGTTTACTAGTAAGAGTTTTAAACTGTCTACTTAACTTATCTATATAAAGTATAACTTTTAACTTTAGGTAATCATTACAGTAAAGAGGAAGGTTCTTTATACTATAAGTTAGCTTAAGGGAGATTTTAACTTATACTTCTAAGATATTATTACTTAAGTTCTAACAGGAGGTTTAAGAGAAATAACGCCTTAAGAAGTAAGTAATAGAAGAAAAAGACTAGAGTGTTGTAACTCCTATCTTAAACACTTAAATCTTAATCCCTACTATCTACGCTAAACACCCTAATTACCTAGATCTGCTATATATTAGTTATATATATAATAACTATATATACTATTAGTATGTTAGACTTAAGATCTTTTACAATTACTTCCCTTATGTAAGAACTTAAGATTACGCAGTTACGTATGTAGATTTTAAATGATAGCATTACGATATTATTTATATAAAGGGTGAAGGTTAAAAAAGTAATAAACTAAGCGAAACTATCTCCTTAATTAACTTAACACCTTGTACTTACTAGTAAGGAGAGCTACTATAGAAGTGTTAAGTTACCCTGTATTCCATTTACCTTAAAAAAAAGGGGAGACTGTTTAAGAGTAGTAATTAATAGTAGAAGTGCTTTTAACTTAATACACCCCTCGCTAGTTAACTAAAGGAAACTCTTAAACGAAAAGTATTAGAAGGCTATTCCTATTTAAAATAGAGAAAGAGGCTTATACAAGTATAATAATAAAAAAGTCACTTATTACTTACCACTCTTAATTAAGGCAGATAAAGACGAATAAAAAGTGAACTTTAAGGTAATATTAGTAATAAGATATAATATGATTTTAAGTTTACCCTAGCTAGAAAAGTATAACCTTACGATTAATTAGAGAAGTAATTACTTTACTTTTGGTAAGTCTCTTAAGTGTAATTACTATTCGAAAGAAGCTTAAAGAGTATCAAACTGTTTTAAAGATACACAAAGCTTTTAAAAGAAGATTAAGCTTTAAGAACTAAATACAGTTTAAGTTAGATCCATTAAGTTCATTAAAAGACTCAAAGTCTACTACACAGCCTAAATGATAATTTAAAAAATAGAAAGAAGTAAAAAGCTCTTCTACGGATAAGTAAGTAAGTTAACTTATCTCAAGTACTATTAGAATATAGGATGTTGACCCTGTTCTGAAAGAAAATACTATAATTACTGGATTATGGACTATAGGACTACAAAATTAAACTTAAACTCAGAGTAAAGCTCTAAAGCTTTTAACCTTAACACTTAAACCTATAATAGGTAAAGGCCCTAAGGGAGTACGTAGAGGAAAACCTTAAGAGTAAGTTTATTATAGAATTCTAGTCCTTAGTAAGGTACTTAATACTGTTTATCTTAAGAAAGGGAGAAAGTGAACTTTATATAGTTATTAATTACTAAACGTTAAATAAGGATATAATTAAGAATTATTACTTATTACCACTTATTGCGGAAATGTAAGAACAGATTATTAAGGCGTAATGGTTCTCTAACCTTAACTTCCTTATAAGATTTAACTACATTAGAATAAAGAAAGAGGATAAGTATAAGACAGCCTTTTGGACTTATAGTAATCATTTCTAATACTGTGTTATACTTTTAAGATTTATAAATACCCTTACGACTTTTTAAGACATTATTAACAGTGTTCTCTGCCCCTTCCTTAAAGAGTTTATCTTTATATATTTAGATAACGTTCTAATCTATTCCGAAACTTTAGAAGAACATTAAAAGTATATACAATAAGTTTTAACAGTTCTTAAGAAAGCTAAGCTGATAGTAAACCTGGAAAAAAGCTATTTTTACGTTTAAAAGCTAAACTATTTAAGGTTTAGAATAACCTTTAGAAAGTTTAACATGTAATTAGAGAAAATAGCAGGAATTAAAGATTAATCTACTCTAAAGAACTAAACAGAGTTGTAAGCTTTTTTTAACTTCGCAAACTTCGATCGATACTTTAATAGATATTTTGCAAAGATTGTAAAATTACTTTATAAGCTTACAGGAATAAGTAAACCGTTTAAGTAAACTAATAGATAGTAGAAGGCGTTTAACAGACTTAAATATACCTTTATAATAATATTAGTCTTAGTATTTCCTGATTTCTTAAAGCCTTTCTAAGTCGAAACAGACTCTTCAGAGTTCGTAATTAGTAAAGAACTTAATTAAATCTAAGACGACAGGAAACGTTACTTAATTACCTTTTTATCGAAAAGGATTACAATACCCTATTTACAATAAGGAACTGATAATAAGTATCTAATACTTTCTTTACTAAGTAAGCACTGTATTTAAGCAGTATAGAGGAACTAGTCTAGGTTTATTTAGACTATAATAACCTTTAATACTTCTTAACAAAGAAGCTTAGCTTACAATAAATATAATAAGTAGAACTGATAGTTCCATTCCACTTCTTAATCTACTATATTGAGGGAAACGATAATAGATAAGCAGATATATTAAGCTAGAGATAAGACTATAAAGATACTAGCTAAGTCCTGATCCTAATTACTATATTTATGGAAGTTAAGAGCAGTACGCTAAAATATATATTATAAGTTTTAAATAATTAGACTCCAGAACAGACTATTAGTATACGTATGAATGTATAAATAGAGTATAACATTTATTAATAATAACTAAACTTCCAAGTAAGAAAGAAAAAAGAAGGAAGTTATAAGTATAAGTGCTCCTTAAAAGACTTCTTAACACATATAGAAAGCTATAGTAAAGAGTACCAGATACACTTAAGCTATAAAGAAACTAGTTATCAGTAGGAATTGTTATCAGAAGGCGTAAATAACGCGCTTGAATTAAGAGTAAAGCTTTAATACTAAGAGAAAGGAATACGTCTATCAAGTAAGATATATAAGTAGAGCTAAAACTTTTACTTAAGCTTAGCAATTATATACCTTCTTTAAAATAAATAGCTTAGTTAAGGAAGTAATTAATAATAATAATATCTGCTATCGAAAGTAAAACTAACGGTATAAGCCTTACAAGCTTCTTAAGCTACTCCCTATACTATAAGCGTTATAAAGTTCTATCTTAATTAACTTTATTATTAAGATATTTAAGTCTAAGGACCTTACTATAGGAGTTACTTACAATTACGTCTTTAAAGTACTTGTTTTGCCTATTATAAGGCCACAGAGCGAGTATTGTATCAACATTAATAAGGCTTTCCTATTTGTTTATTTAATTTATAATAAATTGGAGGCTTTAATTAATGAGCTTATTATTTCAGCTTAAGACCAGCCTGAATTAGTATGTATTTGTTGTCTTGTCATTATTATCATTATGATTATTTGCTAATTTATTAACAGGCTGAGTGGTACGAATCGTTTATTAACGCTATAAAAGCCGGAATTGCTAAGCTGAAGAAATACTTTCCACGAAAACTTACACAAGAACAGCTTACACGACTTCAACCGCATGTATTTGCTGTATTTCTGGATCCACGATATAAAACTATACAATTTCAAAGTGGTGGTATTCTACACTTTACTGAAAGAACAGAATAAGAGATGTGTAGGCTTATAAAAGAAGAATACCAACTATAAGTTTGTTACTTTATTACTTTATTATCGTTTTTATTATTATACTAATTACGTTTATTAGGTTAATCCTTTAGAATACTGGAAATCAGCTGCTTATAAATTTCCAGTATTAAGTCTTATGGCTAGGCGATATTTGGCCATTCCAGCTACTTCAGCTCCGGTAGAGCGCGTGTTTTCTATTGGAGGAAATATTATTACTGAAAGCTGGAATCGGTTGGATCCTAAAACTGTTAAAAAACCAGTATTATTGAAGAGTTGGAAAATAAAAGAATTAAAGGAGTTGGAAGATAATTTTTGAAGCTCTGCAATAATAGAAGAAGAAGAAAATAAATAGATGGATTAGGTTTATAATTCATCAATTACTCTTTCCACTAAGTTAGTTTTTTATTATATAGATTAAATTTTTACTATTTATTATCAACTGATTTTTATTTTTATTTAGCAATTAAAAGTCTTTATTATAAGTAAAACTTACAATAGACCCACTTTTTTCTTTGACTAATTAGTCTGACTAGACTATACTAAAAATAATTTAGTCTAGTCTTAGTCAACGTCTTGACTAGACGATTAGTTGACTAATACCAACTCTGGTAAACAAGCTGTTCTTCTCTAAATATAACTTATTAATTAAAGGATAAGTTTCCTTTCAGGGCTTATATCCCTGAACGTTACAAACCTTTAAATTCAAGTATGCTTTATCAAACGCTCTCATAATATCTATCTATCGTAGCAAGGTCCATATACGCTTTCCATAACTGCGCTATATATACTTCATGGACAATAACACAGATTACTATATCTATTGACTCGAGGCGTTTGTTCAGGCCAACTCTGTCGTTCTTTTTGGTCTCTGTGTGTGATATTACTGTAGCCGCTTATGTACATAGCGATGCGTTCTCTGGCGCGTGCCACCGTTAAAAAGGAGCCGCGCCGCGCGGTTCTTTAAACCGTGTTTCTTTTTACAATCACTAATCTGACGATTTTCACCACGAAGACCTTCTATTGAAAGCCAAGCGACATTCTGGCCCTTCAATCGAAGGAAGATGACCTAATCCACGGTCGCGTTTCCTTTGTTGTTCTATGCTAGGCACTGTCACATACTAGGTTTTGTTCTATACTAGGTACGTATCTATTTTTCTACGTTAGTTACATTTGTGTCCTTCCGATCGGAGGGCCAGTAGTCTGGGAGTTGGCCTTCTAGGCCGACTGCGACGTTCTGTGGGTGTGGTTTTCTTTGTGGTTTCTTCTCTGTTGCGTCACCACACCAGTTCACTATTATAGTATTCGGCTTGATAACTAGTAAAACTTAAGAGTAAGGCTTTTACACTTAATAAGTGTAACGATTATTACTAATTAGACTATAGAAACTAAAAGGTTAGAAGAATACAGCTTAGCTAAGATATTTAACGATAATAGGAAAGGCTTAATTAAACTATTATTGAACTATATTAATCTTAATAATATATAAAGTATAAAAAGAAGAATATATTAAGACGTTAACTTAAATTCTAAGGTAATAAAGAAAAAATTTAATTTAGAAGATAAGATAATAAATATATAAAGGGATAATTATATAATTAAACATTAAACTGAAAATATACTGTAAACATGCTGTGAACACACTGTAAATAACCCCTACGTTATTATACACTGATTAAATACAGCCACTACTACTAACTTAAAGGCTGTTAGGAGGAGGACGATTCTGATCTTACGCGTTATTAATAACAGCTTATAACAACAGTTAATAATGAATGAACTGTAAATAAACTGTAATTAATATATATTTACGTTTTAATTAGCTTACTACTAAATAATTTAGCTTTTTAAACTAATAAGATTATTAACTATAGTTAGATAACGTTAGATAAGGTCAAAGCGTGTTTTAATACGTGGCGCCTAAGTAAGTGGAGTGATATCAGCTTATAAGCTACCTGTAAGAGTGGTAAGTAAAGGTACTTAGGCAGCTTAAGCTAATGTTACGGGACTATTATTAGGACTGCTATAAGTTGTAACGGATAAACTTAAACTTAAAGGAGTAAGAGGGACGCTTTAATTACAGCCTAAACACTTAATGGCCTATTGTTTAGTTATCTTAATACTAAGGTAGAGAGATAGCTAAAATTATTAAAATATATTAAATTAATTAATTAGCTAATATACTATTAGTGACATGCAGGGTTGGTATTAGTCAACTAATAGTCTAGTTAAGACGTTGACTAAGACTAGACTAAATTATTCTTAGTATAGTCTAGTCAGACTAATTAGTCAAAGAAAAAAGTGGGTCCATTGTAAGTTTTACTTATAATAAAGACTTTAATTGCTAAATAAAAATAAAAATCAGTTGATAATAAATAGTAAAAATTTAATCTATATAATAAAAAACTAATTTAGTAGAAAGAGTAATTAAT
>Ga0247760_1000769_pt1 | contig 33561 bp, 37 predicted proteins | sample UWRJL171409R4_FD_179936 | JGI IMG/M metagenome (GOLD analysis project Ga0247760, IMG submission 179936) | Plant litter microbial communities from Arlington Agricultural Research Station in Wisconsin, United States - UWRJ-L171-409R-4 | ecosystem: Environmental > Terrestrial > Plant litter >... | reverse complement strand
AAAGGACGGAAGAAAGTCGCCATATGCTCACCGCGGCCGCGACTACTCGGATGACGAAGAGAGCGGTGAAAAAAAGGGCGGCAAGAACTTCTTGGAGGCCGCCCTCGCCGCTGCCGGTCTCGGCGGCGCCGTCAAAGCCCTGACAGGGGGCGGTGGCAAGGACGACAAGTCGGATACCAGGAGCCGCGGTGGTGGCAGCCGTTCCAGCTCAAGCTCCCGTGCTAAAGGCAAGGGAGAGGGTGCGAACAAGATTCAACAGGCGGCTATGGCGTCGCTTATCGCTGGCGCAACCGAGGCCTTCCGTGTTTCCAAAGAGCCGGGCGGCTGGAAGGGCGAGAAGGCCAAGCGAATCCTGACCGCCGCCGCTGGTGCCGCTACCATCGACGCAGCCCAGAAGGGTGAGAAGGGCGGCAGCAAGCTTGGGCTTGCCGAATCCGTCATCGGCGGTCTTGTTGGCAATCGTGTGATCAATGGCTCCAAGAAGAATATTGAGGAAGACGAAAAGACCGGACGGTCTCGCTCGCGGTCACGCGCTCGCTCAAAGAGCGATGGCGGCGCTGGCGGCGGCGGCGGCGTGAGTGGTCTAGCGGCTCTCGCAACGGCCGGCCTAGGTGCCTTCGGCGCCAAGAAGATCATGGACAATCGAGAACGATCCAAATCTCGGGGCCGAGACTCGGACGATGGCTCGCCCGATAGGCGCCGTCGCAGCCGCAGCCGGAGTGTTGTCGACAAGGCACGCCTAGGCCTGGCCAAACTTGGAATCGGCAGTGGGCCGGCTGATGACGACGAAGAAGATGATCGTGATCGCAACCGCGGCGACCGTGACCGCTCCCGACGCAGGCGCGATCACGATGATGACTACGAGGACTCAAAGGGGTCGTCTCGTCGGCATCGCGACAGCTACGATGATTATGACCGCGACCGCGATCAGGACCGCAGCAGGTCTGGTAGGCACGATGAATACGACGACAACCGCTCCCACCACGGCCGTGACCGCAAGAGTGAGCGGGGCACTGTGGCAAGGCGCGGATCGGCATCGTCCACGGACCTTGGTGATTCGGACGAAGACGAGAGACGAGGCAAAAAGATGAGAGGTAAGCAAATTCTCACCACGGGGCTGGCTTCTGTGGCGACCATCCACGCGGCCGCCAGTGTATACCAGAGCATGGAAAAACGAAAGAAGCGGCAAAAGGCAGTGAAAGAGGGCCGTCTCAGCCCGGAAGAGGCCAAGAAACTCAAGTCAAAAGCTATTCTGCAGGATGCTGCATCAGTCGGCATCGCGGCGCTCGGCATCAAGAGTGCTATCTCGGAAATGAAAGAGGCTCACGAGCTGAGGCAGGAGGTGCGCGAGTGGGATGAGAAGAAGGAAGAAAGAAAAATTCGGCGTCGCGACAGACTCCGACAGCTATCAGAAAAAATACGCAGCAGTGACAGCAGCAGCAGCAGCAGCGACGAGGGCGGCAGAGCTGGCAGCAGCGAGTACGGCTACAGCAGACACAGGGCTGACAATTATTATTCGGTAGCTCCACCCAAGGCAGACCGGTACGACAGCGGACCCCGTTACACCGACGGAAATCCGTACGCCGCTCTGCCCCCTCCTGGCGGGCCATCCGACAGGAGGTGAAGGGGATGCCGGTCACCCTCGCTGTCATGTATGCCTACCGCCCCGTTGCCATCAGTTCGCATACCTCTTCACCAGCCACTGCAAGCACTCACCCATCCACTCACCCCACACCCAGTACACACAAATCTCCTTCGAGCATGTCAGTTTTCGACACTCACGACAGTTATGACTTGCGCTTGAATTCCCTTCTTGGATTACATGTCGAACGACGTTGCGGGCTTGACGGTCTCTTTTTCTACCTGGGACGAGCGAGTTGCACCAGGATGATGGATGCGAGGGCTTGTCACCTGTCTCACTTGGGGTTTCTCTCATGCTCTGGCTATGACGTTGAAGACCATCAGCCCTCTTACTCACGAGCACCATGGTGTATGCATCTTTACAAAGACTTGAGCATTTCCTAATTAATATTCGTGTGATAGACCGTCGCCATTGAGCAGTGCGCTTTGCCACTCACTCCCCGCCGTAATCCCAACCGAGCAGCCCCGATCGGTGCAGTACAGCAGCCGGACTGGGATCGTTTGCCGCTTTGGCAGCCCTCGAATGAGCTTCCTGTTTCAGAGCCAGGTCGCACGACAGTGAGTAGCTAAGCGAGAAGATCAGGCATGAGGGTCGAGAAACCGATCCGCGGTGCAACCCGCGGGACCGGCAGGACCCCAATACCCTTCCTTACATTATGAACAGCAGCGAAGGCGGAATGATGATAATGTGGCATTTTCACAAGGTCAGGGCGGAGGAGATGCTTGCGGACTTTTTGCTGATATTTACTTTTCATGCTTCTTCACCCTGGATGACTATTCTACACGCTTAGAGACATATGGACTTTTTGTATTAAGCTAGCCACGGGAATAACGGGTGATCGTTGGATGACGTCAACGACGGAAAGGAGGCCTCCATGATATGATTGTATATCAAGCGGGCTCATGTTTCTTAGGTTTTTTAGGTTGCTATGAAATTTTCCTTTGCTTGAAGGTCTCGTGGTGCATTTATCCACGTATGTGCCTGCCCGCTGTTCAACAGCTCAAAGATCTCGTCTCAAACGATGAGCGATGACGTATTGGCGCGGCCTCGTTCTCCCTAAATAACTGGTATGTAACAGAGATCTATCCTAGCTCGAAATATATCCTAACCAAGATGTCCTGTGTGGCCTGTCACTGAGAGAGATCGACTGAGAATATCTGAGGCAGAACTCATCGGGCGACAGCAGAGCCGCTCTTTGCCCCCGTGCCAAGAAAAAGCTTAGCCCTGGCCTTATAAAGTAGGGTACATATCACTTGTGTCTCACCTGCGCCCTTGCAATATCTTGAGACAGTATCGTGTCACACTCAAGCTCTGGTCGCAGGCCGCAAAGGCCGCGAAGGTTGTTTGAACTTTTGTAGATCAAGTTCAAAAGCATCATAATCGGTGTGTATTCCTGCACGCTTGGCGACGCCAAAATCCATGAGGCTCGCCCAAAGACGCCTACTTGCCCTCGAAGTAACCAAATTCAAAGGGGCCCCAAGCACAAGCAAAGGACCATGATTTGCCAATAGGGGAATATTGGTATCTTGCTCCTTTGGTACACTATTCGCCCCCTCCGCCAACCTTTCCTCCCGTTTGTTTCCACGCATTGGCCATGGCGAGGAGGTTCGAGAGGTTCTTGTTTTGTTGGTCGTCAGCCGGGAAGACGTAATCGAGATACTCCTCCCACGTGTCGTCGTCCAGCTTCCGCTTCTTCTTCGTTTTCCGCGGCATCTGTTTTTGAATCTTCTCAATATCTTCGTCCGACCCATGCGTCTTTTCAAAGGCGAGCCACGCATTGAGTATCGAGACACGCTCAGCCTTGAGCTCCTGATCCTTCATACTCTTGTGTGCCCGTTCGAAAATATTGCGTGCTCGCGCCTTGGCCTCCCCGCTAATGGGTCGCTCATCTACCTCCTCCTCACCTTCCGCTGCGCCCTCATCCTCGGGCTCAGGTACGTTGATCTCGAACTGTGCGTAGCTGATCCAGACCTTGGGATGATCCGCCTTCTCCAACAGTCGCTCATACAGCTCACGTGTCTTTTCGTACTCGCCCTCTTCCTCCTCAAAGTCGATATATGCCTTCCATACCACTTCGGGCATGTCGAGAATGGGCTGGTTGATAGCGAGCTCGAATATGCTGCGGGTTCGGTCCAGGTCGTCCAGGCCTCGCTCCAATTCGGCCCACTTGATCCAAGTCTGGCAGTTTGCGGGGTTGTACATGATGTGCTTCTCGTACAAAGTACGGCACCTCTCGAATTCGTACAGCTTTTGCTCCAATAAAACGTATTCCCGGAATACCTTGTCCTTTGGACACATGCCGATCGCCCGGCCAAGCGTCTTCCTGGCACTTGTCAACTGGCCTTGCCGTATCTCAAAATGAGATTTGGCCACCCAGATCTTGGCAAAGGTAAACTTCTTGTGAGGTATCAGGCTGAGACAGGTGTCGTAGATTTGTCGGGCACGCCCAATATCCTTTGCCTCCCTCTCCTCCCATATCGCGTAGAAGAGGAAAAGGAAAATGTACCTGCGCCAATGGCGCTTTTCTTGGGTTGGGGGAACCTGGGCGATAGCCCTCTCATAAGTCTCACGCACGCGGTCCGCATCACCCCCACTCTCTTCCAAGCGGGCAAAGTCGAACCACACGTCGTAGTTCTGGGGGTTCTCCTTAACCTGCTCTTCATAGAGCCTCCTCCGCTTTGTGAGGACCACATCTTCAACGCCCTCTCTGTCACCAAACTGTTTTTCAAACGTGGTATACTGGGCGTGAAGGGTCATTGATCGGGATCGAGGCAGGTTGTCCAGGCCGAATTTGTAAATAGCGCGCGCCCTCTCGTACTCCCTTAGACGGGCTTCGTATCGCGCGAAAGCGATGAATATCTTCTCATCGACTGCGTCATCGCCCAGAGTTTCGGCAATGGTTTGGATCGCTGTCTGGAAGACCTCGCGGACCAAATCGCTTGTTCCGTACTCCTCCTCAAACTTAGCCCACTTGAGCCACGTCCTCGGCTCGGGATGCACCGCCGTAAAGGCTCTGAACACCTCCCTCGCCCTGTCGAATTCGCCGTACCGTTTCTCCAGACGAATATAGGCGCTCCAAGCCTGCTCGTCTGGCTCCCACTTCATCCACCGGTCGAATACTTGTCTGGTGCCAGGAATGTCGCCGAGCATCTCCATGACATACAAGTACTGATACCAGAGAGACGACACGCGCGGCAAGCGGGTGACAGCCCGGTCCAATAGGTTGCGCGCATGGTTGATGTTGCGGTTCTTGATCTCGGCTTGGACATATCGAATCCAGAGCTCTAATAGAGGGAGGTCAGTATCGGTTCCATCAGAGAATAGCAGGAGAATTTGGGCGACGAACGGGTGTTATTCGGATGCACATCCAAAGCGCGTTCAAAGACGGATCGGGCCCTGGCGAACTCCTTTTGCTCAAGCTCCCACTGAGCATATTGCAGCCAGTTGGCGAGGCGGACTCGATTGCGGCGAACATAGTCCTCAAACTCGCGACGCTTGCGACCTTGGTACTCCTTTAGCTCCTCGAGGTCCTGGAATCGCTGCGTCGGCTTTTGCAGGCCAACTTCCTGGCGATCGACGGCCTCGCGCAGCAGCTGCTCGGCTGATATTTGCACCGGGGCAGCCGCCTTGTTCTTTACCCGCGGTGGGCCACGAGACGACTCCATCCTGAAAATATTGAAGCGCCTGGGTGCTTCTCAGTTTTCGATGTGCCGTTGTCGTTGTTGTTGTTGTTGTTGTTGACGGGCAACGAGTGGTTCATCAACTTGTCGAGAAATGTGGGGGCAGCTTGGTTCGTGACATAAATTTGAATGGAATCTCAGTTTTGGACTGTCAGCATGTTGAGTTAAACTTTCAGTGAAATTCGCCGTTCATGAAATTATACGTATTGGACTGGATTAACTCATAGCGCACAGACCCGCAGTACTGATAATGCGTTGACAGGATTGAATTGTTGAGTGTGAAAGGGGAACTTTCGCAACGGCGGCGGATGAATTGAACTGCGGCGCGTCACCTCATCTTGGCAAGACTTTGGTGCCGGCATTTATTTCTCCATCTGCAACCCAAACACTCGCCGTTCAGCCCTCCCTGCGGCGCGCGCATCAGCAACTGCATCCACATTCAGCAACCGGTAATACTCGGCCAAGATGTCAACTCTTGCAGATGAGCTCCTCCAAGATTTTGAGGACTCAGGATCGGATGCCGGTGGCGACGACCGCGACGATAGCCTCTACGGCATCTCGAACGGCGACCATGCGAACAGCGACATGCTCATGGAGGAGTATAAGGACGATGATGATGACGACGCCATGCAAGGGGTGGATGATAGTACCCCCAGCGACTCTGAAGACACCAAGGCAAAGATCGAGAGGATGCAACTGGGAGGCGTCCGCGACGTCCGTACAGTCGCAAGTCTGATGAAGACACTGACACCTGTGCTCGAGGTGAGTTGAGTCGCTTTCCACATCCCTTTGTGCTCCATCCTATCCGTGGTAGACAAAGCGTTTACATCTCTCTTCGAGCACTAGCCCTGACAGTTTTGTTCTCCGGCCTTGCAGAAAATCGAGCACTACCAATCTCAGCCAGCCCAGGCAGCAGACGTGGGCAACGTCGAGGACCATCCCGAGTACCACTTGCTCACACAGTCCAACAGTCTATCTACCTCGATCGACAGCGAGATCGTACTAGTACACAAGTTTATTCGAGACCACTACTCAGTCCGATTTCCAGAGCTGGAAACCTTGATCACCAACCCGCTCGAGTACGCGAAGGTGGTCGCTATCTTGGGCAACGGGCCCATGGATTCGGAGAACATCAAATCGTTGCAGCTGTCGACCAATAACCCTCTCGGAGTTACCTTAAAGTCGGTTCTTGACGGGCCGTCGCTCATGATCGTCACGGTTGAAGCAACAACATCCAAGGGCCAAGCCATGCCCCAAGACCAGCTTCAGCGTGTCGTGCAGGCATGTGAGATGGTGATAGCCCTCGACAGGGGCAAACGGATTCTCACAGAATATGTCCAGTCGCGCATGAACATATTCGCGCCAAACCTGACATCGCTAATAGGCTCTCTAACGGCTGCGCAGCTGCTAAACCAGGCCGGTGGTCTCACCGGTCTTTCCAAGACACCAGCTTGCAACCTACCAGCATGGGGCCATAAGAAACAGAACAGCACAGCCTTGGCAACGAACGTTGGCATCCGGCAGCAGGGCTTCATCTTTCAGTCTGACGTGATCAGGAGCATTCCGAGTGACCTGAGGAAGCAAGCCATCAAGATGTTTGCCAACAAAATCGTCATGTGTGCGCGCAGCGACTGTTTTCACCAGTTCCGCGACGGATCTGAAGGCGAAAGATTGAAGGACATGTGCCTGGACCGTCTTGATAAGCTACAGCAGAAGCCGCTCAACAAGGGTGCGCGCGCACTTCCGGCACCAGACGAGAAACTGAGCCGAAAGCGTGGCGGTCGGCGCGCCCGCAAGGCCAAGGAGGCTACGGCCATGACGGATCTGCGGAAGGCGCAAAATCGCATGGGCTTCAACAAGGAGGAGAAGGAGGTCGGCTACGGCACCGGAGATAGCACGAAGGGTCTCGGCATGATTGGAGCCCGGGACGACGGGCGCTTGCGTGCAACGCAAATCGACCAGCGAACACGCGCGAAGTTAAGTGCGAAGAGCAAAGGTTGGGGCGGTGCGAGCTCGCTTGCAAGCGGAAGCGCATCGTCGCTCAGGGGGTTCTCTGGCAGTGGTGCGGGAAATCTCAGCCTCGCGGGGAGCAAGGGTCTACGGACCTCGGGCGTAGGTACTACGGTTGGCTCAATGGCAGGCACGGTCTCGTCCCTGGCCTTCACGCCAATGCAGGGCCTGGAGCTTGTTGACCCCAAGGTCCAGGCCGAGCTGAGCCGGAAGCGCAAGGCAGACGAAGACCGATGGTTCAAGGGCGGAACTTTTACACAAGTGTCAGATGGGTTCAAGAAGCCCCCGCTTCCACCGAGTAAAAAGGTTGATACGGGAGCAACAAAATCTGCTACCTAGGGATCCCGGCTATCTTAAGGGAACAACGGGCGGACATGGGAAAGTGTATGAGAAGATATCCAGCCACGGCTTTAGCTGTTGCATACTTTTGGCGTGGGTGGGGTGGCATGTGTCATGGGTCACCGGTGTTTTGGGGGAAGGGGTCTGCAATACTTTGGAGGGGAGTGAAATCAATCATAGGTACGTAGCCTATCCTCTGCAAACCGGTTGTCCAAGTGATTAAGCCACGCTGCCGCATAGCTAAGCTGTGGATGCCCCCAGCTCAAAGTTCTGATATGCATGAGTCCCTATTTCTCCGCAATCTGTCACGAATTCAAGCCAGTGCAGGCCGGACACTTCTTCCCTTCGTGTACCACAAACGTCAAGACATGAAAGCAGGAGCGAACTGACAGGTCCAAGACCCGTCTTCGAGCCTAATTCGAACCACCCCCGCACCGCACCAGGGAAAGGTCAAAAAGTGTATGGTTGGTCGGGCAGAATTGGCCGGGATGGGAATCTGTGGAAATGCCATGTTTCACAACCAAGAATGCCATGCCTAGGCGGTGACCCTCCCGCCTGACCGCCACAAAACAAAACAAAAAAAGAGGGTTCTTGACTGCGAACTTCAAAGTCAGCGGGAAGTACCGCGCAGGATGGCCTTGTAGAGACACATCTGCTGCGATACCGACTCGCGGAAAGCCAATTAAAGTGCTTCTTTCGTCGCAGACGCACCCAGCATCCACAGAGCAGGCTCAGCGAGCCAAGAAGAGCTCAACCTTCCTTCCCCCTCATCGCCCATCTTGTCCCGTTTGAGCGTGCGTGTTAGATTGGCGGAATCGCCAGCATCATGATTTTCGAGAGGGGTAGGGGTCACCTAGTACGCTTGGCCACGCGACTTACCAATTGGGTGTCTAGCTCAACCCATCATTTCCACCTTCCATACACATCAACAGTTTCCCATTCTGCGACCAAAAACTGCTCTTAGTGTCCTTCTTTCTATTTGAGCAATGGGATTGAAGCCCCCCTTACCTGCAACCGCATCCTTGGCGTGTCTGGGAACCTTGGAGAGAGAGAGAGCTAGAAGAGTGCCAAACGTATGATTTCGCAGCGGGGTATGTCAATTATGACGGGTTACTGTGTCAATCTCGCAGGGAATATGCTCCGCCGACGCCCGAGAAAACTAAACCACGCGCATTTAAGGGACCAAGAGCTCAGGTCCAGCTCACGGCAGGTTCACACTTCCCCAGTTGCAGGGCCAGTAGAACCTCCCAGGAGCGAGCCTGGGGTCGGGTATGTTTGACCCGGTCAGGTCAGCTCCTGTACTGCGCGCGCAATGGGAGCTAAGTAGCCGATTTCGATGCGGATGGTTATCGTAGCGCGCGATCGTGACAATCGCCTTGTGCTACTCCGCTTCCAGGCAGGACATATTGGTCCTTTGAATCGCGGGCTCTACCTCTTTCTCGGTTGGACAAAGGTCAAGAGCTCGACAGGCTGACAGGGGGGCCATGGAGTCTCCCGTCGGCCATTCGCACTTGGAGCGATGACTCGGAAGGTGCGGGTATCGGTACATCTGCAGGGCATGCTCTTTGGCCGGAGGAGCTGCTCCGGCTGAGCAGGCAAACTCGCAAGTCCCTATTATCAATCGGGGGTGTAGTGACCTTGACAGACAGGGTACTTAGGTGCATCCTGAAGTTGTTTCGTCCCTGGCGCACAGCCGACGATGTCATCATAATGTACCCAAGTGCAGCTGGGCTTTTTGCGACGCTGCAGGGTCCAGTCACACATTAGCTCCTGCTAATACCACAACGGGCCAGCAGAAACCCCACCTGGCAAGCTTTGGGAGGCACTCATACGGGTGCTCCAGCGTCTTCGGAGCGGACTATCGCGGGCTGCTACCGAGGACTAGTTGATGTGCCCCAGCAGGCCCCCCGCCGGGCTTGTCCCCTGCGACAGGAAGTGGGGCTTCCCACGTTTTGCTTGCTGTCGCCCGCAAGACGCCTCGATCCAGACACAAATTCTCGATCTGCCCTCAGAATGACCGCGTTCATCCTCGTCTGCTAGAGATGGTAGTAGACAGAAAGACCCTGACTTTCGATCTTCGATGATCTGCCGTCATTATTCTCCTGTATCCATCCCTCCTGCAAACCCTTAGAGCCCCTGCTCCTCTTCCAAGGCAGGGCAGTCCGCGGCTAACACACATCCCTTTCTGCAATTCACAACTGCCCGGATGGTAAGCTCGTGGTAGGAACGTTGAAATCACCATTTGACATGCGAGCTTGATGGTATCGTGCCCGTGCCTATCTAGAGTATCTCAGCACATGTTATCCACCTACCTAGGTTCCGCCACTTTGCTGAGGAAACGCCGGAGAGTGACTCCCGTCTTTTCTCCTCGTGTTACCCCGTACTTACACTGCTCACCAGCAGTCTTTTACTGGGGAGCACGGTCCGGAGCTTTTGTTCCTTGCCGGCTTGGCTTTAGGTTGGTAGTTATCGGGGTCCAATGCTGATGCTAAGGGCTCGAGCCCCCACCGGTTCCCCCCTCCAGCCCACCCCCATCAGCGTCCACGGCGTCCTGCACTTTCTACTGTGGTTGCGAGCAAAAATAAAATATCCCTGTCAGGCATCTTCAAACTGGCCCACCAGATGTTTTTCCGGCCTCACGGGCGTCTTTCTGCCCTGTGCGGCCCTGGCGCAAACCCCTGCTATACCAGACTAGGACATTCTTTTTACCCATCATACCACAGTAGGTCCCAGGAGGTCGGAAGGGGCGCCGACACTTTTCGAATTGCGCCTCAAGACCGATTGTCCGGGTTGGTGCGCATGTTCGTGGTCAAGGGAGCACAGGTCGTCTTGAGGCTGTCAAGCCGTGCAGTCCTGGAGGGTCGCGATCCTGATGTTGGTGCCGGTGGGGACCGATCAACAGTGATAAAGAAAAAGCGGATCTTCGATGCAGGGCGCCAACGCGGGTTCGGGGATCCAGCTTGGTGGCTGTACGACAAGAGGACCCTGTCTCGAACCTATGTTTCTGTCACGACCTGGAACGGATGGCCCAACATGGAACAATACAGACAAGCTCGAATATCAGAAGCCTGCCTGCTGCCAACTCTTTGCGCGCCCTAAAGACCTGGAGCTATCTCCCCAATGGAGGACACGGCCGACGGGCCGCGGGACACTCATCGTCAGCTGCTTGAACACCCCATGCCCTGGATGCGAAGGTGGGAGCGGGCTGCGCGTGCAGACAGGAGCAAGACCTCCCCGGCCGCGTGAGCGAGTTGTGCATGTACACCATCGGCCGATCGCAACAGTCGTTCCAAGGCCAAGTTGGTGAGACCCCTGGACCATGTAGACTTCAGGAACAGTTCTCCCGGCCCGTACAAGATACCGCTCGACACCATACCATGCCAGCGGGATACGGCCACGTACACTAGCGTCCACGCAAAGTGGCCTACCGGCCAGCAGTCGGTATTTCCTGGACGCGCTCTGCTGGGTGCTAGGTTCTGAGCAATCTCTTTGCTTGGTGAGCCTCGAAAAACCTGGGGTCGACGGAAGTAAACAGGGTTGGGGAAAAGTCCCGCGGTAGGAGCCATCTCCATTCCCATACAGGCACACGTGTACAGGGTCAGAACCACGATCGGGGCTTTTCCGATCATTGGCTACGTAGCTTGGCGCGGTTTGGATCTGGGCAATTTTGATGAATCGGGGGCCCTCAATGCTGGAGTCGCTGTGACCGCGAGACTGTCAGTGCCACGGTAACCAACGGCCCGATTCAGAGAATGCCTGGTTTTCTTGAGCCGCGATCACGGCGTCCGAGCCCGTCAGGTCAGGGCGGCCTCCCTCAGCTTCCAGGCGCGATGACAGCTGCCCAGTATCCCTTCATGCATCTCGACGCTATATTTTCGTAGGGTGGAACCATTGTATTCCGGCGCGATGACAGATGAAATGTCTAGGGACTATCGCTTTGTCTTGGAACCCTGCAGAAAGGCCGAGTTGGAGCTTTACCTACCAGGGCTTGGGCTGGGGAAGCTGGAGTGGAGAGCTTGCTTGTTTGCCGCAGCCTTCCGCTTCAGCCTGGCGGGCATGGGAGGAGGGGCAGCGGTACCTCTAATGAGTTGTTGAGTTTTCTTTTGAGGGGAGGCGTCTCAGTAAAGGCTCAAGCTCCCTTGCCGCCACTGACGTCATTTTTACTTCCCCAGTACCCATCTTTCTTACCTCCGCGTCTCTGTTATCTGCGATCGCAATTGTCCGTCCATATTTCGCATTTCGCGTAGGGCAGAGGCAAAGTTGGGTCGGATAACGTTACACTTGGTTAAACATCACGTACCGTAGAGCATCGAATCACCCGCCCAGCTCTGGGTTCTGTAGCGCAGCCAGCTTTGGCAACGTTGGAACAGCGACAGGACGGGAGTGGTGAACCAATCAATCGCTTTGGCCTGTCCTAGCATATCGCGCACTGTCAGCCGCATCAGCCTCTGTTCCTGATGATCTGCTCTGCGGATTCCAGAATATGCAATTCGCATCTCGCTAATCCTTTTCATTTTGTTACAGGGCCGTGGGTGCTCGGCTGGCGGGCTCCACCGAAGACCGTTGAATAAAATCAGCGAAGAAGCTCAACCAGGGGCGGCGGAGTCGCGCGAACATTTGACCCCACCCTTCCCTTGTTCCAAGTTGGCAGATCGCCAACCCGATGGCGTCGAGACGGGCAGAATCCCCCCCATCGCTCTCGCGGACGAGACAAGGCAGTGGATGATGCGGGGTTGGCTGGTCTGATGTTTCGTCATCAGCCCAGGCGTTGGCGGAGGAGTCGAGCAGGGAAGGTAAGGCTCGCATCAAGCGGGTTGAGATGGACCCTTCCTTGTGCCCATCTGCTGCAGGCGCGGCGCCGTGTACTGTTACAAGCCAGAGCGGGAGTCAGTGTGCAGGGTCTGCAGGCGGGACTTGAGGGATACTTTGCCAAGTGCCCGTCTTAGTGCATTCCCCGCCTGCAGGGATCATCAAGGTCTGGCGTCCGCACCATCTCCCCACCCCTTCCCTCGTCGACCTGTCCGCCTGGCGCCCTTGGGGTGTGGTGCTCGATCCCGAGCTGTGGGAGCCGCTGCCGAGTGGGCGCAAATAGAGCAAAGCTAGGAAGAGATGGGGTTTCATGCACTCCCGTCCACTTTCCCATGTTTTGCTGAGAAGGGCTCTACTTTTCCCTTAAAAGTCACGTCCCCAGCCTGCCCCTCGCCCTCCCTACCTACCCACCAGCTGATATCCTTTTTGCCATCACCCAGATCGGACAAGTTTCTGAGCCCCTGGATTGTGTTTGCTCGGTCCCCTTCTCTGCCGCTCTTCCCTTTCTCGGCGTCATTGTTCATCGCACCATCGCACCTCTCAGATACCATCCCAAACATATATGGTCTGGTCACTTCCCAGCTGCCGACCCGCACTTATCCCGAAGCAGACGACCACAGCTTCCGACATGTCGATGCACGCCCGCGATGCCTCCGGGCGCCGCGTTTCTCTGCTGAACGACGAGACGGTTTCCCATGGTTGCTATTCGTTGTCATATCGCCCCGCAGCTTCATCGGCGTATGCCCAGTCTTCGTCTAGAAGTTTCTCGTCGTCCCCAAACACGCCAGGCCTGCTTCGATCGGATTCATACGACTCACAGATGAGCAATGACCCAGCATCTCCCTTGACGCCGGTCTACGACTACGGCCGAGGGCACGGCGCGGTCCCGATTATCACGTCCTCCTACGAGGACTATCTGGATTCCGCCCCATCCCATGCAGGCGTAAAGCGCCCCAGCGCTTTTGGTGATAGCCGGGATGGCTCCTATGATGATGACAATGTCACTAGTCCAGGAGCTGAAAGATCAGGGAGACGCTACCCTTGTCGATACCGCGAGGCCCACAACTGCACCAAAACATTCACTACATCAGGCCACGCCTCAAGACACTCCAAGATCCACACGGCAGAAAAGGCAGTGCCGTGCTCCTTTTCCGGATGCTCTAAAAAGTTCACCCGGGCCGACAATATGAAGCAACATCTCGACACGCATTACAAAGACAAGTCCCGATCATCTACTTCGCGCCCATCCCCGAATTCTGGAGAGAGAAGGTCCAGTACGTCCAGCAAGTCGTCCTCGAGCCGTACCAAGGCCGCTCCACAACTGCCTTCCTCAGGGGGTGTATGGGACATGCGTGGGATCGAGCTCCCACGCACACCAAGCGGGCTTGATGCTTTAGCGATGGCCGTTGCTCATGCTCAGTCAGCAACCGGGTACTCTTTGGCAGATTCCGACTGAATAAATTGGGGAGGGGGATGAGAGCGAGCCTCGCCCCTATTCTCTTGCTCTTCTCTTTTCGATATAATTCTCATCTCTACGCTTATTACGATGCTCACGCTATATCATACGAGGCGGTACTCCGTCTTACAGTTCTTATTCACACGATTATGGGATATGGGATATGGGGTTTAAAAGGTTGCATGTATACGTGTTGCACCTTGGGGGTCGCATACAAATCTGGGATGGCGTACGGGATATTCCCCACTGCTTCTTTATTGGCGGTTCTTCGGGGATGAATTTAGCGTATTAGCTATTGCCGCTTGTGAAGCAACCACGCCAGCGAGAACCCTGGCGGGTGCCTTGCGGTTGGGGTTTGGAGTTTTTTTCCTCTTGTGTATATGAAGTTTGAAACAAGCTGTAAAGCTGGTTGCTGGGGGGTATTACTATTCCCGCTTTGCTTGGGGTTTGGACGTACGATGCCGTCACCGTTGAAGTTGCACCGGATTCCGTTGATTAATCAATCATCAGCCAGTGTGACGTTACTACTGGACTGGCGAGAACATATATGCTGAAGAAACAGCATTCGAGAGACCTTTGCATTCCATATCCGATTTGCCTCTCATATTATGTGACGTGATCCGGATTGTCACGCTAGCCAACTCCGCGATCATCATCGACCTGGCTTATCACGGCCAAAACTCTTTGTCCTCTGCGCAGACTCTTGCCATCTCGAACTGCTCGTCGGTTGCACATACCAACACCTTGTGCTTCGCGCCGGCAGAGCTGATGTCTTGCACAACACCTTTGAATTCCGTAGAGTTGGCAGTCTCGTCCAGCGCAAAGCCTAAGCACTCGATTTTCTCCACAACCGCGCGACGTAGGCGGTCGCTCTTCTCACCAATGCCGCCTGCAAACACGAGAGCATCGACCCTTCCGTTCAGAGAGACATAATACGAACCGATAAACCCACAGACGCGGTCGACAAACAAATCAAAGGCGAGCCTCATGGCTGGTTCCTCGGAGGCAGCGATGACCCCAAAGTTAGTAGTGCCGGTCAAGGCCTTCCAGCCTGCTTCTTTGTTGAGAATCTCCTCAGCCCTGGATATGTGCAGCTCCCTGGTAGATGCGGGTGAGAGCTTCCCAACATCACTAGCATAGTGAAAAACGAGGCTAGCAGCGCGTATATCAGCAAGGGCGGTCCAGCTCATGAATCTGATACATTGGTTTACTGACCTTGGATCGACGCTCCCGCTTCTCGTCGCGCCAGGCAACCCGGCTAGAGGTGTCAGTCCCATGCTCGTATCCCAGCTCTTGCCACCCCGAATCGCGCAAGCACTCGCCCCGGAGCCGAGATGAAGAGCAATCAAGTTCAGGGCCTCTGTGTCCTTTCCTAAAAACTGAGCCGAGGCCCGGGTGATGAAGGAGTAGCTAATGCCGTGAAATCCGTATTTGCGCAACTTATTGCTTTGGGCTATCGACTGGTCGATAGGGTAGGTACGGATGTGTGGGGGGATGGTGGAATGGAATTGACTGTCGAAGCAGGCGACGTTACGGACGCCAGAAAGGTCTTGGATGCAGGCTTGCACGATACCGAGGCTGTTGGAGTTGTGAAGGGGTGCCAAATCGTTGAGACCCTCTATCACCAAGTAGGTATCTTCCGAGATAAGTTGCGCCTTGGTGTAGTCGCCGCCATGGACAATGCGATGACATACTATCCCAATGTCACCTTTGTGGCCTATTTGGGGAAGTTCGGTGTCCTCTATGAAAGTGTCGAGAAGAGCGCTGAATGCATCGCGCTGGCTTACGGTCTTGGCGCTCAGTTCGTTGCCCTCGATGACTTTTTGGTCTCCTCTTTTGTAATCAAGCAATGCTGGGGGTGCTGTTAACCCGCTGACTTGTGCCTCGGCGAACTGAATCGGAGCCTCTCCGAACTCAGCTGAGTAGACGGAGACCTTGACCGATGAGGACCCGGCGTTGACAGAGAGAATGATGTTCTTCATTTCCACGCTATGGGACCTTGCTATTCCACAATGCGTAGTTTTAAAAGTGTAAGTTGACGACGAATTCGCTGGAATGGGACGCAATGTCCGCTCGTTCGCGATTCCTTATATGGGACGACGGTTCGGGATAGCCCGCAGGTGGGTGGCCTGACTGATCCCGCCGTTTAAGGTCGGCCGCTCATGACGTGACAGGCTTGAAGGCCCGACCCTGCAAGTGCGTTTATTGGCGAACATGTTCGCCTGGCAGGTCGTATTTTGTCTCGACCCCGCAGCGGAGTGCTACTGCTGAGGCGGAGGCGTTCTCGGCCGGGCAACAACGAACGAGGGGAAGAGGACCCCACCACAAACCTTAAGGAGCGCCATCGGAAGGCTCTTCGACTGTTGGGAGGAGGTCTGGTGAAGGGAGTTCTGCCACTCCGTTTATATGGTGATTTTGCACTGTCATGCCGTTTATGACCTGTGGCATATATTAGTAGATATTTTAGGGGTACCACTCCCGAGGCATTAACAGGAGATGAATGGAAAGGAAAGCCTGGAACTGACGGGCGACTCAAGCTCGATGACTCGGCTCGGAGGCGGAGCATCATACTGGCCATCTGCATCGTGGGAAAAACTCCACAGGTCTATAAATCTGCGATAATCGTCGGTACCTGGCTGCATCCGGTCATTCCTCGTGAACTGGATGCCCAGGTAGCGCAGATCGCCCGAAGGCTGGGATGTGGCCGAAGAAGCCGCAACGTGGCTGGAAGAGCGAAATATTGAAGAGGCCGAGAAGCGACGTTCGCGGGCATGGGCATGGCTGCTTTCCGAGGCGCTTGCCCTTCTGGCCCCGCGAGCATTCAGCTGAAGTCGGCGATGTCTGTCGTCTCTCTGCCGAAAGTCGGCATCGAAATCCTGGACTAGATACTCCTTCCATCGCCGCCGGTGGTTGGCGTAAAACGTCAAGTAGTGAAAACTGGAGTATCTGTCTCGCCAAAGCTTCATCCTCTGGATAGTTCCTAGTAGGTATTTTCAGTTAGTTGTTCTCTTTGAATAAACAGGAGGTGGGCAACGGGATGAGTGTCTCAGGCATGAGTACTCCCTTCCCCTTCCCTCTCCCGAGACACCCATGGCGGCCACGAGTGACCAAACTTACCTAGACCGCGGACGTTGCCATAGGAATCGGTTCTCCGATGGGCATCAGACCTTTGGTGGATATCAGTTAACAGGTATATGTCCGGGCACGTGAGACCTACCAGGCAACGTCTATGTCATACCAGTCAACAAGGTCTTTACCCCTCAGGTCCCCCTGAAACTGCATCGAACCCTCGACTGTAGATATCAGTGAATATTCTACAGATAGAAGCTGTGGGTTAATAAAAAGATATATGGCATACTGGTGGTAAACTCGTATTTGACCTCGATGTATTCGTCGTGTATCAGGCCGTCAATCGTCTGCGGTGGATATCAGCCATATTTCCCCATTCTGACATGTTTCTTCCTGTATGAGGACGGCGACTGTTATCGGGACTCCCGAGACAGGAGGAAAAATATCAAAACGTGGGGAAATCCTTCTAATTGAGCACTTACAGTATACCTAATACGATGTGGTTCCCGGAAAGTAAGGTAGAGCTCCATGTCACGAGGATCGCCGAATCTCCGATGCTGGGCATGCAAAGTGTATGGGAATATGTCTGCAGCATACTCAGAGGGCACTGCGCTACGTTTTAGCAAGGCTGGGGGCATGCATTCCATCGATGGGTCGACAAACAGAAGTGTTCGAGCACTTCGCCATCATAGCTGCATTGCCACACGACGCGGCGCGGTTCGGCATCAACTACATCCCAGGGGCCAAGAAACACAGTGGTTTCGTTCGGTGTTCGCTCGTACAGCTTTCTAAACCAGGATGAGGTTAGGAGAGAATGCACGATACGGCGTAGAGGGGGAGGGGAGAGACGTCTGTGAACTGGGAGCTGCTGACATGGTTGCATTGTACCCCGGAGGTCCAAGATCCAGTGGTCCAAGGGGTGTTGGGGGAGCCGAGGTTTGCGACGTAGCTGCCGATGTTGGTGTGAATGTGAGATCGGCCGGGGGAGGAACAGAAGAGTTGAAGGATGAGGACGACACTGAGCGTCTGGATCCTGCCATCGCACAAATGGGCTTGATAGCCGTGCCTAAGGGGCCGCTCCGAGATAGAAGCTCGGGTGGTGACGGGAACGATTAGTTGTGCTTGGAGTCGTCACACACTGCAACGCGGCAGTACATGGCCGGGATAGGGGGTGCTCGTTTCGAAATTAGATATAGATGAGCTGAAGAATTGTGCAGTCGAGTTCAGTTTTGGCAACATAGTGTTGTCCCAGTCTCAGAGTAACTAGTTCGCTAAGAAGGCGAAAGCAGATTCCCATAGCTTTGCCGAGGCTCACACAACAAACCACAGCGCAGGATGGCCTAGCTGTGAGCGAACTTCTGCGGCCAGTATGGAGACCCGTGGCGTGTCAAGTAGGTACGGACCGAGGATCGCGGGCCTGGAACAGCTAGCTGCCAGGCATCCGAACATAACTGAGGCAGGTTTGGAAAAAGAAAGAATAGCTCGTAGACATAGGGGAAAATTTGTTGCAGACTGGGTGACTTTGCGTGGAGAGGGGACAGCAGCTAGGGCTTGTCGCAAGCGATTGGTGTAAGTCGTGCGGCTCGTAGCAAACCGCTGAAGGGAACTCGACCACGGGTCTGGAGCTGAAGTGCTCACTGGACCCTGGTGGCCATGCGGCTAAACAGCAGCATGTCCGCTACGGCTCCATCTGCCTGCGCCCCCGTGACGCTTGCTGCTCTCCAACTCCTTGTTGCAGGCGGCAAGACAGAGAATGATTATTAGTCTAATGAACAGGGCTAGGGCAAGCGGTAGCTGGGCGAGCGGTGTACGTAACCAGTGAGCGCCAAGACGGAGAACTGAAAGACAGAACTTGGGAAAGAGTTCGATTCGAGAAGGTAGCGGTAGGCACTCGAGGCTCAAGAACGAGTACGTACCTACTCTAGTTCGTCAGAAACAGACCATGAAATCACAAAGCCGAGGGGTTCCAAGTTACAAGGGTACCGTATCTACCCGAACCCTCCTCGCTAAGCCGCACCCATGCCCTGGACTGTTGGGAGACCCCCACCCGGGGCGCTTCTCTCGCATCACCTTAACATAGAATGAATGCCTCTGTCGACCATCAATAAACAGCGGCCCACTATGACGGGAAAACTTCTCAATGATTTCCAACGTGGGATCCTCATGAAGTTGTTGCAGATTCAGAAGTTAACCAATCACGACATTGCATTTGTTCTTGACTGCGACGAGCGGACAGTGCGAAGGAGGCGACACGAGTTCACCGCTACTGGAAACCTCGCCAAGAAGAGGGACGTCGGTAAGAATGCCGAGAAGCTCAAGCCTGAGTATCTCGAGGTTTGTGCCATATGAAGTGCTCCGCTTTGTCGACGTTCAGCTGACGGCCAATAATAGAAACTGCTGGAATGGCTTGCGGCTCATGAAGATGTGGCGCTGCTCGAAGACTGTCAAATGTTCCTACAGAAGCAGTTTGACCTCCACATCAGCATTCCAACCATTAGTAGGCAGCTGAAGAAGGCATCTGGTGGATTCAGGCCGAACGACAAAGCCCGCCGTTTCAAAATGCAACGAGACGCCAATGGTCGTCCACTTAACCTAGGGCTGAACTTACAGGGTGAGACGACGCCCCAGGATGATGGGGGGCAAGGGCCGCACGAGGAAGCACGATTTGATACAATGGTGGGGACTCAGCGACAAGTGTCATGAATGCTGCGATCTTCAAGTGGCTCATACCAGTTGTCTTGTTTTGATGTGTCTATGTGGGTGGTGCTCTGAGCTATTGGTTTGATAAACATGTTAAAATAGCGAATCAGCGGCACTGGGAGTGATAGGTACAGATGGATACATGGCAACTCTCAAGAATCCATTGCGATTGATATATTTGCATGGGAATTGCTTCATATATCCTCCCTTGCAACTATACAGTCTTCCAAAGAAAGAATCGAGTGGGGATTTCGTGTTAGACACCCTCCCATCGTAAAGCAAAATAAACACAGCATCTTTGGTACAATAAATTCAAATGCCCATGCCATCTGAAAGAGGAAGCCAAACGTGTATAACCGCTTTTGCATAATGTCAGATCATGAAACCAGAAGCCCAAACATTGCCTCATATTCTTCATACACTTGAGAGTAGACAACACCCCTGATAAAAAAGCAAGTGACATGGCCATATCTGATTGGAAATTCGGCAGCCCTATAAACCATTGGTATCTCCAATAAAACCAAGGAAAAAAAGAAGAAGAAAATCACATCTAGACAACCAAACCAACTGTACTATTGATTTGAATCCCAGCCTAGATCCATTGCTTCCATTGTACCCATGGTCAAAATCGATCGTAAAACTCCCTGGGCGACAGGCGTCATCCCCGGCTGGTCGTGCCAGTCCGAACTCAGCGAGAAATCGCCTGGTGTGTCCGGCATACTGTATCTTTGTTGTGGCGTTAGGCCTGTTGAAACTCCCGATGGAACGGTAAAAGATGCCGGATCGGTAAAAAAGGCGTTCATAGCGTTGACGTTTCTCTCCACTTCGCTCTGACTCGTCCCGTTCATGCTGAGATTCGGTATTACAGGGCTAGCCTCAAATGAGTTCCTCCCAGAGCCGCTCACATGTGCAGCAGGTGCTAGGTGATCAGATGCCGTACTCGAGTTTGGTGTCGGCCTGCCGGACTGCCCTGCTTCAGGCGAGGTTCCTGACATGTCGTTCGTACTCATGGTCTCCATCTCACCAGAGCCAAATGTGGGCATCATGCCATGTAAGGGCACATATGAAGACCCACTACTACGCTCGCGAGTTGGGAGACTGGCCGTCTGTTCAGGTCCCGACCAGCTCTGAGAGTGGTGTCCGGTTGAACTAGGTGTCTGAGATACGTTGGCGGTCTCTGGATCCGGTTGCACGATTTCCGGGCCGTTGGCCGGATTCCCATCATCCTCGGCAACTTTCATGAAATTGCACTCGTTGCGGTACGGCATCCCTCCACGTCCACTACCCTCAGCTGGCTTTCCAGCTCCCGGGGCGGGCTAAACCGAGTTAGCGGGATCAGTTATAGATGCCTCCAGAGGGGATTTTCAACATACGCTGTCACTGCTACGCGGAAAGGCTGCCTTCAATTTGGGGATCCGCATTCCCAGTGCCTCGAGATCCACATCAAGCTGAACGAGGAAAGACTCGGTAAGGGGATTCCGCCTCCTCAGAGCGTTCATCGCAGCCAATAGGAACCGTAGCGAGTCGGCTGTTTGACTGTCGTCTGGACGACTCTTTAGGTACTGTACGAATACTCGAGCGGAAACATAAAGACAGAACGAGATGAAGGGGTTCATCTGACCAAATTGTCAGCGTAGTTCTTCAACATAAATGTTTTTAGACAGGCCCTTACCGCAGCGAGGTCAAGATGTGAGATCATCCTCATGATGCTGGCGATTTCGTTTGCGGCGGTAATGCAACGGACCTTGCTCTCCGAGCTCACCGACGCCGGGAGCCTATTTTTATCCGCCTTGAAGATTGCGGCCTGATGGAGGCAAATCGTTGATGTGTGAATACACATATTTGTAAAGACAATGTTGGGGTTTCCCAATCCGTGAGGCAATTTGAGATGTGAGGGCAAGCATAGCGAAGTGTTCAATAAAATGTTGTCCATGTTTCGGTGCCTCTTCCAAAACTCTCCATTCAAGTCGTGATCTCGGTCGTCGACACCTGGGCGGTGGAGGTGTACGAGATTTCGTCCAAAAAGGCAGGCCATGAGGACCACACCGCCAAACGCGGATAGTTTTCCGGCACCTGAAGGACTCATCGACTCTGAGAGGGGAGGTGTCGACTCAGGGCGACTCATCTCAAAAGCGTCATCGGATGCAGGCAAGTTGGTGAGAATGTCTTTCTCGTCGATCGTCATCGGCCAGCCAGTTCCGATGCTGGCGTACCGATCCTGGCAGAATGCCATCCAGAAGGTACGTCTCCGCTCCTCCCTCTCGGTCCAATCCCTAGGAGATGGCAAGCACTGCTTAACGTCCAGACCTGCACCATCGAGTCGGTGAAGGCCAATCCTGCGAAACACATGTGAGTCTTCGTCATCATCTTTCAGTCTTGGGGGAAACACCGACATTTGGCTTAGGCGCACCGCCGACCCCGTGCTCATCCACGCTCGGGGGAAGTACATCCACTTGAACTCGTATGATGCAAGCAACACATGAGTCTGTGCGTGCGCCACAGAGATCATGTGCTCTCCGTAGCCCCTGATGTAATCCGACTCAACGTACTTTCGAGCCCGTTGGTAGAATAGGTCCTTGAGGTCAAGAAACTTCTCCGTGACCGAGCAAGCAAGTGTCCACATGGCATAGCGCAGGCAAACCGGTGGTCTCTGGCTCGGAGCGCTGCCAAGACGTCAGCTCGTTGCAAAATCCCCCAAGGCAAGATGTCCACCTACAGATTCATCGCTGCAAGATATCGGAACTTGTGAATCATGGGCACCGAAGGATGTATCTTTTCAAAATAAATTTGATGTCTGCGCATGGCAATCGGGTTAGTACTTCATCTCCTGGAGCTCGGGTGTCTTACAGCTCATCGATCGTCTCCTGTGGCGGCAATGGCTCTTCCAGACCCAGACCTATCATTTCCCAAGTGAAGGTGCTTTCAACGTTGCCCATACCAATGCTGATATTACTGTTGAAATTGAAGTCGTCAATGGCGCCACTAGGTGAATCCCCGTTGAAGTGCCATCGGTCCATGTCTCGGCTACTGGCGATCCCAATCGATGGGTCAGCGACGGTGAAGTTCGCTGTCGCAGCGGCGCGCTGGTTTGTCTGCTGCTTTGGAGGTCCGTCGGCCGAGATGGGCAATGCCTTGCCGCCGTCGGGGCTAGTTGCCGTGCCGTCCTGTGTCTTGAGGAGGGTCTCTACCTGTTCTGTGCGCGGCGGTCAGCTGGTCTGCGTGCTGGAGGTGGATGGGAGGTGATGCGCACTCAGTCGCTCCTCCAGGGCTTTCACATAGCCTCTCTTGGGGCCGCTCTTCCTCCGAACCTCGTCATATGCGCACGTATGGCCGAGGCGCGAGCAGGTGCTGCAGCTCGGCTTGAGGCCATCGCACTTCAGTTTCCTCTTCCTACAGATCATACAGGCGAGGCGCTTGGGCTTCGGAACACTTGAATTGCCTCTTACGGCTTGCTCGGGCGCGTTTTGCTCGGCGTCTAGGTGGTTGGTGGGGTCCGAGACCATGATTGTGTCTGACGGGGAGTTCGACGACGACGACATGGTGGGTTTTCGACGTCTACACACGGAAATGCCAGACCGTGTAGCAACCGCGTAGCGATGCGATACGGATCACGAGAGAAGGGGGCTTCGGAAGGGGAGGCGCAAAACGGCCAGTCAGATGGTCGGCAGGAGCAGTGCAACCACCGAGTCCGAGCGTCCCCGGAGATCTAAGTAAGCGGTGTGAAGTTGGTTTTCGGGTTCAGCGCCTGTTCGGGCTTGGGGATGAAGAGTGATCAAGCACCGCAAGAACGGCGACAGATAGCGGGCTTTGTCAGGTCCCGGTGAACAAGCGAGCGGGAGGTCGGTGGTTGGGATTAGAGCGGAATTTAGGTCTGCGATATTCAAGAACAACCTAAGCGTCTTCACCCGCCGCCCAACACGGGCAATACGCAGCAGTGATGCCCGGCCCGAAATAGTGCCGTTTGTGGTGCAGTGTGATGCACTGCATGTGATTTGCGGCTGCAAGGCCCTCGTCTACAGAGAGCCAGCTCGAGTGGAGAGTCGTCACCTTGTCCTGCCTTACAAGGAGAGGCGCGATCAGTGGACCCCTCACTGACAAGGCAGCAGCCGTCAACCTGGATGTTTCCGCGGATCCGGTCCAGACACTTAATTTGACCTCATGAGTAGTCCATGGATGGCCGTAGAGCAAGGAGCAAGCATTTCCGGCCTCCAGGAAGGGCCTGGCTTCCTCGCTCGCTGCACTGCATTTTAGTCCGTTTCCCACTCGCACGCTTTGAGCTTTCTGTGTCCCGCGGGGCTGTGTCCACCGAGGATTCGCGCATTGCATGTCGACGATGGGATTCCCCAAAAGTCACATTTCTTGATTGGTCATCAAGCAATTGAGAACAGATTATCCTCTCCCAACTTTCTTTCGTCGCACGGCAGGCGCAGGCGGCTCAGCGCTCTCACATCGCGTCCAAGGTATTATTAATAGAAATATACCCTAACTCCGACGTAGATCCGCGTGCGCTCAACGCCTTCATAACAACGGGCTTTCTTCTCAAAGGCAAGGAAACCAGAGAGAGCATGCCTCCGCGGTACTGTATATTGTTGAGCTGGTTTCCGCGTGATATGTCGACTCCAATGTTGTGCTCGCCGGTCCACGCAATGCTCAAACCTATGCACAGCCACACCATTTCGGGCCACGCTTTTGGCCTATAGGACTGGCTTCAAAGACGGTATGAAGTCCCTCCGAGCTGACCATAGCCCACCTGGTAACCTCCACGGTGCACCCTAGGAGTGCTTCGTTGAACCCCTGACTTGGGAGGCGCATACGAAGTAATCTACCAGCTCGTAGCCTGTTTACTTCCTTTCCGTATCGATGCCGATGATGCGTAAGATTCCGAGATCGCTGTAAGCCAAACAATACCGGGTTGGCGCCCATGCTACCGCTTCACAAGGCCCGGCAGTCTTGAATGTGTGGATATACTCTCCTGTTTCGGCGTGAACGACCTCCAAACCCGAGCCTATACTACATGTCAGCGCACTGTTGAAGAGTTAGAATTGGGAGTGGCAGGGCCTAGTACCGTCTTCGCAACCCCCAACTACGTAACTACCATCCCAGGTGAAGCCTCAATGAAAGTTAGCAACAACTCTTCCGAAGAAAAAAACAGATGGACGGACTGCCATACTTATACTCCTGACTGGGCCTGAGAGGCGGGTAATGGTTCTTTGGCACAGCCAATCTTTCGTATCGAAGAGCGCAAGAATGGAGTCTGCTCCTCCCGTTGCGAGGTACTTGCCCGCTGGAGATAGCTCTACTGTCAAACATGCGCTATAGCAAATATCAGCTTATATTCTCCATTTTAGGAAATTAATTTGTATCTCAGGAGCAGAAACTTTTTCTTGGCTCCCGAGACAACATGAAATGGACAGACAGGGGAGAAAACCACTCCGATTTGCACCTACGCTGTATGAGCTTTCAGCATAAACTCAGCAGACTCCTCGTTCTCCGTTGCGTGATTGAGATGAAGGATTGGTTCCAAGTCAGGATACGATAATATCCGTATCCTACCATCCCTGGTAGGCAGGAAGACTTTCTCTCCACTCCAGCAAAACGCCATTTGAGTAGTCCCAGTTGGCTGTTGATGGGTTGAAACCACCGCTGGTTGGGTCGGGGACAGCTGGAATAGCTCACCACCCTGTGCGCCGGTTAGTGCCAGCAATATCGACAACTAGAGATGCAACGGTAAATCGTACCCTATTTCCGGCAAGTAGCGACCCGCCATCGGGAGCCCAGGCGAGAGCATTTGCATCCCCAAGCCCCTTCACCTCGTTGACACATGCTTTCGTTCTCACGTCCCAGATCTTGACAACGCCATCATTGCTGAGACTGGCGAGTTCTGCATCTTTGACTGGGTTGAAGGTCACTTTCTCAATAGGAGACGAATGGCCCTTGAGCTCTGTGGAGAACCGGACATTGGGCTTCTCGGGGTTCCCTTTTCAGGTCAGCCTTTCGACATTTTCGCGGTAATTGAAGGAGACTACACCACTCACAAACACGAAGAGTCTTGTCAGCGGACCCCGTCGCAACAAGACTGCCGAGTGGGTTCCAGGCTATAGAGCGAAGACTAGGTACATATAAGTAAACTCTTACAGGCTCAGTGCGAGTAGAGAAGATAGATCGCTACCTGTGATGACTCATACTAGGCATACCCCGAGACGTAGAGGCTCCTTCATTGTATGGCTGGCTTTTCAGCGGCTTAAAATAATCCGGAAACTTGTCCCTCGGAAGGCTGTATCTTGGGCGTAACAATGAGGGCGGCATCTTTTAGGATGGGCGCTGGCGAAGCTGAGTAGCAATGTTGTGAGTACAAAGCAAAAGAAAGCTCCCCTAGGTAGTCTGTTGTTTTGTGCAGCGATGAGTTTGAGTTGTAAGGAGAGACTGCCTGGTTGAGCTCGTGTTTGTTGAAGATGAGGCAGTGACTGGGGAACTAGGCCCGACCTCGCCAACGCAGGTACCATGTACTCGAGACCCTGAAAATGGCCCGGATCAAGGTGTCGCTGCTGAATTAGCTAGTTACAAGCTTGGCGGTGGCATCGTACAGTGGGGTCGGGTCCCCGACCTTAGCTCCCTAGGTACCTGCGTACCTAACCAACCGCTTGCCCATGCCAGCCCAAGCCATCGAGGCTCCGAATGGACAACCATTTCCTGCCGTGTTCTGTGCCAAAGCTTGCCATCATCACAGCTGCATCGGATTTCCCGTCGCCATCCTGGCCGGCGCGATCAGTGTCTCGACATGATCTGACCCGTGAAGTTGCCAAATGCGCACGACGGTGAAGGTGAGCCATGTACTGGCCCATAGGAACCCCACGCATCTATGCGGCAACCAGTGACCGCCCGGCCGACTCTCACCACTCCGTGTCCCACGATGGCCTCCCGGCTCCTGGCCATCCTGGCAACGCCGGCGATCAAGCGCCCGGCGGATCCTCGCTCCTGTCCCCGACTTCGCCTGTTGCCCAAGATTCCCTTGGTCCTCCGCTGACGCCAGCGACACCGGCAACGCCTCTAACTCCCGCCATAAAATCTGTCGAGTACAGCGAACAATACGACGGCGTGTTGGATCATTCGTCAGGGGGGCCTGCGCCGTCGGTCATCCCGCCTCGGACACCCATTCTTGCGCTCCAAGCAGCACGCTCCGGCCATATCTTTGCCGTAATTACCGCAACGTCAATCAACCTTTGGCAGACAAAGGTATACCCCCCATCTCCACCCTTCACTGCCTGCTTCTCTGACACCAGAGCTCATCCAGCCCACGGTATTGCTCGCTGTCGTCGTACGGTCCGAAGCCTCTATCAAGTCCTATGGCACCAATATCAACCTATTGCTACGGCCCGACTGTGCCATTCTTGTCATCCACACAAGCCTGGGCTACCTGATCACCTACACTGTCGCCACCGACGCAAAATCCCAAGTTTACAAGCCGCACTTCAGTAGTCATACAAATGTTCAGCGAAGACGCCAGAGTTATGCTGGAGGCCCAGGGCATCTCGCCCCTGACCAGATTCTATGGGGCCCGGGCGAGGGTCAGGGAGTCCGAGACATCAGCGTCCGCTTTCGAATGGTCATCAAAGTAGATGCAGGCATCGAGAGCGCATTGGCGCTTGACGATGAGTTGGTTGTGGCGACACGTAAACCAGCTGCCGTTCAGTGCATAAGGTGGACACCCGACAGCTCGGGCACTCAAACTTGCACGGAGCTGCTGAGCCGTATGACCTGGGTTGGGAAGAAAGTGACAGTTAGGGAAATGACCCACGACAGGCCGATGAGTTTGTCTACCTGGGTCACCAGCGACGGAATGGCATACGCTGTACAGCGGGTTTCGGGGAGCCAACACGACAAAGATGCCGACCAACCACTCGACCCCAAGAAGCTATTCAAGGGCTACTGCTTCCACGTGCCCCAGTCTGAGCACCAAAAAGCAAAGAGATGTGTGATCAATGCCCGATTTTCGCTGATTGCTGTTGGTTGCGCGGACGGGAGGATTCGTGTCTACTCGGCCAAAGACTATTCCGGAAACATACCCCCTTCGCACATACACAGTCTTCCTGCTTCGAGGGAGACTTGTGGGGAGCTCAATACCCTCAGCTACTCCCCTGATGGCTACTGTCTCTTTGCCGGGTTCGAAAAAGGCTGGGCCACGTGGAGCGTGTACGGCAAGGCATTGAGCAATAGCTTTGGCGCAGATCGCGTAGTCGCATCCGCCAACGAGGAGGAGTGGATATGCAGTGTTCGGGATGCAGTATGGCTCGGAGGTGCCTGTGAGATTCTGTTGGTTGGCAGAGCGCACGAAGCCATTTGGGTTTTGGAGATGGCACGCAGTGCCGTAACGGGGTGTTACAGTGCTGCAAACCTCTTTCGAACCGTCCTTCAGAGCACCTCCAATGTGATGGTATACAGAGGCTACGACCTGCCAGACCTAACATCTATCTCAGCCGAGCCATCCTTGTGGCACACGGCTAGCATCCCTCCTGTCTACCTTTTGAATCAGTGGCCTATCAAGTGCACTGCCATATCGAACGACGGAAGGTATGTCGCCGTGGCGGGACGGAGAGGGCTGGCACACTACAGCGTTGGTAGCAGCAGGTGGAAGACCTTCGCCAACGAAGCCATGGAAAACGAGTTCCAGATACGTGGCGGCCTCTGCTGGTACCAGAATATACTGGTCGCCGCTGTGGAAGCAAACAAGTCTTTTGAGCTCCGTCTCTACTCTCGGGAGGCCGCTTTGGACAGTTCCACTGTTATGTACGTTCAGGAGATGCATGCACCAGTCGTCTTGATGACGCCATCCGGTGAAGACTCGCTCTTAGTCTACACTTACGATAACCTACTCCACCACTTTGTTTTCGCATCAGTTCCCGGCTCGGTCAAGCTTGTGCAGGTTGGCCACATTGCCTTTCATGGCATTGTTCGGTCGCCGGCAAGAGTCAGGGGTCTGAGTTGGATCCTACCCGAAAGCCAGCTCCTGGAAGGGGACCCGTCACAAGACGTTGCGCATGCTTCCGTTTTGTTTCTGGTTGATGGCAAGCTGGTTCTTCTCCGGCCATCTCTCCACGACGGCCACTTGAAATATGATATGCGCGTGATAGTACATAACGTTGAGTACTATGCGAGCATGAGAGATCAACCATTCATCCGCTCGGCTTCGCACCCACGCAGCCAAACGGCCTCCGAAGTTGCGGAAGCGACATTACGAAGCTCTCTTTGGATATTCGACGGCAGCGAGTTGAAGGCGTGGGTGGATATGGAGCCTGTTCTGAGGGCAATATCTGGAGAGCTGACAAAAGAACTACCGCCGATGATTTCAATACCTGTTGACTTTTATCCTCTCTCTATACTCCTCGGGAAATGCATTGCACTGGGGGTTGAAGCAGACCTTATTCAACGCCGCGATGTCAACTTCTCATTTTTCCGTTTCTCAATCAGAGTAAGCCGAATGAAGAAGAGGCCTCGTGAGCTCGCATGCTAAAGCAGGCAACAGACACATCTCTTCCTCCCCGACATAATACGGTCCTATTTGAATGCCAACAGGCCTGTTGAGGCCTTGCGGCTGGCTCATCAGTACGAGAACCTCGAGTACTTTGCCCACGGCCTCGAAATCCTTCTGCACCATGTCCTGGATGAGGAAGTGGACGCAAACCCGCCACCGGCGCCCGAGCACGCGGTCCTTCCACGAGTCCTCTCTCTCCTATCCTCATTTAAGCAGTACCTTGACATTGTAGTACAATGTACACGGAAAACCGAGGTCCGGTCATGGCGCACACTCTTTGCTTACCTGCCACCTCCACAGGAGCTGTTCGAGGAGAGCCTCCATCGTGGCAGCCTAAAGACTGCAGGAGGATACCTCCTGATTCTCCACACTTTTGATGAGCTCGCGACTGCAAGCGAACAGAGCGTACGGCTTCTCAGCCGTGCCATGCGAGAGGAAGACTGGGAATTGTGCAAGGAATTAGCGCGCTTCTTGGCGGCCCTTGATGAGACAGGTGAGACGCTCCGTGAGGCTATGGGGATGGTCAACATCCAGACCAACGAATTTACGCCTCGCCTCGCGGTGCCTCACAAAAGTATCGGCGGGATGCTTTCCGATGGTACCATAACAGGGCGGAGGTTGACCGGCAGTGACTCGGAGTTGGATACACGGTCGGCCAGTGACGCAGGTAGTGGATCGGAGGCCAAAGATGACTGATCGACGAAAGTATCCGGGCGTGGCCGTTGGACAAAGAACGGGGCAAGACGAAGATGCATGTTTGGATACCTCATTCGCATCAAGCAGTGAACTCGAGTCCACCATAGACAGTAGCCCGAAATGAACATGTAAAGGAAAAACAAAACAGATAGAATACATGCCATCAATCAGACCTCCACCTGATATTGACTTCAATGAAAACTAGAAGGACCGAATCCGGCTGAATATAGCGATTGTTGACTTGGCCCCTGAGCGTGTGACACTGGCTGTTGCTGTTTCCAACCTAGGTTTTAAGTGCGAAACTCATGGGCTAGCCCGGGCGGGAAGGCTCAAGTTCGCGAGCGAAGGCCCCGTGCTGCGTGCGAGCTTACTTCCTAACCCCAAGGCATCATTTCTCGGCATCTCTTGAAAATTGTCTCCGAAACAGGTATCAAGATACTTCCTGCGCGGAAAAAGGAGGCTTTGAACACCACTGTAATCGAAGCTGATCAGAGGTGGGGTTCCACAAGCTAAAAACCCAGCGGGGAGGGAACGTCACTCGACTTGACAGGCCCCCCACCAAAAAGCAAACATCCACACGGCCGCAAAAAACATCACAAAGGAGGCATCCATCACATCGCCAGCTTGCCCGACCTTGCGTCATCCCCCCCGTCAGGCCGAAAGCTTCGACTTTGTCTCTCAGTAGGCCCACTTGGATAACTTGCGGCTGCCTCGCTTAGTTTTCGGCCTGCGACACGCCCCATCCTCCACCGCTCGAGTCCACAGCTCCAGCTTCTCTTCACCTCCATCTGCCTCGACCGACCTTCAGCGAGGCTGCTGTTGCGTCACGACGTACAATATCAAACACACGCATGACGCCGGCGTGATATCGGTTGCGCGACAATGGATGACTACGTGAGCGAATCCGACAGCGACTACACCAGCTACTGGCGGGACTGGGTAGGTGGCGCCAGCTTCCTTATCTTCGACCCCGCGATGCCAGAGGAGGGGATGCGCCGCACCCGATGGACCAGCGGCGCTTTGTGGCAATGTCGCTGACCGCGCATCATTTACAGTTTATCTCCTCGAGGGGGAACGAGTACTTCTGCGAGATCGACGAGGACTACCTCACTGATCGCTTCAACCTGACGGGCCTGAACACCGAAGTCCAGTACTACCAATATGCACTCGACCTAGTCACCGATGTCTTTGATCTTGACTGCGACGACGAGATGCGCGAAACGATAGAAAAATCTGCACGGCATCTCTATGGACTCGTACATGCTCGCTATATCGTCACCACCAGGGGGCTCGCCAAAATGGTAGGTTTCCTCCCCTTGGCGACAGCACGTAATGTGTTCTAACAGAAACCTCCCTCCCAACTATAGCTCGAGAAGTATAAGAAGGCCGACTTTGGGAAGTGTCCTCGCGTAATGTGCCACTCTCACCCTCTGTTGCCAATGGGCCTCTCCGATGTCGCCTCCTCAAAGCCGGTAAAACTGTATTGCGCGCGCTGCGAGGATATCTACAACCCCAAGTCGTCTCGCCACGCCGCCATCGATGGTGCCTACTTTGGAACATCGTTCCACAACATCATCTTCCAGGTCTATCCCGCCCTCATTCCCACCAAAAGCGCCGAGCGGTACGTCCCTCGAGTCTACGGCTTCAAGGTACACGCAGCCGCCGCACTGGTGCGCTGGCAGAACAACAAGCGTGACGATATGCGCCGACGCCTTCGGAAGATGGAGGTCGAGAGTGGCTTTAAAGATGGCGAGGACTCGATTGAAGGAGATGATGACGATGACCTGGAAGAGGACGAGGAAGTTGCGTTAGGGGAGTACGGGGTGGCCGCTCAAGTGGCCGGCGAGGCCGGTACCATTGCGTAGGGGGGTGTATGACTTTTTTTCTCCACTCGGGTATGGCCACAGAGGTTGGCGCATTTGCACTTCTGGCGTTTTGAGAGCAGGGCATGGTGGGAGGGATGAAGCAGGCAGCAATCCGGAAAGGGTATCTCAAATACTGCTTTGTCTTGCTCCATTGAAGGGTGTGAGGACACCAGAGCTAAGATGACATAGGTAAAGGGTAATGACAGGCAGCCAGCCCATTGGAGTTTGGTTCGGAATATGACATGGAGAGTACACGCACATCGCCGCAGTAAACAAGACCACATGATGATATTCGTTTGTTTTATCCATTTCAGAACCAAATACCACCTCCCACCACTTACCAAGTACTAACAAGCCAGGCCTGGCCTGAGCTTTATCCTGCTCATTGTACCACCTTGGATTTGTGATCCTGCCGCTCGAGAAATTGTGGCCGTCCAGAACCATCAATGCTCTTGTACCGCCAGCTAAAGTACAACGAAAACATTCTCGAGCACCTCAGATTACAAAAACACAACTCAAGAGACTTATCAGTTTGAAGCCAACAATTCCCTATTCACGCGCCGGCTGTATAACCCTCAAACAGAAAAGAATATGGCACCGCCAACGCCTTTTGACGCAATCGACAGCAAATGCTACGCGACCACTCATCCCAAATTATTTTTGTATAAATACCCAACCAATGCACCACATTCCCTTCAACTCCTAGAACCCCCTCTGTATACAGTATCCTGCTCATGTTCCTCCTCCATCGTAGGTGATTTCCTCACTGATGGGGATGGGCCGGTGCCGAGACCGGTTCCGGTGCCGGTATCGCGCTGATAGGGATAACTGTCGGCTCGTTCGACAGTATCTAACACTTCTTCTTCATCGCCCGATCGATAGCTACCGTGTACACGATCGGTCGCATAGCTATAGCTACCTACGCCGCCCCAGAACGCTTTGTCTGTGCTGCGTGGGCCCCAGGCCCAGCCGGCACCCTGGCTAATTGGTAGGTGATAATAGCGAAAGGCGAAGAATGAGGTCACTGTTCCGATGAAGAAACCAAACAAGATATCGAAGCCGTGGTGTCGGAAGTCGAACCAGCGGGAACTTGCGATGAAAACGGCCCCAAAGAACGGGAGGACTGCAATAAATAGAAGGTATAGGGGTGGGGCTGCGGCTTGTCGGCGCACTGCTGCAACCGTCTGCCCATGGTGGGCTAGTTGTTTTTGCAGCGAGGGGTCAACTGGCGAAGAGGATTGTTCAACAGGCCCGCGGTTTTGGAGTTCATACGACTCTGATACCGATTTAGTGACCCCAGCGCGGGTCCGAGAAGGGAAGGCGGCGAAAGCGGCATCAGTGTAACCTGCTGGAGCGAAGAACGGCATCGTAATAGCGAATTTGCTGGCAATGAAGAGGGAAAGGTAAATCAGACCTGGTACAAAGTTAGCTGTGCTGCAGGGATACTTGCCGGTCAACACGCAGTACATACCTGCGGCCGCCGAACTCGAATGTCCACTCGGGTAGCTCCTGAAGCCATCATCAAGCAGGGCCTTGTCCGTGTTCTGGCAGATGTTCGCGCTCACTAGCAAGCCATTGCTGCTACTGTTGGCGATGCCTCCCACAATGTACCGAGCAATGTTATCTAAGTCAGGCTGGCATCTGGCAAGGAGATCTGGGCGCGGCTTTCCAAACATGTTTTTCATGCCGTTCGTGATCAGCCATGACGCAATGACAGATAGGCCCAGACCGAGCCAGCCCATGTGAAGCTCCCAGAGCTTTCGTTT
>Ga0247760_1000768_pt1 | contig 33563 bp, 13 predicted proteins | sample UWRJL171409R4_FD_179936 | JGI IMG/M metagenome (GOLD analysis project Ga0247760, IMG submission 179936) | Plant litter microbial communities from Arlington Agricultural Research Station in Wisconsin, United States - UWRJ-L171-409R-4 | ecosystem: Environmental > Terrestrial > Plant litter >... | reverse complement strand
TAGTCAGTCTTAGTCAAGGCAGTGACTGACTAATGCCAAGATTAGTCAGTCACTAAATTAGTCAGTCAGTCTTAGTCACGGCACTGACTGACTAATGACTGACTAATTACCAACCCTGCTAATAGATATTATACTCCATTTATAAGTTTATACAAACGTTAATAGTTTATTCTAATGTTTAATTATCTAACACTTATAGTGTATGCTTTAATATGCTGTTCTTAACTTTATTAAATATAGTAATGGGGATTAAAACTAAGTTAGTATCTTTATAGTCTTATCTTTAACTAAAAGCATTAGTACGTCTATTATCTTTTCCCTTAATATAATAGATTTAAAAGTGGAATAAAGCTATTAACTCTACTTACCGTGTTTATTAAAAGCTAAGTTCCTGTATTAAAAAATACTAAAGGTTATTATAATCTGAAAAGACTTAAACTAATTCCTCTATACTACTTAAGTATAATACCTACTTAATAAAGTCCTAAATAATTACTATTAGTTCCTTATCGTAGATTAAGTATCGTAAGGCTAAGCCGTAGATCCCTTTCGATAAGAAGGTAACTAGATAACGTTTCCTATTATCCTAAACTTAGTTAAGTTCTCCTCCGATTACAAATTCTAAGGAGTCCGTTTCTACTCGAAAAGGCTTTAAGAAATTAGGAAGAGCCAGTAATAAAGGCGTACTTAAGGTCTTCAAACGCCTTCTACTATCTATTAGTCTACTTGAACAGCTTCCCTTCACCTATAAGTTCGTGGAGTGGCCTTACAATCTTTATAAAGTACTTAATAAAGTATTACTAAAAGTTCGTAAAGCTAATAAAGGTTTATAACTCTTTTTAATTCTTTAAAGTAAATTAATCCTTAATTACCTCCATCTTCTCCAGTTATATCTTAAGCTTTTTAAAGGTTACCCTAAACTTTAAATAGTTTAATTCCTAAATATAGAAGTAGCTTTTCTCTAAGTTTACTATTAGCTTCGCTTTCATAAGAGCTGTTAGAACTTATTGTATATACTTTTAATATTCTTCTAAAGTTTCAGAATAGATTAGAACGTTATCTAAATATATAAAGACAAACTTATTAAGGAAAGGGTAAAAAACACTGTCAATTAAGCTTTAGAAAGTCGTAAGGGTATTTGTTAATCTTATAAGTATAACACAGTATTAGTAATACCTATTACAAGTCTGAAAGGCTGTCTTATACTTATCCTCTTCCTTTATTCTAACGTAATTAAATCTTATAGGGAAATTAGGATTAAAGAACTAATTTACTTTAATAATCTATTCTCTCATTTCCGTAATAAGTGGCAGTAAATAGCGATTCTTAATTATATCCTCGTTTAACATTTAATAGTTAATAACTATACGTAATTTACTGTCTCCTTTCCTTAGGACGAATAACATTAAGTACCTTATTAGGGACTAGGACTCTATAATAAACCTATTCTTCAAGTTCTTATCAATACACTTCCTTAAGGCTTCAGCCTATTAAGGGTTTAAGTAGTAAGGTTAAAAGTTACGGAACTTTACTCCCAGCTTCAGCTTAATTTTATAATCCTATAATCTGTAATCTAACAGTTACAGTATCTTTTTTCAAAACAGAGTATACTTCTTATACTTTACAGGTACCTTAAATAAGTTAACTTCTTCACTTATCTGTAGATTAACTTCTTACTTCTTTCTACCTTTTAGATCGTTATCTAAACAGTGCGGTAAACTTTTTAATCCTTTAACTATCTTAATAAACTTAACCTAAACCGTGTTTAGTTTTAAAGGCTTAATATATTTCTAAGTGCTTCGTGCATCTTTAAAGCGGTTCGGTACCTTCTTAACTTTCTCTAAACGGTAATCACTACTAAGGGACTTACTAAAGGCAAGGTAACCACTCCTTTAGTTAATTATAAGGTTATACTTCTCTAGCTAAAGTAGACTTAAGATTATATCGTATCTTATTATTAATGTAACGTTAAAGTCCACTTCTTATTCGTCCCCGTCTACTTTAATTAGGAGTGGCAAGTAGTAAGTGACTTTACCGTTATTATATTAGTATAAGCTTCCTTCTCCATTCTAAATAGGAATAGCCTTTTTGTGCTTTTCGTTGAGGAGTTTCCTTCAGTTAATTAATAAGGGGTGTATTAAGTTAAAAGCACTCCCGCTATTAATCACTACTCTTACTCTAAATAGCCTCCCTTTTCCGTCTATTAGGTCAACATTAACAAAATAATGCTTATACTCTTTTTATATCTAAGTTATAATAACTATCTATCCTTAAAGTCTTATCTAATAAACCTAACGATTAACCTTTTCCAGGTTTTCACACCTTAACATCTAATCGACTTTAAATAGTTTAATATTCCGGAAATCCTTAATAAGTTGTAGAGGTTAAGGTTTAAGAGTGCAGAATAGGGAAGTAGTACTATATTCTGTTTCCTTAATCACTTACTTCCATATATGTTACTTCTTCTAAATTTCTCCTTAAAACTTGGGTAACAGTATCCTGACCTATTCTTCCATAAAGCAGCCTTCTTTTACAAGTCAATACTTAAAATAGTTAATAAAGTAGACTTTATTATAAAGCTGTAAGCTAATCTTAACTGTTTCATCTTTTATTTCCATAATAAGAGCGTTAACCTACAGGTCCTCCACTTTATCTACCAGTTCCTAATATTTATTTTTCAAATCTTAAAACCTTTACTAATACACCTGTTTTTTTATCTTCTTAAAAGACCTTTACCGTAACGATCCTAAGCACACTAACCTTAATATAAGGTAATTATCTAAGCTGTCCTTCTTTTAAAGAGGTAAGGGTATTAATCCACTTAACGTGTTTAAAACGTTTAATTGTCTTTAAGGGTATAGAAGAAAAGAGTTCCCGTTTCTCCAGCTTAATTTTTTCCAACTACTCTTTCTCGTTTTTTAGGGCTTACTTTACCACTTAAGTAGCTTAAAAAGTTAATTTTTTAACTCCCTTTACCATTTTAGTAAGGTTTAAGTCAGGGTCCTTTTTAGACTTCCTTAGCTCCTGGGCTTATAATGTAAGGTTTTCAAGGCCTGTAACTACCAATTGGAGCGTCTCTTCCTGGAGTTAGTCTTTAATAACCTGCGCTTTTAATAATCCTAAGTTTCCACCTTAAAGTCGGTCTGTAACGACCTGCACCTCTGTAGCTGACTTTAATAGGACTTCTTTAAAGTTTAAATACTTTACGTTTTAAAGGAGTTAAAGTTCCTCCTCTTCTTTCTTATCCTTCTTATCTCCTATAATACACTCACCCATTTAAAAGTAATCCTCCTTGTTACTTATTATCCAGACGTAGACTTCTTTAAAGTTAAACCTAATATATTTTCCTCTATTTAACATTAGTTTTTAATTACGTCTTTTCAGGGAACGGCACTGCCACATACTATATAGCCTTTTTTATCACAGTTAAAGCATTAAACCTAAGATGTGTCCTTAAGTGGCTTTTACCACTGTTACTATTATAACTTATTACGGTTAAGTTAATTCTAGCAGTTTATTATACTAATATCCATTAAGTTAGGATAAATACTGTAAATAGTGCTTTAATGTTAGGAATTAGTGTAAAAGGGCTTTAATATGTTTTTTCTACTAATTATAAGGAGAGCACTTTACTAATATTACACCTTTTTCTCTAACTTCCATTTAAATAGTTAGTTATTACACTCTGTTAAAGCTATACCTTCTTAAACTGTAAGCTAAGGCTGAATTCTCACGCTATAAAACCCTAAAAACTGTTTGGATAACGGATTTGGAATCAGCGACCTAAACTGCCTCACGCAGTGATGGTGCACCGATCGCGCACCGAGGGCGCGGCTGGCAATAGCGCTGAACCCTCTTTTAAGGGCGAAAACGTCTATCCGAACCGACGAGGAAATTTTCAGCAGAAAAGTGGGTCAAGCGAGCTGTAACGCTTACAGTATACTTACAGACCAATCGTAAAGGGGAAGTAGAAGAACAACCAGGAGGAAAATCTTTATAAAAACTTCTAAGATGCTGTAACAGGCAGGGGAGCTAAAGAGCGTATATTCAGAGCGATCCTTAAAGCCATAAAGGCTTACTTTAAAGCTATCTTTAGGATAAAGCAGATACGTAAATACGTTATAAGCGTCCCGAAAACGCCTGTTAATCTAATTATTACTACTAGCAGCACTATTAACATAAGCATCTAGAAGATCCTTAAAAAAGTAACAAAAATCAAAGAAGCGGTGAATTAGAAAACCAGACTTAATAAAACCCGCACCTATATAAGGGCTCTTTAATTAGGAAATATAACCACCTTAACCCTAAACAAAACCTACACACACTATATACTTAAAAAGGCTATTAGGGAGCTTACGATTACAAATATAAACCTAGAGAATAACACCTTTATAAAGATTATATAAAAGGTTAATTAAAATACTGAGAAGATAGGCGTAATAACGGTAAAGCTCCTCTAACAGTTTAATAACGTAGTGATTACATTTAAAGAAGATAAATGTGAATAGTATAATAACCCTAATAATAAAAGCTAAGTACACTAAGCTTTAAAAGAGGGAGCAGTCCTTAAGTAATACACTTATACAGTATTAGTGAAAGGATTACGTACTAAACTTATCAATAGTTATAACTTTATAATAAATAAAAGCTAAATAATAAAAAACCTTAACGCTTATAATAATATACAGATCAGTAAGATTAACTATAAGTAAAGCTGTAAATAACCTAATAGCGAATTAAACCTTACTATATAGCTTATTATTAAAGTATATAACCTAAAAGACGCTATTAACCCAATTAAAAAGGGTATAATTATAAAGTATAAGTATTTCCCTTATAAGTGTTACGAAAGTGAAACGAAAGCGACTTAGTACTTTAACTGCAGAAAATAAGGATATAAAGCGAAGTTCTGTAAGGAGATATTATATTACTTGCTATATGTAGAAGCACTGTATGTAAATAGTATAAAGGTTAGCGAATAAGAAGTAACCTGTTTAATAAAGCTAAAGTTAGAATAATATAAGTTAGTATACATTAACTGTAACGGTAACTACTTAGCTTTTTATAAAAACTACCACGTGGTAAAGGAGCATTATAAGTGTGCCAGAGCGATTTTCCTCGATAGAGCTATAATGTATAAAAAACCGTATAGGGAAAGGAATAAACAGAACCTAAACTTCACCCTTATTACTAAGTGTAAGTGTACTATAGCTAATTAGTTTACAGTTACGTAAGGATATGGAAACTAGGTAGCTAATAAGAGAAGATAAATCTTACAGGCTAAGGTAAGGAGACTTAGTCTCCTGAAGAAAGTAAGAATACTTAACGGTAATAATATTACATAATATATAAAGCAACTAAGCCTTAGTAGCACCTTAAAGACCATATTAACCCTACTTAAATAGCAGCCCATAAGAGCCCTAATAAGACTAACAGTAACTATTAATAAAGTTTAATAACCTTTATAACTAATTACATTACCACTTATAAGTAGCCCCTTATAAAACAGTTAATAAAGTTAAAAGTACTATATTAGAATATCGATAATAAGGATGTAAGACTTAATAAGGTATTAGAAACATAAAGCAATTATAACTTAATAATAATATAAGAATTACCTTAAAGTTAGTTTATTAATACTTTAAAATATAGAAGAGGAGGGAAATTCAACATAATCTACTATAGCGGGAGGGCAGTACTATACGTTAGTAAACAGCTTATTAACGTAATGTAGACTATAAACTTTAACCTAAATTAAGCGTTAATAACGTTCAGCTATAAAGAGGAAGCTATTACAGTCTACTTAATCTATATACTAAGTAAAAAATCAAATAACTAAGTTAACCCCCTAACTGAAATTAAGGTAAAAGCGCCTTAAGGGAGAGTAGTTATAATAGGTAACTTTAACGTATATAACCTAGCATAAGATAAGGAGGGACGTAGGAGCCTTAAAGCTAAGCCGTTAGTAAGGTTAGTGGAAGATTGGGACTTAACGTTAAGGACCCCTTTTAGGGAACTAACACGACTTAAACGTAAAAATGGAGAAAGAGACAGTATAATAGACTACGTATAAGTGTCCCGTATACTAAGTGTTAACTACTTAAGTGCAAAGAGTATAGTTAAGTCAGACTATGTACCGTAAGCAGTTAAGATTAACAACATACTAGTAAAATAAAAAGAAGGAGAGGAAGCCTACAGCTATAAAATAATAAATATTATAATAATTATAATAATAGTAAAACACTTTATAATACTAGCTAGTATAAATAATATCTATAAACTGGAAAAAGCTTCTAAAGCACTATTAAAGGAGCTCTTACGTATTACAGACACTACAGTACTTAAAAGGAAACCGAATATAGGGATTATAGTGTTATAATAGGATAACGAAATAAAGGGAGCTGTAAAAGACGTAAGGAGAGTGGAAAGGATATAGAGAACACAGCGCTTTAATACTGTAAAGAAGGAGTTAAGGAAGGTTAAGAGGTATAGAGATAAGGTGATTAGTAAGGTGTAAACGAGGTGTTAATAAAGCTCCTTTAATGAGATAGTAATTAATAAGGACGTAAAAGTAATATAAAATATTAAACGTTAAGTTAAATTACGTAGCTACTAACCCTTTAAACTACTAGCTATTCTAACATTATAAGCTATAAAAGACATTACACCTAATAGACCCTAAATAGCTATTACTTACACTGAGAAGATAAGAGAACTTAGTAAACGCTTCTTCCTTATACTAGAAGCAGACCTCTCGAAACTTAAAAACTTTAATTAAAAAGTAAGCTCCTTCTTAAAGACTATACTAATAAACTAGAAGGTGAAGGATTTAAATGTAAAAGAGGTTATTTAGAAAGTAAAAACCTTAAAAGTATTAAGATTAGACAGGATCTTTAACAGCCTTTTAAAAACCTGTAATAAGAATAAAAGACTATTAGCTATTTTAATAAAGATTATATAAGTAAGCTTTAACCTTAACTATTACTTAAAGTATTAGCATATTATACACGTTATAATACTATTAAAACTAGGGAAATCGATTAATAATAAGAAACACGTTAGAGCATACTACCTTATAGCCTTACTAAACGTAATAGGGAAGATCGTTAAAGCTATCCTGATAAAGAGGATCTCCACTATAGTGGAAACGGCTTACATACTCCCTAACCTCCAGTTTAGATTTAGAAAGAAAAGAGTAACAGATATAACTATCTAAACTATCATTAACATCATTCACACAGTATAGTTACGTAAAGCTTACACCTTATTACTACAGTTAGACATTACTAAAGCGTTTGATAAAGTGGATTAAAACTAGCTATTTACTACGTTAAGAGACTTAAAGTTCGAAAGAAAGCTTATCCTTTAACTAATTAGCTATATATATAGGAGAACGGCCTAGTTACGGTTTAATAATAAGTTATTAACACTATAAGACATTACTTACAGGATCCCCTAAAGATCCCCCTTATTAGTCATCCTCTTTATTCTCTTTATTAATACATTATATAAAAAGCTAAAACATATTAAAGAGTTAATTACATTAAATTTTACAGATAATATAAACCTTTAGGCCTTTATATATAATATATTAACATACTGTAAGATCCTTAAAGCTATATATAAAATCTGTAAGGAATAGGTAAAGGAAAAGGGATAACGTTTAACTTAAAGAAGAGTAAGCTTATTCACTTCTTATAAGTAAGGCGCTTATAAACTGAAAAAGTAAAGATTTTAAGAGAAAATTACTTAAGACTAACGTTAGTAAAGTTAGCTAGGTTTTTAAAAGTTTAGCTTAATAAAAAGCTTAACTGGAAAGCTCACTAAAAAAGGATTATCGGAAAAATGGAAACTTAAACCCTTACATTAACTTAACTTATAAGGAAAACGTAAGGAGTGTAAGCTATCTATATTTAAGAAATTTACATTAAAGTTATTAAAAGTATCTTTACCTACAGAGTGAATGTATAATATATACTAACGAAACTAGGAGGATTAGTAAGAGGGATAGTTAAAAAGCTGGAAACCACTTAGATATAATACCTGTAGATTATACTTAAAGCGTATAAGGTGACCTTAGTAAAGAACTTAAAGTTAAAAGCTTAGGTCTTACTACTTAGTATTTACTTAAACTAATAAATAGTAAAAGTTAAACAGCGACTTAAACGTATAAGGATTATAAAACTCTTACGTAATATTAATAAGAAGATAGTGAAATGGGTAAAATAAAGATAGGGTGTAACAGTATATGCCCCTTTAGTACATAACGGTCTAATGAATTTATATAAGTAAAAGATTAGTTAAGGTTTACATTAAGAAAAGTGGAAAACTTAAATTAAAAGAAGTGGATAGACTGTAACTCTGATATCTTTACCCTTTATAACTAGAAGGAAAGATAATAAAAAAAGAGGTATAAGGCGTTTACGTGCCGTGGTTACATTATTACTGTAACGGATATATATAACCTTAACGAGAGTAAAATATTATTTTAACTTTATTAAGAACTTATAAAGGCTTAGAGCTTTATCCTTATATAAGTTAAAATGGAGAAGATTAACTTAAACGCTTTTCTTTACTAGAGAAAGGTCCTTAAGGTAGTGTTGCCTTAATACCAGTGCAGTATCGCTTTAAAAACGGTCATATATATAATCAGGGTTGGTATTAGTCAACTAATAGTCTAGTCAAGACGTTGACTAAGACTAACCTAGTCTAGTCAAGGCGTTGACTAAGACTAACCTAGTCTAGTCAAGGCGTTGACTAAGAATAGTCTAGTCTAGTCAAGGCGTTGACTAAGAATAGTCTAGTCTAGTCAGTGCCTTGACTAAGACTAGACTAAATTATTCTTAGTATAGTCTAGTTAGACTAATTAGTCAAAGAAAAAAGTGGGTCCATTGTAAGTTTTACTTATAATAAAGACTTTAATTGCTAAATAAAATAAAAATCAGTTGATAATAAATAGTAAAAGTTTAATCAATATAATAAAAAACTAATTTAATAAAAAGAGTAATTAATGAATTATAAACTTAACCTATCTATTCATTTTCTTCTTCTTCTATTATTGCAGAGCTCCGAAAATTATCTTCCAACTCCTTTAATTCTTTTATTTTCTAACTCTTCAATAATACTATTTTTTTAACAGTTTTAGGATCCAACAGATTCTGGCTTTCAGTAACAATATTTCCTCCAATAGAAAACACGCGCTCTACTGGAGCTGAAGTAGCTGGAATGGCCAAATATCGCCTAGCTATAAGACTTAATACTGGAAATGTATAAGCAGCTGATTTCCAGTATTCTAAAGGATGAATCTAATAAACGTAATAAGTATAATAATAAAAATGATAATAATATTATTAAATGAAATAAATACCTTTTTATTAGCCACAGGCTCACATAAATAGGCTTTATACTCTTTGTCTTCGTTTGGCTGAACATAGAATTTATCTTCATCGTTAGAGTCGTCGTTGTATTATATTATACTGAATTTTCATTTTATTAGTTAAAACTTTAGTCAAATTAGTCGACTAATAGTCTAGTCTTAGTATACTAAGACGAACCTTAGTCTAGTCAGGGCCTTGACTAAGACTAGCCTAGTTTAGTCAAAGCCTTGACTAAAACTAGAATACTAGACTTGACTAAGACTAATGACTAAAGACTAATGACTAATTTACCAACCCTGACTATAACAGTAACGTAACACTTTAAAATGTAGGTAAAGCCTAGACCTTAGACAGTTTAGCAGACAGTAAACAGAGCGTAAGCGATATAAGAACTTACTATATAAAGATAATTATTATAACTGTTATTACACTTCTAATAATAAGCTAAGTCTGTAATTAGTTAACAAACGCCCTGTAAACAGTAAAAGCAGTTACTTACTTTAAATAGGATAGTATTTATAATAATTTAAAGGGGAGTTTAAATAGGTATAGTTATTTAACGAGTTAACATAAGCCAGGTAGGGTAACTTATTAATGTTATTACTAACAACACGTTAGCGATATGATAAAAAGGGGATAACGTGGATAATTAACGGGGTGTTAATAAGGCAGTTACAGGCAGTGGTAGTAAAAGGGTTGTAACTAAAGCTGTTAAAGTTACACTTATAAGGGCTTAGGATAAATATAATAACAGTAAAAGTGAGTAAGTAAGGGTATAAAAAGGTAATTACAGGGCGTATAAAGCTTAAAGCTTAAAAGGAGGAAGTTAGTAATTAAAGGAAGAAAAGTTTTAAAGAAAGGCTGGAGAGGAAGGAAGAATTTATAAAGGTTAGAGAGTGGAGCCGTAAAAACCGTAAAAGCTAATTAACCTTAATAAAAAGATAAGATAGAAGCTATAAGGCCATTAAAGGAGGTATATAAAGGTTAGCTAGCTACATTAGTAACCCTAAATAGAAGGAACGAAGCGATAACAGCCTGAAGGAAGTAAGTTAACAGAGTGTAAAACAGAAAGTTATAACGAATAAAGAACTATAAACCGGTAATAGCCAGAGCAGTGTAAAGAAGACCGGACTAAGAGGGGGAGATATTACAAAGTTACCCTTAAGCTATTAACGCCTTAGTCCTAGTTAAACTCCAGGGAGCTGCCCCAGGCTAAAAGGGTCTCCCTTTCTACCTTGGACGAAAAAGGAGGTGACGTAGGACCTCTAAGCTATCACGGCTAAAGAGCGTAAGCATAGCAAAACCGAGAATAACTTGCTTACACCCTTATCTTACTTATAACACACGTTAGCATAAGGCACTAACCCTATAACCTGTCACCACGTTTAGTAGTCGAGATTAAACCACATATATTTTAGTAGGATAAACAGAAAAGTGGGTGGGGTGGAAACGCCCCAACTACGCCCTAGCAGTAGATAGTTAGCAGTAGAGGGACTGGTTGCCCTCACGGGCGGAGCTTTCAGCTCCTACGGTGTAAGACAAATAATAAACAGTTAGTTATTAATAATCATAACCTTAATAGTATATTAATTAAAGTTATAAGTGTATTAATCCTCTTCATAAAGTTATCTTTAATATCGTCTTCTAAGCTTTTATAAAAGCGGAACTTTAAAGCCAATTTATCCTGATTAACTTAGTACCAGTTACAATTAAAGGTACATAACTATTAAAAATAACTACACTAGCTTCTTTAAACAGTCTTCAGCTTACTTTTACTTATCCTAAACTTTATACATCTTAGTAAACTTAAACTTAAAGTTAACCTATCCTTTATCTTCGTTAAGAACTCTAATACTGATTATCATTCACTTAATAAGAGTAGAGTTTATATAATCTTCAATAATTATTAAAAATTAAAGGTTAGGGTCTCTCTTAAGCTAATTTACAGTTAGAGGACCTTCCAGTTCACTATAGTGATTAGTTAAAGCTAAAAGTCACATTTTATATAAGCAAGCCAAGTGGATAACTTAACACTCTTACTGGTAAACTTAAGTAGCAAGCTAGTTTTAAGGTTCTTAGGTAATTATTACAGGGCTAAGGCTTTTTTAATTACTGAAGTTATAGTTCATCTATAGGTTTTAAAGGCTTTTAAAAGTTCTTTATAAAAGAGCTCTCCTATATCACCTATCTTTACTTTATCTCTAATTAGGTCCAGGAGGGTAATATCATCGTCGCCGACCTGGTTATTATTCCCGGTGGACGGGTTAAGAGGAGTTAGTACTGATATATTAAGGGGAGGAAAAGGATGTCTGGGAGTTTAATAAATAGCGTTTAAAACTGTAACGTTAGTATTATATTACAACTTGCACTTAATACAGGCCTTAAGAGGACTGGCGCAGGTTAAGATAGAACGTATAATAGGACGTTAAAGACTATATAGGCGTTCTAAAGACGGCTTATTAAGCTAATACTTCTAGACGGGGGTTTAATGTCACTGTAGGTCATTGTCGTTATAATACATAGAGGTAGGGTTGGTAATTAGTCAGTCATTAGTCAGTTAGTGCCGTGACTAAGACTGACTGACTAATTTAGTGACTGACTAATCTTGGCATTAGTCAGTCATTTAGTCAGTATAATAAAAGTGGAGTTCTTAAATAAATTTTACTATAATAGTATCTATAATAAAAGTATCTTAAACTAATAGAAACAATCAGAAGATGTTTAGAGTTATGACAAGTTATGAAAACCCAATTTATATAACAGATACCTAAGCTAGTAACTAATAAGTTATTAACTTAATCTACCTATTTATCCTCTTCTTCTTCTATTATTGCAGAGTTCCGAAAATTATCTTCTAACTCTTTTAATTCTTTAATTTTCCAACTCTTTAATAATACTGTTTTTTTAACAGTTTCAGGATCCAACCGATTCCGGCTTTCAGTAACAATATTTCCTCCAATAGAAAACACACGCTCTACTGGGGCTGAAGTAGCTGGAATGGCTAAATATCGCCTAGCCATAAGACTTAATACTGGAAATTTATAAGCAGCTGATTTCCAGTATTCTAAGGGGTTAGCTTTATACCATTTAACCTATTAATAAATTAGTAATTTATCGTAATAATAGTAATAAAAGTGAATAAATATAAACTAGTTGAGGCTGGTGTTAAGCTGAAATAGTGAATTCACTAATTACAGCCTCTAATTTATTGTAGATTAAATAAACAAATAGTAAAGCCCTATTGATATTGATATAATACTCGCTCTATAGCCTTATAATAAGCTGAATAAGTATTATAAATAACCTTTCTAGTTACTTAAGGGTGATCCACTCTGCTTATGTAAGGAATATTTTTTTATACTCCTTATTTACAGTATTTCTAAAAACATAGGTTAACGGCTCTTTAACTTCTAAAGCCGTTTTAATCATAAAGTAGGTAGTGTTTCATCTAATAGGGGTATCTAATAAAACAGTTAATTAGTAACTAATTATTATTTAGAAAATTTAATAATAAAAAATAAACCTACCTATTAGTATAACATGCTTTTTAAAGGTTATTAGAAGCATTTCTTCTTCTTTGGATTGTGTAATGCCTTTGTGGAATAGTTTCTTTACTTCAGTTATATATTTAACCATTATAGCAATTCTTCTAATTCTTGAAGTAATGGCTATTAAAGAAAATTAATAAATTAAAATAATAATGATGATAAAGAATAAACCAAATTAAAAAAGGAATTACGTACTAGTAAATTCTAATGTATTAAATTCTTCTTCTTTAACCTCTTTATTTAAATTATTTAAATCAAGAAGCCTTAGATTAATGAATTGAAGAATTCGTTTGTCAATTTGGGTGTTGAAGTGTATTCTCTCAACATATCACCTGCTACGAGGTTTAGAATGTGGGTTAAGTACTGAATATTATATCTGAATTCTAGATAGAAATCTTTAAACGTTATTAAAAACGTATTATTATTAGGTGCATTGTCCCGAGTAATACTATTTTATAATAATTTAGTATTAGTATAATAGTTATTATTTTCAAGATGTAAAATAATAGGAATAGACTTACGATAGAATTTTTGCAGGTGTAATTACAGAGTATGGTTAGATAGTATTTACGAACTTGTCGTAGATATAAAGCCTAGTATAATTTTTGTTTAAATCTTTAAACGCTAGAAATTACAGTTAATTAGTTATTAAATATAAAAACAATAAACAAGGAATTTACCAAGTAATTTATAGACTAATTTAAAGTCTTTATCGATGTAGTTAATAATCAGGCCCAAACAGTTAGTCTGGGCTGTTGAAGTCCAAATATTAAATGTTAAGCAAAATGAACCTAACGATTCAATATTTGCCTTCAATTCAGTGTTAAAAATTGAGAAAAACGATCAAAAGTGGAATCAAGAATAGATTTCATCTTATGTCGATTAATAGTAGGTGCTGTATTAGAAGGTATTATTAGTAAATTTTCTAAATAAAATTATTTGAAGAAAAACATACTTATTATAATACTTAATTAAGTCTTGAAATGAATTGGAATTCAAGGCGTTAAATAAGATGTTATTCTGAATAATAAAAGTTAAAACCTTTAGTAAGCCTTCTTCTTTATTAAAATCTGTAATTGTATTATTACGAGAGCGTTTTGCTAGGTTTAGCCGAAAGAAATCAGAGCTTGAATGTGTAGTAATTTCAGTTCCTAAATTAATGTTAGAATAATAATGATAATAATAATAATAATAATAATAATAATAATAGTGAAATTTAATGTAACTTACTTCTTTGCCTTGATCCCTCTGAATCTTCGTTAAACGCAATCGTAGGGTGTTTTAACTTATAATGTCGTGTGTAATTTGATCCTTGAAAGCCTTTTACAGTATCTTTCGCTTTCCACAAGCAACTGTAAATTCGTTTTAATAATTTATTATAATAATGATAGAAAACTTAAAAGAGATGATAAAAAGAAATTATAATAATACTTACGTTGTACACTGTAGCTGTATTTGCCTTTCCTTCGTTAAATCAATTGGTAATAAAGTTCTGGTGAATAGGCTGTGCTTTATAATGTAAATCTTCAAAGTTGAACTGGCTCTTAATTTGAAATCTAGCTTATTAAACGGAGAAGCCGAAAAATTAGGTTGGGGAGCTGAAGTAGTAATATTACTACTTGTTGAAACAATAGATGACTGGCGGGAAAGAGGTTGGATTTGAGAAGCTGAAGGTTCATCACTAGATTTAAAGAAAGAAGATATGGTAATAATAGCTTATAGTGATAATGGAGAGTGTGGAGGTAGAATAGTTATTGTAGCTGAATTGGTTATATTACTGTGTGTTAAACGTTTTGTTTTGAAATTAAAATCTGTTCTATAACATTTATTATATAGAGGTTTGAGTGGCAATAGTGCTTATATTAACAATTACTAGTGTTACGTGGATGTGGCAAACTCTATTAGTAATAGAACCTTATAGAATTTGATTATTCATTAGGCTTCGTAATTATAATCTAGATGATTCTACAAGTTGCCACTTTAGTAACTAAAATCTAGAAGGTTCTAGATTTGCCACTTTAATCATTTTTTTAGAAAATTCTAGAATTTGCTACCTTAATAATTCTATGTAGAAGATTCTATCATATTATAATCTTAAACTACACTAGTTAGCTTATGTAGATAAGTAACATTACTACTATAATGTTAACTATTATTTATAATATACTATTATAACAAATATTAAATATATTTTATTTTATATTTTATAATAGTAAATAAATAAATAGAAATTTATTAAACATTTTAGTCACTTTAGTCAGTCACCTCGTTGACTAAGACTAAATTAGTCACCAGATTTCGTGACTATGACTGACTGACTAATGATTGACTAAGACTAAGACTAATGACTAATAGTCAGTTTACCAACCCTGCATAGAGGTGAGTCTAAATAGTAAGATATAAATAAATAATTCAATATTAGTGTAAGGAACCAGGAGTCCCTTACGGCCATTGTGGTTATAATGATAACTATCTATACTAACTCTCTGAGAGGTACTTTATACCTTAATTACTACGCTTACTCTTTTAAGGAGTAAGTAAGATGATCACTTTTCCGGCTGCTCACTATAATCACTGGGTCTTAGCGAGATCAGGGTAATTAACTAATCGATAGGTTGTAAGGGCTTTGGGTCTTTGCACCCCTGGCCCAGTGCGTAAGTACCGTACGTACTGTCCCTCTACACTGTTCCTTCTGCAAGGAATCCGTCGGGCCGCCCTAGCCTAAGTGACAGCTTGTCGTTACATATGCCTCTTAAGGGAAGCTCCTTTACTAAATGCTCTTTAAACTTATCCCTTATTATTTAAGCTGTTATATTAATCTTATTTCCCTTCTTTAAACATGATTATTATATTATAAGACTGTTAGAAAGTTATAATATTAATTATAATACTATTAAGTTTTTTTAAGTTACTATTAATATACCTACATATCTGTTTTATCTTAAAAACTGATTTAAAATATGTTTTCACAGCTTTGTTAACTGCTGCTTACGTTTTGTCCTCTACTCCCCTACCTGTCACTACGTTTTAGAAGTTTTTAAATGAGCTTTCGTTGTTTTTCTTCTCTTTTACTTTTATTATAGTCAGTTTGTAAACATAGTGTAAGTGCGCTAGCTTATTAGCCCCACTTTTCTGTAAAGTTTTGTCGCGTCAGTTTTGATAGACGTTTTCAGCCTTAAAAGAGGGTTTATTATAATTACTTCTAGCATTTGCGTTACGCGATTGGTGCGCCATTACTGTCCGATGTAGTTAATTACGCTGAATCCGATTTCATAATCTAACTGAGTTTAAGGTTTAACCTGGGTGTTTGGGGGGTATTGGGGTACCAGCTAGTTTCTTAATGTCTTTATTATTAAACGAAATAAATAACATTTATAAGATTAAAGAAGCCTTAAGAATACTGTTAGAGGAACTTTTACACATCGCTAACACTATAGTACCGAGGAAAAAACTAAATACTAGTATTACAGCCTTATAGTGAGATAATAAAACAAAGAGAGTAGTGAAAGATATAAAAGAGCAGAACGATCCTGTAGAGCGTAATAAACACGTACTGTAAGGAAAGAATGGAGGAAGGCGGAATAACATAGGGATAAAGTAATTAGTAAAGTATAAATAAGGTGCTGGCGCAGCTATTCTAAAAGTTAGTAACAAATAAAGACCCTAAAGCAATGTGGGATATTAAGCATTAAGTTAGATTACATAGCCCTTCCCTACTTAAATTACCTGTAATCCCAGCCTTACGGGTTATAACAGACATTATACCTAACAGACCCTAAGTTATATACCCCTATATAAATAAGATAATAAATTTAATAAGTAGTTCTTTCTTATACTAGATGTAGACCTTATAAAGCTAAAGGACCTTAACTGGAGAGCTGGCTCTTTTATAAAGATAATATAAATTAATTAAAAGATGTAAGCTTGAGATATAGTAAATGTAATATAAAGGGTTAGTGTATTAAAAGTGCCAGAACTAAATTAATATTAAACAACCTCTTAAAGGCCTGTAATAAAGATAAAAGGCTAGTGATTATTATAACTATAATTATATAAGCGAGCTTTAACCTTAACCATTTCCTAAGGCGCTGGCACATTATAAACATAATAATGTTAACATTTGTATAATTAGCCAGATTTTTAAAAGTCTAGCTAAACAGGAAGCTAAACTGAAAAGCTTATTAAAAGAGGATTATTAGAAAAATAGAAACCTAAACACTAATATTAACTAAACTTATTAACAAGACATATAGAGTGTAAACCACTTATACCTATAAAAGCTATAGTAAAGTTATAAGAAGCGTACTAGCCTATAACACTAACACGTTGCATATATTATTAAAACCTAACAGCTCAATAGGGGGAATAGTTAAAAAGCTAAAAGCCATGTAAATATAATACCTATAGATAGTTCTTAAAGTGTATAAGGTATTATTAACAAAGAAGTTGAAGTTTAAAGAATAGTGCCTATTATTAGATATATATCTAGATTAATAGATAGTAAAAGTTAAATAAAGGCTTAAACGTATAGGGATAGTGAAGATCCTTTAAAACACTAATAAGAAGATTATTAAATAGATGAAGTAAAGAAGGGAAGTAACTGCCTGCACATTATTAATAAACAGCAGATTAATTAAAACTAACTGGATGAAGAAATAGTTAAAAAACTGACCACTTAATAACAAATTAGTAAACCTCCTATAAGACAAATAGCATAAAAAGACCTTAATAAGGCAATCTAAGAGGAGAGATGATGGAAAAAGAGATCTAAGTTAGTAATGTGCTGTAGATATATTATAACTGTAACAGACATATAACCTTAACGTTAAGAAAATACCACTTTAGATACATTAAAAACTTATAAAAGCCAAAACTCTATTTATAAAGGCTAAAACGGAGAAAATTAGCCTAAACGCCCTCTTATATTAAAGATAAGTCCTTAAGGTAATATCACTCCAGTGCCAGTGTAATATTACCCTAGAAATAGTAATATCTATAACCGTTAAATATCTTAAGTATAATAAAAGAACTATATAAAACTTAACTTTAAAATAAGTAAAACCTAAGAGTACAGCTCTCACACTGATATTAGACCACATTACCCCTAATAGTTTATAAGGTAGAAAGAAGAAGAAAAGGATGAAATTGAAACGTTAACTGGGCCTTTAAGGCTGGAAACTTAAACTTAACTTTAAAAGATAAGGTAAAAGTGATATTAGTAATTAATTATATATTAAAACGCCTAAAAACACTAACCTAAGCTGTAAATATACTGTAAACGCACCATAACTACCCAACACTAAGATTAAAACACATCTATGATACCCTTTAAAGACTATTAAAAGAAGGATATTTTTAATCTTAAACATTATTAACAGCAGCCTATAATAACAGTTAGTAATATAAGTAAACTGTAAATAGACTGTAAATAAAGGGAACCTATATTATATACAGCCTATTAGCAGGGAATTAACCACTTTAAACTAGTAAGGTAATCAAGATATATTACCTAACGCTAAATAAGCTCCAGACATGTCTTAAGACGTTAAGCACACGTGGGTGGAGCGCTATCAGACTGCATGCTACTTAAAACCCTTAGGAGTAGGATTGGCAGGTAGAGGAACTATAATAGGCTAAGCAGGTGTAGTAACCTCCACCTTAAGTAACAGCTTAAGAAAAAGATAATAAAGTTAACAGTGCAGCCTAGGCGTAACTGACCTGCTTAACAACCCATTACCAAGTTAGGATAACGTAAGGTTAATAAGATATTTAAATACTGTATATACCGTTAAATTAAACCTTTAATTCAAACGTTAGTGACTTAAAAGTAATAATATTAACAGAAAACTTACAATTATATTATCTGGCTTTTTAGCTAACTTATATAAAGCAGCTAACATTATTATAGTAATGTTGCAGTTTATAGTGTATTTAAAGCCAGTACCTTAAAGGAGTTTATGAATAGATAGTAAATGACCTCTAAATAGAAGGGATAACCACTTACTTTTAATAATAGTATACTTCTTATAGATAACAGGTTTACCTAAGTAAATTCAGTGTTAAAAAGCATTTATATAAGCTAGGTAAGGTAGGTAGTTAAAGTTATTAATAAAAATAAGGTGTTAATAATATAATAGAGAAGTGGTAGCACGATTTAATTAATAGTAAGTTCATAAAGTAACGATTAATAAAAGTAAGGGCTCTAAATAAATAATATAGTAATGTTAGTGACAGAGATACGTAAATAAGAATAGAGAAAGGCGATTACAGAGCGTAAAAGATAAAGTGAAGGTAATAATAAAGAGGGCCAGCAGACCTTAAAAACTGGTAGTTAAAGGAAGAAAGGAATAGTAACAGGATAAAGAGAAGAGGAGACTTTATACATGAACTAAAAGGTGGAAAATAAAACTATAGAGGCTAGCCGGCCTTAATAGAAAGATTAAATAAAAGCTATAGGGTAATTATGTAACGAAAGAGAGTGGAATTATAAACGTTAGCCGGGTACACTGGTAGGTACGGATAAAAGTTGTAAGGTGAAAGCGTATTAAAGAAGGTAGACCTGTAGAACGAAGAAATTAAAGGTGGTAAAAAATAGAAAATAAAACTAGTAGCTAAAATAGACTAAAACTGTAAAAAAAAAAAAGGGATCAGATTAAGAAGGGGGTGACGTTATAGGGCTAACCCTAAGCTGAAAACACCTTAATACCAACTAAACCCTAGGGAGTTGCCCTAGGTAAAAGGGGTTCCTAACTCCAGACGAAAAAGAGATGACGTAAAACCTCTAAGCTATTACAGCTAAAGGGCGTAAGCGTAGCAGAAGAGTAAACGACCTACTTAAACCCCATCTCTCTTATAATACACGCCGATATACGACACTAACCCTATAACCTGTCACCATGTTTAGTAGTTAATATTAAGCCAATTATACTTTAGCAGGACAGACTAGAAGGGCAGGTGAGGCTTTGCAGCCCTAACTACACCCCTGACTACACCCTAACAGTGGACAGTTAGCAAAAGAGTGACCGCTTGCCCTCACGGGCAGAGCTTACAGCTCCTACGGTGTAAGACAAATAGTACTTTTAACGTTAAGACATTTCTTATTATTAAACACTTTATAAAGTAAAAAGAAATTATTATTATAAACCATAAAAGTAAAGTTAGTAGTTCTTAGGCATTAAGGTTCTGAGAGATAGAAGTAAAGGCCTAATTTGGCTTTTCCAGAAAGCCTATTTTGATAAGGCTAAGATTCTAATAGCTATAATAGAACCATTACTATACAATGGTAAGGCAAAGCCCTAATCAGTAAGCTATTTAGTACGCTAGTAGGCTTAAGGGCTAATGAGTAAGATACAGTCACTATGTTTACTATAGAAGCCGAGCTTCTAGCCCTAGTATAAGTTACAAAAGAGTGCCTGTTTGTAAGTCGATTACTTATTAAGTTAACTATTTAACTGGATAATTACCACATTATATATAATCTAGTGTAATAATAAGTAAACTATTTAGCTAGTTATGATAGAGATAGCTACTTTGGAAACAAAACTCTAGTATGTGGATGTTCATAACTATTAGCTTTAACAGGAATTTAGTAATAAAACAATAAAAATTAAATACATACCCTTACACAGCATAACAGCCGACGGCTTAACTAAAGCCTTAAACCTTCTACTCTACTAACAATTCCTCTAGCAAATAGGGGTCACAGAGCTAAATAAAAGTCATCTACACCTTAATTTTAGGGTTTTCCTAATGAATCAAGATGTGGAGATGCACCTAGAAGGAATTAAACCCATAACCTTTCTATAAAGGAGTAGAATGCACTACCATTATACTATAGGAGCTGTTGTTAAAAGAAGGACTGTACTTCAGAACAATAAGGTCCTGACTCAGGCCCTGGTGGATCTAAGGGAGTGTGTCAAAAGGAAAAGAGCTCTGGCGAAAAGCTAAAATAGTAAAAGAAAAACCCTTGATCTCCCCAACACACTATTACTATTAATTCCAACATATCAGTGATATATGTTAGAATAATGACAAAAGCAGGAGCGTGGAATGCGCTACCACTACGCTATAGAGGCTGTTATGAAATAGAGAACTCTATTTCAGAACCATAAGGTCCAGACCCAAGCCCTGTTGAATTTAACTAGGTGTGTCAGAAAGAAAGGGGTTCTGGCTAGCCCAAAAAGAAGAATCTAGCAAACACTAGAACAACAGATTTATAACCATTACTACAGACACGCAATTGTAGCCGCGTGGCTTTGCCACACGGCTTGCCACTATTCATAGCTATAAAGAAGGTTCTCTGGCTGAGCCAGAGAGCCGAACAAGCAATACAATCACGCGGTTGTAACCCTTTCAATTCCACAGAATCCAGAGTCCAGTGCTTCCAACAAGTCACGACCGCCACAGCGCTAGCCCTCTAAGGCGAAGAAGTCGAGCACCGACTCGGACTTAACAGCATCGCGAACCTAAGTGCCCGTGCCGTACAGCTCGACGTAGCTAACATCAAAAGAGCTAACGCCGGTGCGGTCTATAACGCGGTAGTAGTTATCCTTTTAGATGCCAGCATGCAGCTGCGTGATAGATGCGCTTTCCGACAAGTAATTCGTCACACCAGTAAGGATAGTGCTGAGCACGATATCGTTATCGGCTAACGCGTCCTCGAGCCGCTTGATGACCACGGAGCCCACGCCATCGCCTCAGCGGTAGCCATCCGCCCCGGCATCCCAAACCTTGCACTGGCCCGTCGGGGAGAGGAAGTGGCCTTTGCCTAGCATGTAGTAGATGTTGGGGCTCGTCTTTGGTTAGGAGAGTCAATCAGCACAAGCCTTAGAGGGTTACCCTAACCCTAACCCTATATCTTTATTATAGTTTGTATCATGGAATTAAAATGCCTAGATTGTAAGATGAATAATATACCTATTATATTAGATTTGATTATCTAATAATAACTAAGGAATAGCTGTTTTGCCAAGGGTTGCTTTGAAGATCTTGTAAAGCTTGTTATTTGTTAAGCATTATCGCTGATAATTATCTTAATCATTAAAATAATATTATAGTTTAAAGGATATAAAAAAAAACTTTGTATTAAGATGTTACATGATGTGATCAGATAGATAGAAGGCCAATAAGTGCTTTTTAAAGAGTTTCTGATTTGAGATCCACAAAATGAGTATAAATTGCTAAAAATAGCTTCTGATTTGGAGAAATCCAAATATCAATAAAGAGGTGAATTGTTAAATGAGATGATTAAAGTTTCTTTTGAACAATATCTTTATGAAAGAGCCAGGATTCTCTAATATGCTTTTTAATTACCAAATGTGATAACATAACTTCGTTTAATGCTGCTAGGTTAAGGGCTTTATAAAAGGCATGGAATAGGGGCTTTCAACAATCCAAAAATAAAGATTCCTAAGAATAATAAGCGAAATAATTACCTGTGTGATAATCTCCTTATTTAACACTTATTTAAGGATTTGAGCATTAAGTTTAGAAGTCTAGTTAACTATTATTACTTTCTCGTAAAGAGATTATAATATAGTATCGCCAAAAGTGCCGATTCTTCTTAATTAATTAGTGATGATGATTCCGTATTTAGATTAATAATGTTACTATAAGTTTATCATATTTTAAGTACTCTATACTAGGACTGGGGTTGAGATTTGGCTTTTATCTCTGGATATTAAAGAATCCTCAGAAATGAAAGATATCTTTGTTATTAAAGGAGTTGTTAAATTGGTCAAGTTTTAAGGATTGGGCTGCTTTAGGCAGCTAGAGCTAGATATTCCTTGGTTTGCTGCAGGCCAGCTGACTAAGGACACGATATTCGTTGATATTTGCGATATTTCGTATTTGCTGACAAATACACGAATATTTTCATTCGCCGCCCACCCTGCCCGTCACCACCTCCTCAATCCCAGCGGACTGATTGAGAAGGTATCTAATTAGCTTCTTCCAACGTATGGAGGCAGCGAGATGCCAAACCGTATTACTGCCGTTATCAACAGCCATACCCGAGGTGCTAGCGTCTAAGAGGGTAACAGCCGACTTGATGGACTGCATTGGATTGGCCCTGAGTTCTCTTATAAATTTATGCAGCTTAATTTAGATTTAGAGTTAAAATACCACTATCCTTTGCCGAACCTTAGGACTCTTATATATTCGACGCTTGTGCCTTGATTACTGTGTGCCGTCAACTCTATGTCGAACCGCTAAGAAAAGACCAAAAATCTGGTTTGGCATCCACCACGCCAACTCTTTGATACACGAGGCTGCTAAAGGAAAACGGTATTGCCCGGGTCATATAAAAGTAGAGTTTCCACATCCAATCCTTTTATGCTTTCCGGTTCTTCGAGATCTCTAGCTAAGCCCATCAATTGCGCATTTCGAAGGTCTGCCCGCTACTCTAATCTGTCGAGGACCTCACCGAGCAATACCTGTCTGTCTTTGTTGAAAGATACAGTATAAAATGTTTTCCAGTCTAACGCCCGTTTGTCAGATGGAATGATTCCTTTCTGCGAGCATTCTTCCCAGCTTCTGGCAATTTCCCTTTTTTTTCCGACTTGGTGAGAAAAATTCAGTAAATGAACGCATCTGGTACTTCCAGTCATTGAGGAGCTCATCTCCGATCGCAGCGATCTCGTGCCGCTTCATCTTGGTCCAACTGATCAAATGAACTTGATAGTTTCCTGCCACGGAGGGTATTTCCAAACAAGACTTTTCTCTGGCTGACCAGTATGTTGCGGGCCTCGCTTGCGTTGAAAAACACGGCTCCTGTCCCGTGATCCATCCTCATCTCACATTTCCAACCGTCAATGACCAAGACAAAATGGACAGCAGCATCTGCTCCTAGTGGCCGAGAGAACCACACTTGAGATCCCAGATGTCGAATGTGCTCTTCCATATCTCGCGTAGCGCGCAAGGCCCCGAGTTCTCTTTCTGATGATTCGAATACCCCCGTATTTGAGTGGAAATTGAAAGACTCTTCGGCCTCTTCATTATCCTTTCCTCGGTCCCAATTCAGCACATAAGCCCAAAGATTGTTTGAAAACCAATCTAGGAGGAGGTAGAAGGGAGAATGCAATAGGTACATGTCCAAGTTCTCGCTTTCTTCGCACGTACCCGCCCCTGTAACGGAGCAAAGCCACCGGACGCTCGATTCAGATATGGGAACCCCAAACCACAGATGCACTGTGATTATTAGGAGGGCGTGAACAACTATAGTGACCTCAATAATATATGTAGCCATATTATAATTTGGAATAGAGTGGATCCTCACAGAAGTACACGAGGAAGAGTTAAGATGTTAGCGTAATACTCAGAACTTTAGTCTTTCTACCTTGATCTTTTGATTTGAACTGGAGTGGTGTGATCCTAGTATGATGTAGGTGGTGTGATATCGGTGGTTTGACTTTATGTGGTGCGATTTTAGGTCCTGCGTCCAGTCAAATGTGGCCATGCTCGAGGGCACAGCCACTTGGTAGTTACTGTACCCCTCCAAGTGGTTGTCAAAAAAGAAGGACCGCAGAGTGGCCGCGTGGTGGCCTGTTATCAGCAACTACTGGCCATTGAACACTACTAACAGGTATCTTCAATTCTATGCCCCTTATATGATATTGTGGACGCAGGAATTGTTAGCACCTGATGGGCAGATTACAAGATGAGAGTTGGCAGTACTTGTAGATACTTGTATTTAAATGAAAACTTTGCCGTTTGACAAGTACCATCAAGTATTAAGTCCCTATTATTTTGGCAACTCCTTGCCCTCTTTGAGCTTGTGCTCCTTCGCTGATGACATTGCAATAGCGCTACGTACAGCCCATAAAATTCTGCTATGGCCTGACGGGGTAAATAAGGGGATAGATTAGAAATGATAAGAAGTGGGCAGACCTAGGAAGAGCATCAGAGAAAATCAACCAAGCAACATTCCTTCCAAGAATAACGCTGTATCGGAAAGTGGTGGATCTAACACGTCCACATCTTTTATATTTCTATATAAAACAAAGTGGGTAGTTTCGAATAAGTTGGCTTAACGCTAAAATTGCCATGGAGTCAGCGCCCGAACAGATCCGTCGAAGATTTGTTTATAAACACACGAGACGCCCTATGAGTATCTTTACCATGATTTTCTATGGCAACAAGCGGTGCTGACGTTGCCTAGTTCAGTTCATCATAAATCAGCATCCGGCGACTAAGAGCGAGCTTTATCGAATTTGCAGCTAAAAGTTCTGGAGCTCGGAATTTGACAGATTGCGCTCTCAGTTACACTATTTGTCCTCTTCGTCTTGTGGCACGTTGCTCTTAACGCAGCCTGTGGCTCGGCCGCAGTTGTGATCGGAGCGCACGTCGACAACAATCCTCTCTATTTGCGGGACATAAGATCCGGGGCAATCGGAGGTGCTCTCAAAGCCGCCATATGTGAAGCGTTTCAAATCTGTGTTTTAATGCCGTTGGTGCTCTTCGGGAAGCCTCGCTCGCCGGATATTTTCCCGCACAGCTTCGTTGCCTTCGTGCTTGCCCTGGGAGGCCATGCAACGATTCTGAGGATGTTTCTTTCGACGGTCGCGTCAACAGCGATCGTAAGCTGCTAACGGCTCGGTAGACGTAAGTCTACCGTATTGATCTTCTTTATTTGACTAGCCTGCTTTTGGGAACTCACTGATTGGGGTGCAAAAGTCGATAGAGAGCTGCTCATAGCCGCCGCTGTGGCTACATTGCCCCTCAGCCAAAGCCTTTTGCTACTACAAGCGATAGGCACGCCGAAGCATTTCCTTCAGACTTCTGGATGGAACGCTCTCGGTGGCTTTACGTTTTCTGCAGTTGCGAAGCATCGAGGTGGGTTGGCCGTTCCAGAACCGACCAGCTAGACAAATGATCCACTTAAAGACCAAGAGGAAGCTACCCGGTCTGAGGTCGGATGAACTACAATTTTACAAAAGCTCCTACGTTTGCAAGCCTGGTGCAGTAGCAGCAGCAGCCGTTGTTTACGGCTTGATAGAGGAGATTGGGCGGTTTCCGGTGGAGTTGGTACTACGAATCAACCTTGAAAAGAAGGAAACCCGAACCGAGCCGGTTCACTTTATTCGCACAGTGGATCCGCCTACTACTAGCTCCTATGATAGATAGCGTCATATCCGGGCCTCGTATTGCAGTGCCAAAGGATGTTGTCATAGATAGTAACGACCCGTTGGGGGTGTGACGGGGTAGAGTTGAATACTTGATGCGAACATCAACACGTTAATGCTCAAATGTTGATACATGTAGTCATGAGTCCGAACGTCCAGTGAGAGATCGTGCGAGAGCCTGGTCAGCGACAGGCCCGCCGAGACTGTGGGCAGCGAAGACGACAGCCCAATCGTTCTGGCCGTCGTGATTGATGTAGTCAGCGCTAAGATGCGAAGGCTCGAGCGTGGGTGGAAGCGATGCTGACGGTATTAGTACCCACTCGATCGCTGCGCAACTAACTTCGCGCAAGGTCTGTGTGCGCATCAAATTCTCCCATTCACCCACACAAAACTGCAAAGACAGCCATGGCCGCCGGAAAATCCATATTCCTGGTTTGTAAGGATTGCGAGCTGAACGCAGTCTTCAAGCGAGCACGGAAAGCCAGACTCGCATTCAGCACGCGCTTGCGAGGCAATAGCGCGCAAATAGCTCGAATATCTACACCAAAGGAAGACTGGCGCAGTAGGCTCGTTTGCAGAGACAATAAGAGTATCCATGGCTCCTCCTTCGAATTCCTGATATTGATGAGAAATTGTAAATCATGCGATAGCCAGCTGTATCAATCCTGCCTTCCGAGCCTATACCCGCACTGGTCCCTCTGGTAGACTATTGTGCGATATGACAGGACGCTCAATGTACGAATAAAGGAGACATGGAATACGCATCTAGCAACTTGGTACGGCGAGCACATGTCCTGGAACGACACCTCCTCGGCCCCGTTCCACGTATGCGACAGGATGGCATAGTTCGGAACGTCACGCTGGTAGAAATCCTGAAATTTCAGCGTTGGCGCGTGTTGTGGGTCAGGAAATGGAAGCTATAAACCTGTATTCTTGGTTGTTGTTGCTTGGAGGAAATAACCAAAAACTATCTACATTACGGCTATTTATGGAGGCGGAGGTTTGCCAAGGCCAACAGTCACTGCCAGCCAATAGTCACTGCGCCAAGCAGTGACTCCAACAGCGCGTGGAGGAGCCGCATTTTGGGACTCGATTGAAACTGTCGCTGTTCTGTTCTGATGACGGCGATTGGGACTCGGATTCGAAGACGACTTGGAAGGTGTTCCTGGCGAACTTTTGGGTTCTCAGCTGCGCAAAAACCCCGGATTCAAAACCTCGTAACTTCTAGGTACGTAGCCTAGAATTTCACTTGCCTGCCTGGAATTATCATTCGCTGGTTGCGATCCAAATTCCGGACGGGGATGCCAAGCGGCGGCATTGGAGAGTGCAGCAGGCACCAAGATTTGGTTCTGACAGGTCGCAGGGCGCCGGTGATCTTATCGCTTTCGGGACGCCCAACGGAAACTGTGGAAATTCTCGGCAATGAGAAAACCCCTGCCCAGTCGGTTGGCTTGGCTGATCACAGGGGTTATGAGCGCACTATCCTATTTGCGACAACACACACAGCGCCGGTGTGATGACTGCCGAGTCAGCTTTTCCTTCCCAGCCAGGTCGGCAATAGCACCGCCCGAAAAAAAGAAAAAAAAAACGACGCTGGTGCCGTCGTCCGTCTCCGATATTGTGCTTCAAGCAAGAAGACTCCTTCCAATGTTGCTTCGAGTTAAGTGCTAGAAAGCGAGCATGGCGGTAACCAGCGACAGTGGTATCGGCGCGGGCCATATCACCGACCAGCGCACCTCGCTCATCATCGTGTGCCTTTTGGTTGTCGCGCTCTACAACGTTCTTGAACTCAATGTTGTCATCTTTTCAGTCTTCAAAACACGACGCGGCCTCTATTTCTGGAGCTTCCTAATAGCAACTTGGGGCATCCCGTTTTACGCAACCGGCTTCCTCCTGAAGTTCGTTGTCGGGTCAACAACAAGAACACTGATCGTGGTCCTCATATCTCTCGGCTGGTGCTGCATGGTGACGGGGCAGTCGGTTGTTTTGTATTCTCGACTTCACCTTGTCCTCTGGAATCAAACGTATCTCCGTTTCGTGCTCGCCATGATCATCTTCGACGCCATCGTCTGCCACATCCCCACCATCGTCATGGCGGCCGGTGCCAACACGACCGACTCAGTTGCCTTCATAGACGCCTATTCAGTTTACGAGAAAGCCCAAGTCACCATTTTTTTCATCCAAGAGCTCACCATCTCGGCTTTATACATCTCCGAAACGGCCAAATTGCTGCGAACTGGGGATAACGTTCGTGGGAGAAGATCGTCTTCCGTCAACAGCTTCAAGCCGCATCTTATCCTCGTGAATGCCGTCGTCATCGTATTGGATATCACCGTGCTCGCCCTCGAGTACTCCAATTTTTACGACATCCAGACCAGCTACAAAGCCTTCACGTATAGTGTTAAGCTTAAACTGGAGTTTAGCATCCTGAACCGTCTGGTGGAGCTCACAAAGTCGATAAGGGCTAGCACTTTCAACGAGAGTAACGGACCCGAGGCCCTCTCTCTCAACACGTTCAAGGGAAATCGCGACGCGGCAACAACACAAACGTCGGCAGCCCAGGAGAGTACGGTATGCGGACATGTCTCCACAAGGAGGGAAGGAGAGGCTGCCATAGCAGATGCGGCAAGCGAATAGAAATCTAGCTTAGATTAAATTCGTGTATTTCCGTGTAGGTTAACAGCTGTAGATCGCTTCCTGCTAGAATTTGCAACTCAGAGTAGTCTCCTTTTCCGCCCCTTCCGTTCCTTGCGAATGTCAGCTGTAGTTAGTGAGAATAGACCAGTGGTGGAGAGTAAAGACCCCTTGCCCCCGCTTCTCCACCTATGCCAAATACCTTACGCTTTCCAAGGTCTGTCTGATGCCTTGGAAGAAGCGCACTTGCGAATGACAATGGTGAGGAGCGATACCTGGCCCCACAGAACTCATATGTTATAGGACATTCATCATAGAAGCAACCTCCCAGCTCCCTCCACTAGCTTTACTATCTCCCCCGCTGTTTGGTGCCGAGATCTTTGCATAGCACTGCGACTTGCTGATGATGATGTAATCGTCGCGATGGAAGTGACAGCCCCCCTCCCCAACGCCCTGCCCGCCTCTGCGCCCTAATTAAAGCAAATAGCGATGTTGAAGAGCGGCAAGCGGATAAATTCTGTGATCTAACCTTGACCGAGTGATGCTGCGTTGATCATGCTTCCCCGATAGCGGAGGAGCTCTGTCCTTTATTGGGTGGCGACGTAGCGCTCTCAGCTGCTGTCCTGGTGGTAATGCAGTGAAGCTGAACTTCTCCTGCATTGCTGCCTGGACTGGGCCGTGTGGGCCACTTTGAAAGAGGGGAAAAAAAATAGAAATACAAATCTCTTCTTTTATTAGAAAGGCTTACCTGATCATGCAACGACTTGACTTTGCAACGGCTTTTCTACCAAAAACCCCATGTTTTAATAGCTCCTATCTCTACAACCACTACTAGTAAAATTAAGGGAAACGTATTAAGACCTAATCTAATACCTTTAATATAAGGGAAGCGCATTATATATTTAGTTTTTTAAAACTTAATATCTATAAATTAATGTAAAAAGCAAGTATAAGTTTTACTATTATATATATATATATTAATTTATATACTTTAAAGCTAGCTTACAGTAATCTTTAATTTATATTATAGTTATTTATGATAGAATTATTATATTTTAAACGCCAATTTAATATTATTCCTTAATAGGACTTTACTATATATTTATATTGAATAAATTTCTAACCTTTACATATTAATTAAATTATAACTAATCGAATTCTTTTTACATCGTTTTTCATTATAAACATTTGTATTATAACGTTATATAATACATACTGCCTATATATCATAGTTAATAAACGTTTACAATTAACTATCAATTTTTGCTTAATACTCTTATATAAAAAATAAGAAGTATATATTATATATATAATAAGCGTTTAAAATCTAGTTTAAAGTATTAATATATAAAACGCTAATAATATAAAAGCTATATACGGCTTAAGATGATATAATTAGTATATAGTAAGTTTAATAAAATTATTATATATATATATTTATTTTATTTTATCTTACTTAAATGTCTAATTACAAGCTTTATTTAATACTATAAAGGTAAGATGACTCATATATATTAGTAGTTAAGTTATGAATGTACTTTTGAATTTATAATATATTATTTAAATTAATAGATAAAAGTGATATATTTTAATATTTTATTATCTTTTATATAATTTTATTATAATAATATAAAAACCTTAAAGATATGTTGATACGGTGAATGATCCATATAGCATATTCCCCTTAATTTTACTAGATAGAAGCTATTAAAACGTGGGGTTTTTCGTGGAAAACCCGTTCCAAAGTCAGGTCGTTGCATGATCAGGTAAGCCTTTCTACTCGCACTATACCACCACACGACGCTCTTTACAGCGATCTCGCCCAAACCAAAAGGCACACCCATAGTTCTTCACCCACCCTTCAGGATCACCAACGAGAGGGCGATAGTATGGTGGAACTTCTGACCGAGCCGAGGTCCGCTGGAGATCTCGTTACTTTCATCGACTTACAGCCGAAAATATATCTCGGGCGCGCGGAGCATGCCTCCTAATGAGTGGGACAGCGCTGGGAACGGATGATCTCGAACAAGTGGCATCGCCAACAACAGGGACGCCTGAGGACCTGGGTCGCATTGAGAAGAGAATTGATCTCTATCTGGCACAAGTCCGAGAGCAGATCCACATCATACTGCCGTGAGTACTAAAATAGTCAGTCATCTAACGCTGATGGCGGGGACATGATCCGATATTCTCTACATTTTAGACGAGTCTAATCGTTTGTTCAATCTTACAGCGCAGAACAAAAAGCAAAGGTCTGCAAACTCATCAAGCAGATCTGCCAAGGCGGTGAGCTTCTAGCACAGCCGACCCGAGGCCATCTCAAAGGCTTACGAGATGAGTTTAATCTGGATGGGTTATTCCGTCCTCCCCATTATCTTTGGGCTCTGGCCTGCTCTAGCGGCCCAACCTCTCTGTGCGGCCAATAGTTGCCCACTGGGTTGTCAGTTAGTGATAAACCCCTGTGAGGGTACATCATAGCTGGTCTTAGTGTCTTTGCCAAGACCGGTAGTAGCTAATCAGTCTCCGCCGTATAACACCTCTTGACGTAGTCCGGACTGGGATTCTTGAACGCTAAATACCTTTTTGCTGGCTAGTTTGTCGCTCTGAAGATAGACCCTGTCTCGGAGATCATTGATGCTACCGGAGAGTTTTGTTAGCACCTTTGGCGTGCCGATGGTGTTCTCTTTACCGTTTTACTAGCCTCGTCTACTCGGAGCCTTCAAACTCTACCACGGGCTTGATAGCACTCAGCTGAAGATGAGCGATTCGTTGATACCCATGCCCTGGGACATAGCACGGCGCGTGACGGGGTACCATTACGAAGCATAAGGCCATTCCGTCTCCAGCACTCAGGTAAGCAACACGAAAAATTCTACAGGTACGTACAGGCGAAAATATTCAATTTCGATATGGGGACGCATTTTAGCCATCTGTTTATATGAGGCCCAGTTCTAGGCCTACTCGGTTAGCGTTGAAGCAATTCAGCATGCTGAGGTGTAGCCTGCCAAAAATCGTAATTAGGGTGAGCGAAAATCAGTAAGCCTGAGCAAATTCTGAGCAACGACTGAGCCGGGCCTGAGCTGCCAAGATGTCTTCGAGCCCGCCGAGAAGTCTCGGGCCAACAAACCAGGCAAGGAAGGTACATAACATCTTAAGAACGCACGTAATTGAACGCTTCCCGGAGTTATTCGCGACATCAAAAATGTAGCCGATGAAGAAGCCGACCTCTGGGACTTTGGGCAGCATGGCAAGAACCCAGCACCGCCCTTCTCCTAGGCCATGAAAGATTCGGTTAACTCTCCGAGTCGTTATGAATCTTCAATGGGGCAATGATAAATAATTGAGCGGCTCGAGGATGACTGCTCCAAATCGGACTAGCGGTTTCCATGTCCAACCCTCTCAGTCAGTCTCTAAAATATCTACACAGTTAAGCACCCGGCAGGCACTAATTGAACAATGTCTAGCCGCAGTCTTTTGTGTCAGGTCCACCAAACACGTCAAGACCATCATCTTCTATCTTCTTCCATCTGCCGCTCCTTCCCCGGGCAATGTCCCCCGTTCCTTCCTTCCCGTCTCTGCGCCTCTGGTGAACAGAGGTAGGAGAGATGGGATGGAGAATTTAAGCTTCTCCCCAAACCTCACCAGTTGGCAGACTCCACCCGTTCAAGAATTTGCCATCCTCGACGAGCTAAAAATTCTTTCCTTCCCTCTCTCCGAACCTCGTGAAATTTCTCCTCCCCTCACCAACATCCTCCAACTTGCTGGCTCTCTTCAGCAAGCCTCTTCCCCTTCCAACCATGATCGCGACCCTTCTCTTCACCAACCAGCCTAAGAACACAAAGTCATCATGATCTTCCTCGCGTTCTTCGCGTTACTCCTCGCGTTGGCCTCGGCCTCGCCGACCTTGACCGCCCACCTGGACGCGGCCACCACCGAGCACCCGACTTATCCCCACTGGCCTCGTCAGGGCCCCTTGCCCTTCCTACACTCCGAGTCGCCTCCGCTCAGACTGTCAACGACTGCGACCGCGGCTACTACGAGGATCACACCGACGACAAGTCTCCCTTTGCCTCCGACTGCGAAATCCTAGCCAACAACATTGTTGGCGATGGCACTGGAATCTGTGGCTCAACGGAGAGTACCGCCAGCTCGCTCAGTACAACAGCTGTGCCTTTGGCGTCCAGGCCTATGATTGCAAGGTCTCCAGCGGGGATGTACGTCTTTACCGGCGGTGTTTTTTGACAGTGTGCTCCTCGCTGACATGCTTTCTGTTGCAATAGCCCTGCAACCTCGATCCCCGAATCGCCAAGATTGGCAACGAGGACATCAGAGGCGTGATCAACGATGCACTTGGTTACAAGGACTCCACGGGCAAGGTCGGCGACATGGGATACATCAATTGTGAGATTATGGCGCTCCCTGTCGTGGAAAGGTCTGGTGGTCCCTTTACTGGAACAAGCATACCGATGCACCTCCGTGCAATTGTTAGATTCCCAGAGCACAACCCAGTATAGGGACTGGGGATTTCAAAGCCATCATTTTACACGGCACTCAGACAGAGACTAGAGAAGAGTCTAGAGCAGTCATTTTCCCTGAGAGGTGACAACAGGTAGCCAGATTTGAACCGTCCAATTCGATCACACAAACTCCCCCCTATCCTCACCGTGATGTGCCTCGCCCTTCCACCTGCCCCAAACTCCCCCCACACACACTCCCCTAGCCAAACCTACACCATAAAAGCCCCATTCACCCTCACCACCTGCCCACTCACCCACCTGCTCCCTTCGCCCACAATAAACGCCACAACATCCGCCACCTCCTCCGGCGTGCCCACCCTCCCAAACGGACTCTGCCCCTCTATCGCCCTCAACACAGCCTCCGTC